>ENA-OSJC01001077-OSJC01001077.1-marine-metagenome-genome-assembly--contig:-NODE-1077-length-23468-cov-6.278697_pt1 | contig 23468 bp, 15 predicted proteins | sample MGYA00237885_ERZ534234 | MGnify/ENA primary metagenome ERZ534234 (study PRJEB26413, sample SAMN06343907) | marine metagenome | isolation source: coastal waters | place: Atlantic Ocean: West Antarctic... | reverse complement strand
CCAGCCCTGGCAAGCTTATAAAGCCCCTTAACATCTCTTGCTTCACAAGTCTTTAAACTAGCTTTACAATAAATCTCTATAAAATCGCTGTTAGAGATTAAATTTCGAACTGCAGCTCGATCTTCTCTGAAAGGACTAATAAATGCAGTCATAACGATTAGACCAGATTCCAGCATTAATTTAGCAACTTCGCCAATGCGACGAATATTCTCTTTTCTGTCACTATCACTAAAATCCAAATTAGAGTTTAGGCCATGGCGAACATTGTCGCCATCTAATACAAAAGTCTTGCAACCCTTATTAAATAATTTTTCTTCAAGAACATGTGCTAATGTTGACTTACCTGAGCCTGAAAGGCCAGTAAACCAAAGAACAACAGATTGATGATTATTTGATTGATTTCGCCTTTCACGTGTTACAGATGCTTGATGGTAAATTACATTTGGGCTTTTCATTCTAAATACTTATCCAAGAGTATTACATTAAATGAAGTTATTATATAGACCAATCAACTAAATAATTTCCTTCCATTAATTAAATAGAAAGAGAGAGAAATTTATGTAGTATTTAAAGACAAGATATCTTTAAGAAAGTAATAGTAGCTTATATTAGTCAATAAAATGGTTATGACTTAAAATTGGTGGTCCTTGCAATCGTCAAGGTAACAGCAGGAGAAATTGTAGCCACAAGTAATTGAATTACTGTAATTAGAATGGCTTATTAAAAAGAAGACGATTGCAAGATACCAAAACTACCCGTAATGATTCATTAGATCAGCAATTCTTTTTAAAAAAATTGCATGTTCACAAGCCTCTTCTGATGAATATATTTCTTCTTGTATGTCTACTGGCACTCCACGAATACCTGATACGATACCTATTTTGTACTGCTCAAACATACGAACACAAACGGTAACATATTTTCCAGTCATTGGAGCTCTTCGCATTTTGTCAAGAATGGTTCTGAGATCATGGCTATGCTCTATTGCAGCTCTCCCGTTCGAAGGAGCATTGCCAACAGGGCTATTTCTATGTTCAGCAATTAATCTTCGACGAGACTCATCATCAAATAAAAGTGGCATAACATAGGTCCTCGTAATATAGTCATCAGTCTCAGTATGAGATTCGTTTGCAATTACACCTTTTTCTTTATCTAACATCATATTTTCCTCATTAATTCATTATTATTCTTAATGGTTACGACATGGTACTGACTCACCTCGCTCCTCCTTTAAGCGTCCTGCTTCAATTTGAGCCTCTTCTGGTGTGTTATAAACTTTATCTTCAAAAAGTATAAGTGGCTTTGCTCGATCAGCGTTCAACTGGCCTACACACCATTGCTTTCCTTCAATAGTACAAACTGCAACATAGGCTCCTGCAATTGGACCATAGTGCCTATTATTAAGCGTAAATAAACATTCTGCTAAATCACTAACTTTATCCTCATCTAGAGTACTAATTACATTTTTCTCTAACTCATTAAGAGGTTTTGAACTGGCTCCAACCACTGACTTACCAACTGGTGGATCCATCATATCTGGATGCTTATTAATAGTCATTTTAATATACCTCCTTCTCTATATTATTAAGGCAAAGGGCCATCTTTTAAAAATCCCCTTATTGCATTTTCTGTAATACGGGACACATTATTATTGTAGTTATTATGCGAAAGGCTTCCACACCAAGATAAGGAGCCCGGTGCAAAAACACCACCATCATTCGGTGTCTTGTAGAATATCATGTCAGCTCGAACCATAGGGTTTTCAGTACCACCCCCATGATAGCCTCGAACAGAAAAGTGAATTTCTTCATTAACTTGTAACATTAAATTGGTATGACCAACAGAGTGTGCTAATAAATAAGAATCATGAGGAGTTCCAAACTCAACATCATATCGATCCAACTCCAATCCTGCTGCTCCGCCTCCTACAAGTCCAAAATCACCTATCTTTTCCCCGTTTCCAACTCCTTCCATTAGCCAAGATGTTTCTGGTCTTTCACTGTCTTTATCTCTAACGTAATAAGATGAAACATCAAAACCATAGGCGGTAAAAGTTAATCCACATAGCTTACTTGGAATTCTTCCACGAGCTCTCCACATGCCTCCATATTTACCGTCAAAAGCATTGTTGTATTCTCCAGGATTGGCTGTCCATGCCCTTGTTCCAGCTTCACCTTTTCGAACCTCAATAATGTTTGAATTATCAGGATGGTACTCACTACACCAATAGAAACCATTTGCACCTAAATAGATCCATCGACCACCGTCTTGCTGATATTTCTCATATGCAGAAAACATCTTCTCTGAAGTGTATTCAGGGTGGCTTCCAGTAAGCACAGTTTGATATTTATTTAACAATCCAACGCCCTCTCGATGTAAATCTTCATCGGTATGAATATCAAAATCAAAGTTTTTTTCTTCTAGCCAATCAACAAGATGTAAATCACCATTCAGCTGCCAAAGTGAAGGGGATAACCAATGACGATATTTCGGACGCATATTTAAAATTGGTCTCAGTCTTGATGAGTAGCACACACCACTTCCATCTGAGTGCAATGAATAAGTTGAAAGTCCATACTCTCGATGCTCATTCAAATACAAATCAGCTGCAGTCATAACGGGAACCTTTCCTGCTAATAACTCTGCCACAACACAGTTTGTACAAAGGTTATCATTTGAATAAGCTAAGTATGAATTTGTTGGCAAAATAAAGGCCAATTTTGAAGTCGTTTTTCCTCTTGGAGGACGAACAACAAAGGGGATATAATCTTCTGTTTCTGGAGAGTCTTCACCTCCAATTCTTAAACGAGCAGCATAAATACCGCTCTTCAAGCTGTCTGGAATTTTAAGTTCAAAGTCAACATCCCATCGCGCATCATCTATATCATCATCATGAAAATGAATTGCGCCATATTCCTCAGGTTTATGGTGATAAACAATTTCATCACCGGTCCAGTTAAAGCCTGTCATAGCTCTAACGGGCATATTTATAATAGAACCATTCAGCATAGAAGGTGACGTATCAATAATACAAGTCGAAGCAATGTTTGTGGTTATATTTGCATGAAAGTCCCAAGCACCAACCACATCGTTACGTAATTCAGCCTTACAGCCCTGATAGCCACGTGCCAAAGATTCAATTTCAGACCTAGACAAAGCTCTTCTAGAAAGCCTTGGTCGATCTATCTTACCGTTGTATGTGTGAACCTGTTCTGGCAACTCAATTGGCACTAGTACCTCTTTAAAATGACCCCCACTTATATGCCTACCTGATCGCTCATGTTTTGTACTCGCCGCCATAAGAAAAGGGGCATCATTAATACCAGGCTTTATACTATTGATTGACTCAACCACTGCTGTAGTTTCTTCTGCTGGATTTAATAAACCTTGACCGAGGCCGCCATTAGTGGAAGTTACAACAGGCTCCTGAAACAACGTCACCTTTCCTGTCCTCGAATCATAACTTACTGCAGCAAGGTACCAAACCTTTCGTAAAAGCTTTTTCTCACTTGAAAGTTTCATGACTTGACCACTTCCGTCACCTATTTCTACAGACAAACAGTTATTCTCATCAATAAATAATCCATAGCCACTTTTTGTCTCTTCAACCCATTTGGTTAAAACACCTTGACGACCTTTTTGTGGAGTACCAAGCCCTTCAATGGGGGTTGTTGGAAAGATATAACACTGAAGCGTGAAACTTTCTACATTAAGACGCTCATCTTGCGGCACAATTACATATGAACCGCCATGTATTCTTTGATTTTTCCCTGGATAGTTTTTGTTGCATTCAGCCTGTATCTCTTCTTCCTTGTATCCAGGACCTTCTGGATTAGTATCTCCATGAATTAAGCGGACGATTTGCGTTTCATAAACTTCACTATCTTCAGAGTTAATATAAAATTGTATGTTATCCCCAGGACAAACAGAGTATTTGTCACTATAACCAGTAATTCTTAACATAATATTTCCTTAATTTTTTTAAATTAAAAGTTTAACTTTTAGGCCTCTTCGCCTTCTATATCTTCGCCCTTGGCATCATCCTTCTTATAATCCCCAAGAATATTTTTAATATTGCTTATCTCTTTAGGGGACATTCCAATTTCATCAAGGAGGTTATCAACAAAAGGTGCTTGAGCGCGGTAACGTAGAGCTGCATTCACTATGTTTTCAGAAAGATTTCCACCACCATTACTTCCATTTACAGGACCAACAAAATCTCCATTAGTACTATTTGAATTAAAGCCAGGCATTCCGTTAAGCTCATAAATTTTTATGTCGTCAATATTTTCCATTGGCTTAACAGCTTCACGAATGATTGAATCAAGATTCCTTGCAAGTTCCATTCTTAGATCGCTCTGTCGATTCTCATCACTCCTGGCATTCTCAGCTTCATTTAGCATTAAACGTCCTGCTGCATCTACTTCATAGCGAAGCTTACTAGCAAGTGAAGTATACTTATCAGCCTGTTCTCGCTCTTGGGCGGCTTCTTTTTCAGCTCTAGCGATGGTAGTAATTTGTATTGCCTCACTCTCTCCTTCCTTTTCAGCATTGATTAATTGCAACTTCTTGTCGCGCTCTGCAACTTCAATGTCTTGAGCTGATTGGACTTGCTCCTCTGCGACAACTACTTGGGCTCTTGCATGCTCCTTAGTTTCTACCGCATTTAATACTTCTACGGTTTTAGCTATAACCTCAAGTTCACGATTCTTCTCTTCTATTTCAAGATTTTTTCTCTTTTGAATCTCAGAAACTTGTGCAAGTTGATCGTTACTAATACGCGAAATCTCAAGAGCTCGTTTTTGTTCAATCTGCATCTTTTTGACTTCCTCAGTTGCCTTAATTTGAGCCTGTTCAGCTTCCACATAACGCTCTGACTCTATCTTCAAAACTTCAGTCTTTTGCTTCGCCCTTTGTGTTGCAATATCTTCTTCCTGTTGAAGTCTGGCAAACTCATTTTCTTTTTGAATTTCTAAAGCCCTAATTTCAGCTTCAAGATTCTTTTGTTTAATATCAGTTTCAGTTTTTCTTTCAATCTCATTTCGTAATCTTTTACGTTCCTCGATCTGGAGCGTTAGTTCATGCTCTCGCAATGAACGCTCTACCTCAATTGTGTCTTGTTGCTGAATACGTGCTTTTTCAATATCCTCTTCGGATTGAATTCTTGCTTCTTCAGCTAAACGTTGCTGTGTTGCTGTCTCTATTGCCATATCAGTGCGTTCTTTATCACGCTGTTTGGCAATTTCTCGCTCCTGTGATAACCTTGAAAACTCTCTTTGTTGATCAATTTCTAGAGCTTTCTGTTCAGCTTCAAGATTTTTTGCTCTAATCCTTATTGATGTATCTTGCTCGATATCGTTACGCTTTTTCTTTCCAGCTTCAATTTGTTCTGTTAACTGAGTTAAACCTTCCGCGTCAAATGCATTGGATGGATTAAATACCTCTAATCCAGCCTGGTCTAGGCTAGTCAAAGAGACTGCTTCAAGTTCAAGTCCTGTTGCTCCTAACGATTCAGCAACAATGACCTTAACACCTTTAATATATTCACCCCTCTTCTCTTGTATTTCTTCCATTGTCATTTGTGCAGCAACAATACCGAGTGCATCTACAAATCTACCCTGAACTAACTCTCTTAAGCTTTCCGGTTCCATTGTTCGCTTACCTAAAGTTCCTGCTGCAATTGATACAGCCTCCTTTGAAGGGGTTACGCGTACATAGAATTCAGCAACTATTTCAACACGCATTCGGTTTTTAGTAATAAATGATTTATCGCCACCTCGTTTGACTTCAATACGCAAGGTGCGCATTCCTACAGCAGTTATATTGTGGATGATTGGTAATACAAAAGCTCCTCCACTCAGAATAACTTTTTCACCTCTAAGTCCAGTCCTAACAAAAGAAACCTCTTTAGATGACCTGCGATACAACCAATGCAGCAAATAAACAAAAATTGCAATTGCTAATGCTGTCAGAATAATGGCTGCAATGATATCTGCACCAGTCATAATTATTTCTCCTTATAAAATTTGTATGTTTTTTTCAAATTAATTACTTTCATTTATTAGCTGAGTGTCATTCATAGCAGCTCTATAAATTACAAATCCAAAAATTACTTTATTTAAAAAATCACTTAAGTTGTAAATAATGTTCAAACTATTTACATCAATTCCACCCCCAAGATTGTGTATAAAGTAGCCGAGTGGGTATATTGCCCAGCCAATCGTTATAATCAATCTAAGTCCATTAAAAGCCATATGTGTAGCTTCGTTTCCACTCTCCGCATTTGCACGTCCAGCTTCGCCCATATATAGTTCGCCAAGGATATAGAGCCACCCTACAATGCCTATTATGAATCCCAATGTCGCACTCATATAGCCCGCTGCCCCTAAAAACTCACCTATGACCATTACTAATGATCCAATCAGTAATCGCCAAAATAAAGCCGATGAAACTTTTGTTACTGCTGACAAAATAATATAAAACAATACGATTTGCATTGTATGAGTGAGGATCCAATCTAAATATCTGAGGATAATTGGTGCTGAACCTGTATCAACCCACATTGTTTTAATATAGTGGTAGAAGATAGCTGAAACTAACATCACTACTCCCAGTAGTGTCATTGTTGTATGCCACTTACTGGCAACCTTTGTCCTTTCAAGTAAAAAGAAAATTGACGCACCAATCATTGCCATAGATAGGAGCCAAAAAGTACCTCCTACAATGTCCGTTGGTAATAATGTGCTATTCATAAAAAATCCTTAGTTTTAAATTCTATTTTTATTACTAATATTTCTAAATTATTTTTTAATAACTCTAAAACTTAACTTAATTACAAAAATTTATAGAGCTCAGAAAAATGACTTCCTAAGCTCTATAAAAGTTATCTACTTATGAATTTGGATCATATGCCTCTGGATCCGCAGGTCTTAAGAAGAAATTATCAAGGTAGTCTGCACCACCCCAAACATCTATACCTGGGTTATACCAATCAGTAGAATTACGATCACAATCAGCTCCCATCATTGCTTCAACATCTGCATAGTCAATAGTTAATGGTGGTACTAATATTGATTGTATTTTAGGACCTTGACCTTGCATTGTACGCATCATGATATTCCAGCCAAGTTCAACATCATCGCCAGGAGGCCATGTCTGAATCGCGGCACTAATATAATCTGGATTTTGACGCCAGTAACATAATGCACCTAGCTCACCACCGATTGATATTGGAACTATCTCACGGCCTGATTGTAGAAGCGCAGCCAATACTCCTGTTTCACCAGAGGATTGAACCGCCATTCCGTCAAGTTGTCCGGGATGAGTCGCTAACCATTTTTGTGTTTCTGCTTGACCAACTTGTGATGTCCAGTTATGTGCAATCTGACCAGTTACTGTAATATCTGGATATCTTGATAATCCATCTAAAACACCAGCATTTTGTGAGTCAGAAGCTGAATAGCCAGGAATACCCTCAATTACAAGTATATTACCACTCCCATCAACTTCTTCCGCCATCCATGTACCGACATCAAATCCAGCCTGATGGTAGTTAACTGATGAGTTAACTGAAAGCGGTGATGTTGTATATCCAGTAAATGAAAAAACTGGAACACCTCTATCAAATGCATACTCAATAGCTTGGTTAAGTGCAGTAGGGTTAGAACAACATATAATAATTGCATCAACACCCTGATCAACTAACTGTCTAATCTGTTGAATCTGTAATGAGTCTTTTAGATTCGATTGTGTGACAACAATATCATTAAGTAAGCCAAGTGCTTGCCATTTAGGCTTCAGCTCCATTAAACGTCCCATAGCACCTTTTCTCCATGTATTTCCAGCATAAGTACTTGCATACCCAACTGTCCATGGTGGAGAGCGATCACTTTTCCAATCTCTAAAAGCACTTTCGCCTAGAGGCTGTATAGGATCCATCAAGTCCATGTTGTATACTGAATCAGTAATACTTTTAGGAAGCTCATCTAGTCCAGCAAGAGTCATCGTTGAAAATCCAAACGACAAAATACATGCTAGAGTAAGTTTTATAACTTTTTGCATTTTTATCTCCTTTTTTTGACAAGTATAATTACTTGCTTCATATACTTTATAAATGACTTGATTTATAAGCCAGACAGGCTTTTAAAGCAAATTTACATAGTCTAAAGTATATATGAGTATATCACATTGCATATAATAGTCAACCAAAGTATGTATATTTTATTTTTTAATGTCCATTCGTATGTATATAGATATAAAGTATGCAATCCTACATACCTATTAATCAAAAAAATAATGTACAATCAATGGATTAGGCTCATTTAATGACTTATAAAGCTTTATATATTTCAATTACCAAGAGAACAAAGAAAACATGGAAAAACAAATTCAAGAAAATCCAATTCGACACCAAATTGTTATAGCAGATGATCACGCTTTAGTTAGAGGTGGTTTAGAGTTAGTGGTAAAAATGGCCGTACCAAATGCAGATATATTTCAAACTAATAGTTTTGAAGATACTATAAAAATTCTCTCAGAAAATTCTTCTATCGATCTATTGCTACTTGATTTAATGATGCCAGGAATGGATGGTGAAAAAAGTATTATCAATATCATCAATATCTATCCTGGCGTTCCAATAGTTATCGTATCAGTCAAAGAGGATTTCGATTCCATTCACATGGCTATCTCTTCTGGAGCCTCAGGTTATATTCCTAAAACCTCATTACCAGAGGTGACTATTAGTGCCATTAACCTTGTATTGGCTGGAGGAATATATATTCCACCTCATGTTCTAAAATCAAAAATTGACACTACTCAAGACTACTCAATACAGGAATCAAATATTACTAATAAGCCGAAGCTTCTATCAAAAAGACAAGAAGAAGTACTTAAGCTTATAACAATTGGAAAATCAAATCAATCTATAGCAACGGAACTTGGCCTAACCATTCCAACAATCAAAATGCATGTATCAGCAATATTTAAGAAACTTGGTGCTAAAAATCGAACAGAAGCTGTTGCCAAATATTCTGACATCCAAAAGGTCTCGGATTTAATTACCTAGATGTAATTCTATTAATTTTCTACATTAAATGAAAAATTTAAACTACATTTTCTATTCATTTGAATATTTAAAAAAAATTGTTTTGAAATATTCAAGAGCACTTAATGTAACTTCATTTTTCGTAATATTGGCCACCATAGGAGTAAACATACCCACTGCTCATGCATCTGAAGCGGATTATTGGTCTCAACAAGTCAATGTATTTAATTTTTCTTGCACAGATGGTGACGTAGAATGTTGGACTGATAATACAAACTCTCTAGACACTCTTCCTCTTGAAATTTATTCACCTTTAAAACCATCACAAGTTCAAGATAAACATCATATATGCGTTTCATTCCCTCACCTTAAAGACTCTTATTGGGTAGGAGTTGCTTATGGAATTATTAATGAAGGTAAGCGCCTAGGTCAAAAAATTACTTTATTTGAGGCTGGAGGTTATACAAGTCTGAATACACAATTAAATCAGGTTGATGACTGCATAACTAATGGAGGTGAAGCTTTAATTATTGGACCTATTTCAAGCAATGGTAACGCTAAACAGATAGAAATGATTAGGGACAAAGGAATCCCTGTAATCGTCCTTGTGACTGGAATCAATACAACTGTCGATGCTAACTCCCTACAAAGCTTTATTGATATGGGCTATACCTCATGCAAATGGGTAGTGGATCAAGAAAAAACTAATAACAATACAACAAATATTGTGTGGTTCCCTGGGCCACCAGGAGCTGGATGGTCAATTGCCTCAAATGTAGGCTGCCTCAAAGCCTTAAAAGGGACGAACATTCAAATACTAGAAACAAATTGGGGAGACACCGGAAAATCTATCCAATTGCAGTTAGTTCAAGAAACACTTCAAAACTTAGCTTCAGGACCTGAACCTGAATTTAAATATATTGTAGGAACTGGGACAACAATAGAAGCTGCTGTTGGAGCACTTCGAGCAAGCAAACTCCAAAGTAAAATTAAACTAGTATCCACATACTATACCCCAGGCATTGATATTTTTATTAAGCGAGGATTAATATCAATGGCGCCATCTGATCAAATGATTTCTCAAGCCAAGATTGCTGTTGACCAGGCAGTAAGGTTAGTAGAGGGATTAGAAATGGCAACAGGTGGACGCCCTGAATTTAATAATACTGGACGCATTACAGAGCATATACAACAGCTAATATTAATTGTAACTCCGACAAATTTTGAAGAATTTAACTCTTCTACAACGCTTGCACCAAAAGGATGGTCTCCAGTTTTTTCAGTAGACTAAATAAATATTAAGTAATTTGAAAACTAAATCATGAATCGATCAGATACCCCTCTATTACGACTTGAAAATATATCTAAGAAATTTTTTGAATCTTCTGTTCTGGATAATGTTAATTTTGACTTGTACCCCGGAGAAGCGCATGCTATCTTCGGACAAAATGGAGCTGGAAAATCTACTCTAATTCAAATTGTCACTGGGGATTTACAACCAACAAGTGGAAAAATTATTCTAAACAACGAGGAATTGAAAATCCACTCAGTCCATAATGCGAGAGAACTTGGTATTAGTGCAGTATTTCAAGAATTCTCGCTAGTACCTCAACTCACCGTTGAAGAAAATTTATTTTTAGGCTCAAATATTTCAAAAGGATTATTTCTTAACAAAAAAAAGCTACACCGTATGGCTTGTGAAACCATGGATCAACTTGAGTTTTCTATTAAACCTGAAGAGAAAATAATTAATTTATCACATGCCGAAAAGAGAATGGTTGAGATTGCAAAAGCTTTCCATACTAGGCCCTCAATAATGATTCTTGATGAGCCTACTGCTTCTTTAGCAGAAAATGAAACAAACCAGCTTTTTTCAATGATAGAAATTTTAAAAGCTGAGGGGATTGGTGTAATTTATATTACTCATCGAATGAAAGAAATTTACACAATATGTAATCGTGTAACAATCCTCCAAGATGGTCAAGTTGTTGATTCCGACAAAGTCTCTAATATTAATGAACAAAAATTAGTAGAACTGGCAACGGGTCGGACAATCAAAAACTTTTTTCCAGAAATAAAAAATCAACAAGGAAGGAAGTTATTAGATATCAAAAATCTAAGCGTTAGAGAGAATTATGTAGATGATGTATCCCTCAATGTACGAGCGGGTGAAGTAGTCGGTCTTGCTGGATTAGCTGGCTCAGGTAAATCTGCTATTGGTCGTGCATCCTTTGGCATTAATAAAATTGAATCAGGCAATATAACTTATTTAGATGACGTTGTATACGATAGCTCTAAAAATATTAATGATATTAGCCCAAGAGCAATGTTAGATAGAGGGATGCTCTATGTACCCTCAGATAGAAGAGCAGAAGGCCTTATTATGGAACAGAATATTAGGGAAAATATTTCTCTTCCTTCATTAGGTCTGCCAAAATTTTCGACTGGCTTTATGGTAAATAAAAAAAATGAAAAAGATATTGTAGAAAAGATTAGCCAACAACTCAACTTCAATAATCATGGTATTGAAAATAAGATAGAACAACTATCTGGAGGAACTCAACAAAAAGTGATGCTTGCAAAAAGTTTCGCTCGTGACGTTCAGCTTTTTATTCTAGATGAGCCAACAATAGGTGTTGATATTGGAACTCGAGTAGCAATTTATGAACTAATAGGTAATTTTTGTGAATCTGGAGGGGCAGTTCTACTTATTTCTTCTGACTTAACAGAGTTAGTAAACTTATCTCACAGAATCTATATTATCAATGAAGGCACCTTAACTGCTGAGATAAGTTCTGATGAATCCAGTGAACAACTCATTCAAAACTACTTTTTAAAATCTAACCAAGTTAGAGTTGAAGCATAATTATTTTAAAAAAAATATTATATAGTTAGCTAAGAGTGAATCAAATGAGCAAGTATAGCCCTAAATTTTGCAGGCTGAATTGGCTTTAATAAGACAGGGAACCCTTGATCAGTGATACTTTGTACATGACTTCTCTCAACATCACCAGTTACTATAACGCTCGGAATTAAAGATTCTAAATCTTTTTGAACCAATTTAACTACATCAATACCAGAGGCATCTCCAGGCAAGCGATTATCGGCAACAATAATATCTGGCGATAAGTATCCATCAGACCCAATAATATCTATAATTTCATCTTGATCTCTTCCAGCGCTAACAAAGCACCCCCATGACTCCAATAGCTGTTTAGTGGATTTTAGTACATCAATATCATCTTCAACCAATAGCACTTTGACTCCAGATAAACTCATAACATTTGTTATATTTTCTAATTTATCTTCACTTTTACTTACTTTACTAATTTCAACTAAAACAGAAAAGCATGAGCCACTTCCAAGCCTAGATTTACTCTCTATTTTATGATTCAGGCTTATCGATAAACGCTTAGCAAGAGCCAAGCCGAGACCTAGCCCCTTACTCCTATCACGCTCTTTATTTTCAATCTGATAAAAGTCTTCGAAAATACTTGACATTTGATTTTCGGAAATTCCACAGCCTGAATCCCAAACCTCAATAGAAACCATGTTACCTCGCCTTCTACATCCAATCATTACAGAACCACTTTGAGTATATCGAATAGCGTTAGACATAAAGTTTCCTAAGATACGCTCCAATAAATCAGGATCACTTTTCACAAAAATGCTGGATGGAACAATTCGAAACTGTAAGCTTTTATCTTTTGCTAGAGGCGAGAATGATTGGAAGATACTATTAAAAATATTATTAATTGGAAACTCTTCATATCGTGGCTTTATTGCCCCAACTTCTAATTCAGAGACGTCCAAAAGTGCATTTAAAAGTCTTGCAGTTGAGCCAGAAACTGAATTAATATCTTCAATAATTTTAAGAGCTTCTTCATCATTAACCTTTGTTTTTAGCGCAGCTATATACATTTGCATTGCATTTAATGGTTGACGCAAATCATGACTTGCTGAAGCCAAAAAAACTGATTTTGCTTTATTTGCCCTATCAGCATCTTCCTTTGCATTTTGAAGACCGACACCCTGCTCCCATAAATCCTCCTTTAGTCTGTTAAAACTTCGCCCCATTCTTCCAAGCTCATCTTCCCTTTCCAAGATATTCTGCTCATCTTCGAGTTTGGTAACTCTTCTTAAAGGGGTATATCTATTGATAGAGTCGGTAAGCACCTGTAATGGCTTTGAAATATTCATCCTAACAATAAGGAGAACCATTGAGACAACAAACATAAGTGAAATAATTGTTGTTAAAACAATATAACTGATAGCAATTCGTTCAACATAAGTTATTTCTGCATTAGAGGCATTAATTATGTTTTCTAATTCTCCACTTACTTTTTCTGCTTGCTCCATGAGAAGCCGTTCAGTGATAGTAATTTCATTCAAATCTTCAAAATTAATAGTAAGTATGAATAAATTCTTTTCAGGAAATAATTTATTTATAACTAATTGATTATATTGTTGGGCTACTTTTCTCAGCTCATAAAGCTCTATAAGCAAGTTTTCCTGATTGACTGAAATTATATCTTTATCACCAATTTCTTCATTTCTAACTTTTCTAATAAACGCCTCTGTATCAGTTATAGATTCCTTCAGTTTTTGGCTCGATAGTGAAAACGCTTCTTGGATTAAATTACTCTCTAACAATTGTAGATATTTTTCATAAAAAGTTGCCTTATCAGAGTCTTGATTAACTATTTGTGTAATCGTTATAAATAGCTCATTAACACTCAAACTTTGTTTGTATACACTTTCATCAATTGAATGCACTGACTCGATTAAAGGAATAGTAATAGAAGACATTTTTTTGGTTTCGCTAGAAACCGTGTCAATTTGCGCAAAAGAAACTAACATTAATGAAATAAAACCAACAATTTCAATAAATATTAAAGTTAAGATTTTTTGATTTAGGGATAGCCTATTAAAGCGATTTTTTTTAGCTTGACTCATATTTTAATAGCTTATTTTTAAGATCTTTAAACCTAAAAACAAAAATCAAACTTAGTAAATTATAAAAATTCATGATTTTAAGAACACTAATTCTTGATCGTCAATAACATCTGTTGACGAAAATATTCGGCACTAATAGCTACAATAAGTAATCCACCGATTACAACCATTTGCAGATATGAGCCAACTCTCATCAGATTCATCCCATTTTGTATTAAGATGATAAAAAATGCACCTAAAACAACATTCTGAACTCGTCCAACTCCTCCAAGAAGACTAACACCTCCAATCGCACATGCCGCTATAGAAAGTAATGGAAAATTAGCACCAACATTAGGCTCACCTGTTTCTAGTCTGGCAGTAATCAATAAAGCAGCGATACTCGTAATAATCGCAGAAAAAACATAGGCGCCAACTATATAAACTCGAATATTGATTCCAGAAAGTTCAGCGGCCCTTACATTTCCACCTATTGCATAAAAATATCTACCCATCTTAGTCATATTAAGAAATATGTAGACCAATATAATGAAAGCAAGAGTAATCCAAATAGTTAAAGAAACTCCAAGGAAAGCCCCATAACCAAAAATATTGGCAAATGTTTCGGGGACTCCATAAATTGGTACTCCACCAGTAATAGTTAGCGCTAAGCCAAAAATAATTGAAGACATTCCAAGAGTCATTATGAAGGGGGGAACTCGTAAAAAAGCAACACCAAGGCCATTAACAAGGCCAATACACGCTCCAACCAAAATGCCAGCTAAGCATCCTATAAATATTGCCTCCCAACCCGAGCCATAGCCCGACCATAAAGCCACCATTGTCATCGATGCTACTACAGAAGTCATTGCAAGAATAACACCGACAGAAAAATCTAGGCCTGCTGTGAGCATAACGATCATCTGAGCCATCGCAACTAGAATAAGATCAGTAGAATGTCTAGCTACACCTAAAATATTTTGTGTAGTTAAAAAATTATCACTAGCCAAAGAGAAGGTTATTAATGCCACACCCAAAAACCACGGTAATACGCCAGCTTTAATAAATGAACTAGATAAAAATTTCTTTAGTTTTGCAAAGTAATTAAAAAAATCCGCAATCATATTTTTATTTAATTAGTGAATCCTAAATTAAGTTTTTTTTAATGAAATAAAATGTAGAACTTTAATAAACTACAAATTAGTCACACTGTTTTTTTATGCATTATTGTAACATTAATAGCACTTAGTCTAGTTAAAATGTAGAAATCAATACATACTATTGACTATGGTATGTCATAGTAGTAAACTACACCTATACTTTTGGATGTTTTTAAGATAGAATTTATGTACTGTTAAATTTCTAAATAAATACATAACCATTAGTTTGAAGTGATTTTATTTATTTCAATTCAGGGGTGTATTTAAGTGACCGATGAAGTACAAAGTACATTAGAGAATAATGTTTCAGATTTGCCAGAAACATTAACTAAATTTCCTGGTGAGCTGCATGTTAAAAATGTAAGCAAGTCATTTGGAGTTACTAAGGCTCTTGATGATGTATCTTTCACAGGTTATTTTGGTGAAATTCATGCAATTATTGGTGGAAATGGCTGTGGCAAAAGCACCTTAGCTAAAGTTTTAGCAGGTGTACTACCTATTGATTCAGGAAAAGTATCAATTAATGGCCACCACCCATCGACTCCAAAAGAATCACGAAATTTAGGCGTCTCAATGGTATTTCAAGAAGTTCTTGTAGCTGATGAAGCATCAATAGTCGATAACTTATTTATTGGTATTGATGGCTTTTTCTCTAAAACTATGTCTGACAAAGAAAAGCAAGAGAAAGCTCGTACTTTATTGAGTGAATTGGCTGATGAAGATATTGACCCTTTAATGCCAGCTGCAAATCTACCATTAAGTACTAAAGCTTGGATCACCATTGCTCGCGGGTTACTAAGCGAGCCTGATTTACTAATACTCGATGAATCATCAGCGGCATTAGACTTTGATTCGACTGAGCGTCTTTTTAATAAAATGAGAGAGTTACGTAATAAAGGAACGGCAATCATAATAGTAACTCATAGGATTGCGGAATTAGTAAGGATTAGTGATCGTTGCACTGTTATGCGCGATGGTAAAGATGTTGGTGTATTAGAAAAAAGTGAAATCACTGAAAAAAACCTTTTGCAGCTAATGACAGGAAAAGATCAAAGTAAAGATTCAGTTAAGCAAGAAGCTCATAAAACGTCTCATTCCCAGGCAGCTCTTAGAATTAATAAAATGCGGGTTTGGCCTACAAGTGAAGAATCTAACTTCGAATTACTTAAAGGAGAAATAGTTGGCATTACTGGACTAGATGGCCATGGTCAAGATGATTTTGTACGCATATTAGCTGGTATTTCAACAGCTGATTCTGGCGTCCCTCAAGTAAGCATAAATCATGGAGATGATTTTTCTTCAATTAATACTCTTGAAGATGCAAAAAAACATGGAATTGCTTTTGTTTCAGGAGATCGAAAGAAGGAAGGAATTCTACCAAATTTAAGCATTGTTGAGAATTTAGCAATTTCTATGTATGACAAAAATACCAATATCCCTGGTGTTCGTTTGATCGAATGGGGGGCTATAAATGATATTTATGATTGGGAAGTTGAGAGATTAGCAATTAAGGCTGGTGCTAAAGAAAATTTAATTACATCCCTAAGTGGAGGTAATCAACAAAAAGTAATGCTTGGTCGTGTATTTGCTACCCATCCTAAGACCTTAGTTTTACTAGATCCTGCTCGTGGAATTGATTTACAAACTAAAAGGGATCTCTACAAACAACTAAGAGAATTTGCTGATGAAGGAAATTCAGTTATATACATGTCAAGTGAACTTGAGGAGTTTATTGGTTTTTGCTCACGTGTGATTGTATTTCGTAATGGCAGTATTTTCGAAACATTTTTAGACCAACAAATAAATGCCGATGGAATTCTTGAGTCGATGTTTGGACATATTCAAAATGAAAATCTAAATAACAATCAAAATTTTATAGTCGATGAAGAAGAATCAAAAATAGATAAGCATTTAGTTGATTCAAAACATACTGAAAACAAGAAATTGGAGAATGATGTGAGTAAATATAACGTAAGTAAATATTTTAAAAATGAGATTAAAGCAGTTGATTCAGTTAAACCTAAGAATCAAGATTTTTCCTCAGCCGATGAAGAGCATTTTAATTCAATAATCAATTCTTCTGAAAGTAAGAAAAATAATGGCAAAAAATTTGAAAAAAAGACTGTTGATGAATTAGCTGATTCCTTTGAATATTCTCAAGATGACTCAAATCAATTTGATAAATTAATGGAATTTAATAAAAGCAGTAATCGCAGATTTAACTCTTCTAAGATTAAAAAAACAGATACTTATTCTGATTCTGATGAAAAGCTTTTCAATAAATCTATCTCTCAATCTGAAGAAAATGAAACTAAAAGAGAATCAATTAATGCAGATGGAAGTCATAAAAAAAAGGCCAATCCTAATAATCTAGATTCAAAATCAAATAAATCCAATACTCAGGAATACAGTAAAGATGATATACAAAAATTTGAAAAATTAAATACTAAAGAATAATCTCCATATGAATAACTATTATCAAATAAAAGATTAAAAATGGAGCTAATAAAAAAACAAGAATCAAACTCAGGTGCTAGTACTTATCTTATAGTGCCTATAGTAATTTTCTTTTTATTGCTTATATTTGCAGTTATTAGAGGACCTTATCTAGTTTCAAGTACTGGGTTTGGTGGCTTCATAATTGTTGTAGCTCCATTAATACTCGCAACCTATGCCCTAACAGTAATTGTTATGGCTGGAAGAGCTGGCGTTGACTTATCAATTGGGCCATTAATTGGATTTATAAATGTTGGTATGATTCAGCTAATTGGAATAGGTTTTATTGAATCACCTATTTCGATTTTCTTATATGCCATTGGTGTCGGTGTTGCGTATCAAATCTTTATGGCCTTAATAATTGTATTTGTTAGGGTCCAGCCAATTATTGTGTCCTTAAGTGGTTATCTTTCACTTGTTGGCTTGAATCTTATAATCATGCCCCGACCTACTGGATTAGCACCAGATTGGATGTATGATTGGGGTGCTGGTACCTCTATTTTTTCTCCTGTTTTAGTTATATTAATAGTTGCAACAGCAGGATGGTATCTCCTAGCTCAGACCGCATTTTGGGGTAATCTAAAAATGATGGGCTCTGATGAGCGTGCAACCTATACAAGTGGAGTAAATATCAATATGGTTCGAATAGGTGCTCATATCGTAGGTGGTGTTTATGCAGGACTTGCAGCAATTACCTTCACCTCCTTAATTAGCTCTGGTGACCCAAGTCAGGGAACAACGTATACATTAATGGCTGTTACTGCACTGGTACTCGGTGGAGCAAATTTAGCTGGTGGTCGAGGAAGTGCCTTTGGAGCACTCCTTGGATCACTAAATATATTTTTAATTACTTTTTCACTTTCAACTTTTAATTTTGGAAAAATGCAAAGTTTCGTTACTGATATGTCCTATGGACTTATGCTGGTTGTTTCATTATTAATTAGTATTTCAATTCCATTTCTTCAAAAACGAGGACGTTTCCTTTCTCCAGCATTAGTGTTTTTAGTATTGGGCATTATTTCATTAGGGGTAATGGTAAGTGTTTCGATGGACAAATCATTTGGAATAACGAGATATAAAGCCTTCGTTGCAGCAGTTGAGCAGGAAACCGTATCAGCCGGAACAATTATGCTCTTCATGATAATTGGAATTGCATTGGCTACCTATATTATTAAGATGGTTTTCAAACACATAAGTGGCCCAATGGTTGGGTTTATGATTGTATTAATCGTTGCTGCTTTTGGACTTATATTTAATCCAGATTCTACTACAGATGCAGTTTTTGTGCCTGCTACTATTGGAATTGAATATTATTCAATGAGTATATTTGGTTTAGAAGAAATCTCTCTCTCATCAGAATCATTAAGTCAATCAACATACCTATTAATTGGCATAGTTGGAGTAGTCCTATTATCATCACTGATGATCCTTACGATGTTGCCAGGAGTTAAAAAGAATATTAAGCGTTTAGCAATGATATTATTTATTTCTTTAATACCAGTAATTGCAGTTGGAGCTGTATTTTTTCAAGATGCTGATAAGGGTTATTTAATGAGTAGTTTTTCTGGTGAAATTTATGCAATTCTCTTAGTTACAGCTCTACTCTTCACCATTACTATCCCTTTAGTTCAAACAGAAATTAAAAATATTAACAATGTATTTATTGGTGCCATTTCTATATCTGCCTTAATTATTATGTATTTCTTCATAGGAAATAGTGGAGCTCCGATTGACCCTGCAATTAGTTCAATAACGAACTATTCAAGTCCCATTATTCCTACTGGCTTGGAAACTTTACCGGTTAAATTTATTGAATATACAGCACCAATGAGGATGAATATTGAATCAAATGGGATGGCGATATTTACTGAGGTAGCCTATATAGCAATCATTATAGTTTTACTGCAAATATTTTTACGTATTGCTATGGAAGAAACCAGTTTCCAAAGTTTTTGGAAATACTGGTATATAGCAGTTTTTGCTACCATAGCCTGGAGTGGCTTGTTTTATGCAATAGGCGTGCCAATGTGGAAACTCATTGCCATTATTGGTATCACAATTATTTCTGCTCCAAATGTAATGCATGTCATAAGTACTTACATAATTGGTGATCATAAAGATGATGCAATAAGTAGGTGGGAAGGATAAATAATGAAGATTTTTCTCGACAATAGGAACAAAAATGCGTATTAATAGAATGGGAAAAGCGGCATTTTTATTTTACAAATGGCTAGGCTTTATTATTGCTGTAATAGTTTCGGCTATAAGCGCTGTTTTAGGATTTTTTGATGGCACCCCTTCGCAACTAGTTATGCTTTATACAGTTGCAATATTTGGCTCAATCTTATGGGGCTGGCATCACCTCTCAGTGAGATGGACATACAATGAAGTAGATGATTTATTAACAGAAAATGAGGTTGATCAAACACGCCATGAAGCTGAAGATTTAGAGGAGACTGAAAGTTACTTTAGTTTTCTTATTAAAAGCAACAAGGGTGCCATTATTGGCATATTAGCAATGATCATTGCATTTGTTGCGCTCGCTTTCGCTATGGATAATTTTTTTCAGTGGCAGAATATCTTGTCATTGGTCGTATTTTTTCTAACCCTCTTAATATTAATTATCACCAACTCGGTTGCAAAAAGTAATAAAAGTGCACTCATGGGTTTAGCGGTACTAATTGGGCTTTTTATTATGGGTTCATTAATTGTAGATGGTTTTATATCTACTTTGAATCTTAAATCAATGCTTCTTTTCGCTTCTTTCCTTGGTCTCGCCTGTATTGGTCAAACTCTGGTTGTACTTCTTGGTGGTTTAGATTTATCAGTAAGTTTTGTAATTGGAGCGGCAAATATCGGTTTGATGTACTTAATCACTTTGGGTATACCTCCATCGATCTGTATCATCGCAGTTCTATTAATGGGCTTAGGAGTTGGACTGGTTAACGGCTTGTTAAGTTTTCGTCTTCAAGGTCAAGCACTTATATTAACCCTAGGTGTTGGATTTGTGGTCACTGGAGCTGTTCAAGCCTTGACAACTATTGGTTCAGATTTTGGAGGAAGCGTTTTTGGTGTGGTACCAAAGTGGTTGTCTAATATAGCTGCAACAAATGGAACTTTTATTGGTATCAGTATTCCTCCTGTTGTCGTCATATGGGTTGTAGCATCAATCCTTATGATTATCGCATTATCAAATACAACCTGGGGAAGAAGTCTATATGCAGTTGGTGGAAATCGAACAGCCGCAGCTCGACTATCTATATCAGAGAAAGCCTACTGGATAGGTGCATTTGCTATAGGAGGATTTGTTTCTGCACTAACTGGCATTTTACTTTTAGGCTGGAGTGGTGGTGGATTTGTCGGCGTTGGAGGTCCTTATCTTTTTCAAACAATAGCCGCAGTTGTTGTTGGTGGCACATCACTACTTGGAGGTAAAGGGGGATACGGATTTACAGTTATTGGTGTCCTTGTTCTACAAGTCCTTTCATCATTTTTAGTTGGTATTGGATTGAGCTATGAAGGGCAACAATTTGTTTTTGGTTTGCTAATTCTTCCTATGGTGGCTTTGTATGCTAGATCCCCTCACATAAGAACACAAATTTAAATACAAATTCATGATGACATCTAAAAACTTAACTCAAGGACATAAATTAAATGATTGACTCTATCACATGGATATTTATATTTCTAGTCCTTTATTGGTCTTACTGTTTTTTCTGGGGAGTTCGTGCCTCGAGGCAAATACTTTCTGCAGATGATTACTTTCTGTCTGGCCGAAACCTCTCACCATGGGTATTTGCTATAGCTGCAACTGGAATTTCTTTTGCTGGATGGACTTTTATTGCTCACCCTGGACTTATCTTCAGAGATGGCTTTCAGTTTGCTAATACCTCGTTTTTTGCTATAGCTGTTGCAATTTCAGGAGTTGTCCTGCTTAAAAGGCAATGGATGCTTGGAAGGCGCTTTGGTTTTACTACATCCGGTGAAATGCTAGCAGCATATTTTAAAGATGATACTTTAAGAATTATTTCTGTAGGTATTGCACTCCTATTTGGTATTCCTTTTGCCGCACTTCTTTTTGGCTCTTCTGGATTTCTAATAAGTGAACTAACTAACGGTATTTTCTCTCGAAATGTGGCTATGTGGTCCTTGTCTGGATTTGTTCTTTTATATTCCATTATGGGTGGTATGCAAGCAATAGCCAAAATTTCAGTTGTACAGACTATATTATTTTTTCTTGGAATGATAATACTAGGCTTATTTGCTCTTGATCTTGTTGGTGGTTTTGACTCATTAAATCAAGGCTTAGCAAACATGGCTAAAAGCTTAACTAGCCATCTAGGAAAAACAAAGGGTATGGGTGGTGGTAACTTTCCAGGATACTTTGCAATTCCTGGTGTCATTCAATTTACAGATGGTATTGGAGTAGAAACTCCAAAAGGTGGGCCTTGGACTGCAATCATGACTCTTACATTTATGATGTCAGTTATGGGAATTCAATCTTCACCTACATTCACAATGCTTGGATTTACAAGCAAATCCGCTAAAGGGCTATCAATTCATCAAATTTGGGGAGCTGCAGCTTGCGTAGGCATTATTATGTTTTTATTTTCTACTTTACAAGGAATCAGTGCAAATTTACTAGGGGCAAATAGTGCTGTAAATAAAGCTGGATTTGCAGTAGCTAATTACTTACCAGAACTATCTAAAGCCCAATATACCGAATTAGTAATGCATTATATTAAGCTTGTAGGCAATACTTCTCCATGGATGGTTGGCTTTCTTGCAATCTGTGCTGTTGCGGCTTTACAAGTTACAGCTGCAGCATTCATGTCTACGACTGGCAATATTCTATGTCGAGACATTTATGTTCAATATTTTAGAAAAGATGCGGATTATAAGCTTCAAATTAAAGCCGCAAAACTCTTTACTGCTTTAGTTTTCTTGTGCGGTATGTTGTTAGCTTCATTTTCTATGGAAGCTACTCTTATACTTGGAGGCTTAGCAATTGCTTTCTCATTCCAACTCTGGCCATCATTATTAAGTATTACTTGGTTTCCTTGGATTACAAAAAGTGGGGCAATTGCTGGCTTGATTATAGGACTTATCGTAGTTATCTTCACCGAGACACTTGGTTTAAAAATAACTGGTGGTAGATTACCATGGGGGGTTTGGCCATGGAATATTCATTCAGCTGTATGGGGGATGTTCTTTAATATTTCAATCTGCTTGATTGTTTCTTTGATGACTAGTGAAGATCCAGACAGGGAACATAGGAATACTTTCCACTCTTTCATTCAGAAACATAGCATAACTAAAGCAAATGATCGATGGTCTAAACCAGTAGGAGGACTTTTATTAATGGTATGGATGTTTTTTGCTATTGGTCCTGGCTCTATATTTGGAAACTTCATTTTTGGCAAACCTAATAAGGGTTATGACTCTTGGATGCTTGGAATGCCATCAATCTGGGCATGGCAAATTATTTGGTGGGCGTTAGGTGTTGGAGTAATTTGGTTTCTAGCTCATAAATTAAAAATGTCTACTGAACCCGAAACAGAAATAAAGGCTTCATCTTCAGATTAGGTAAAAATTAAACAGTTGCCAAAAAAACTGCTATAGCAATGACAAGTGTCGCTATTACATTTCATTTTGAAGTTAGTCAAAGTCCAATTATTTTTGATATGTGAGGGAGGTTATATTAATACTTAAATGCCTTGCAATAGTTTCTTCATTGTAGATCCCATATCTGAAGGGGTTGGCGCAACCATAATTCCAGCATCTTGAAGGATAGCTACTTTTTCAGCAGCACTCTCTCCGCTAGTATTAAC
>ENA-OSJC01001076-OSJC01001076.1-marine-metagenome-genome-assembly--contig:-NODE-1076-length-23470-cov-9.752020_pt1 | contig 23470 bp, 18 predicted proteins | sample MGYA00237885_ERZ534234 | MGnify/ENA primary metagenome ERZ534234 (study PRJEB26413, sample SAMN06343907) | marine metagenome | isolation source: coastal waters | place: Atlantic Ocean: West Antarctic... | reverse complement strand
TCATCTGATAACAATGAATGCCACCATTAAAAGCAGTTGCTTCAGTCAATTGTATTTCAGTATCTCCATTGGTATTAATTAAAGGCTCTCCAACTAAATATGCTTTAAAGTTGGCATCAGGTATATTTACATTCTGCCCAAACCCAATCATAGGCAAGCAAAGTAATATAAGTAGTAGTTTTTTCATCTTAGTTTATTGTTAATCTATTGTTTTAGTTTCTTATCATTTTTATAAATGATTTGCCACTTTAAAAATCTTTCTTCATTCCAATTTTTTGAAGGTTTTTTATAAATCAGATTAAATTTAAATTCTGTTTTAGGTGTATTTTTTTCCATAATAAAACTAACTGTATTCCCAAGAATTTGATTGATTATAATATCACTTTTATTAAAAACCCTTAAATCCTGCCCAAAACCAAACATAGGCAAGAGAAATAATATAAGTAGTAGTTTTTTCAAAATGAAGTAATTATTTTCTCAAAGCTAACAAAAAAGTTTTGACCTAAAATTAGGGGTATTCAAAAAACAATCAAAAGTGTCCTACTATATGTCCTACCATAACTAAAAAACCCTCATAATCTTTTGAATTATAAGGGCTTAACTTTTATTGTTGCGGTCTGGACGGAATTTTTTAACCTAGTAACTCATTTTACCAATTTTTATTAATCTTCACTATTCTTACCTAGTGAAGCATTTTTAATCAAACAACAGAAATAAAATTTTATATACAATTATAAAAATAGATAGACAACGATTAGACAACGCCTTAGGGAGTAAATGTTTTTCATATATTTACAATACTTATGGGACAAATCAAATTTAACTTAAGAGATCCAAAATCAGAAAATAAAACTTCTATTATTTTAGTATTTCATTTTGATGGGGGAAAAATACGAATTTCTACAAGAATAAGCATTATTCCAAAATATTGGAATCTAAAAAACCAAAGGGTAAAAGAAAGAATGGATTTTCCAGAGCATAATAAAATTAATCAGAAACTAAATGAGATTTCATTAGCTATGATTAGTACTTACAATGAGTTAATTGAAAAAGAAGGAATTGCGAGTAAAGATACCTTAAAAGAAAAGTTCTATCTCAAACTAAAGATGCCTAAGCTGAAGAAAGTAAGAAAAAAACAATTTTGGAATTACTTTGAAGAATTTATAGTGTATAAAAGAAAACAGCTTAATGACATTAGAGATTATAATAACTCGCTAAGGAAACATCTCTTAGCAACTGAGAAAATACTAAACAGGAAAGCAACATTTGAGGGAATAAAACAATTAGATGGAAGTTTTATCGAGACTATGGAACACTACCTAATTTATGATGCAAAAAACCAAAAAGGAGAAAAGGGTCTTTCAGTCAATACAATTGGAAAGAATTTTAAAAACCTAAAGGTATTTCTCAATTATTGTTTTGAAAGAGAAATTTGCCCTTGGTTTTCCACCAAACATCTTATCGCTAAACAAGAAATAATTGATGAAGTGTATATAACACAAAATGAATTAGATAATTTATCAGAGCTTAAACTCAAAGGGGAACTTAGATTACAAGTAAGAGATGCATTTATCTTAGGTTGTGAAACTGCTCTTAGGTTTAGTGACTTAAGATTAGTTAAACCCTCCCACATTGATATAAAAGGAAAGAGACTAAGAATGCATCATAAAAAGACTAAAAAGAAAGTTGTAGTGCCTTTAAGCAGTAAGGCAATTGAAATATTAAGAAAATATAAAAATTTCTCTCCTATTAAATCAAATACGACTATTACTGATTTCAATAGGACTATAAAAGAAGTTTGTAAAAAAGCAGAAATCAACGCTACAATTAATCAATATCGAACCATAAGAGGTGAAAGGCTTGAAATAGAAAAACTAAAATACGAAATGGTAACAAGCCACACATGCAGAAGAACATTTTGCACGCTAAAAGTATTGAATGAAGTTCCTGTTCCTCTTATTATGAAAATATCAGGACATACCACAGAACGAAATTTCTTTAGATACCTGAAAATGGATGAAGAAACTTCTGCTGAAAAAATGAGCAAATACATTAACTAACCCCATCTTTTTATTTTTAAATATAAACAATAAAAGTATTTTTAAAAATATAATATATTGTGTTTAAAAACAAGAAACGTACTAGGCATTTACCTAGCGGCAAATTTTTACAGCTAAAAAACACCCTTAGGATACAGTGTTAATACGCGTAATTACCCGTGTAAAAACATCATTACCTTGTAATATGACTTTAAACCTGAGGTAAAAAACGAAAAAACTCTATTCAAGGAGAAAAATCTGTTTTTTTTTATAAACGATAATATATATTTTTCTTTTGAATTACTGTTTAAAATAACAATATTTTAATTTAACATTAGCTGACTTATACTTTTTTTCAACCCCAACAAAAGGATCATTTGTTATATAATTTTTTTTGTTCAAATTTGGTTATTTTATAAAAAGCTGAATATATTTTATCATACCAATATTAGTGTATTTCGTTATATAAACTGGGAGAAACTATATATAAATTTATAGTTTATTATATATACGGAAATATCATTTGTGTTAGTTTTTCTGTTTATATAATATATTAAATGTTTTATAGTTGTTCTATAATCTCTAAATCAGAATATTTTACTTCAATATTATATTCTTTTACTCGCTTATTATTTAATAAAGCTTCAAGCCTTTTATATTCTACAACCGTTAAAGACTCTATATCCCCTTGTTTTTTATAATCAATAAGTACATACTGTTTTGAAAGCATTAAATATTGAGGTTTTGACCTCTTAACTAACGAATCAACATAAGGAAATATCTTTTCTGTCTCAATAAACTTACTAGCATCCAAACTTATGGGTAGATACATTAAATTACAATTTCTCAAAACTGTAGGAGTATTCATCATTTTGATAAAAGTATCATCAGTCTGATTTTCGTAATTAATACCAAGCCTTTTAGCATTTGAATATAATTTACATATTTCATATAGCTTATTCCAATACTTACTATTTGGCATATAAGACTCTCTTCTTTCTAGGTTTATTGGATTTGTTTTAAATCTAATTATTTTGTATTTATTTTTCATCTTTTAAAATTTTCTTTAAAGATAGAAAAGAAGCCTTAAATAACAAAGGACATTATATTTATGGCTTCAATAACTCACAGAAATCTTACAAAAAACTAATATTACTCCAAAACCACTTTTCTATCCATTACGCCATATTCACTTATTAGTTTAAGGGTGTAAACGCCTTTAGCAAAGCCGCTAAGATCAAAGTTTATTTAAGACGCCCAACATTACTGTTGGGCGTTTCTTGATTTTAAGCTAAAACCCAATTTGAGATTGATTTTTAGTAAATGATTTTTCATTTGAATTATATATATCTGAAAGTTTGTAACTACCATCATTTTCCACTCCTAAATTAATGCATAATTTTTCAACTCTTTCATTAGATAATTTTTCAAATTTATAAATGGATATTAATCTTCCTTTTCTCAAAAGTGCATCATCAATATTTAGTACATTAGTATTAAAAGTAGCTACAACTTGGGTATTTATACAATCACTAAGCAAACCATCAGTAAGGTTTAAAATATTAGCAGTTGCTTGGGTGGAGTTTCCTACACGCTTCATTAAAACATTTTCGGCATCCTCAATCACAAGAATAGAGTTTGAATTTTCTATTAAAAATTTTATTAATTCTGGAGAAGCAAGACTACTTGCCATATTTGGAGGTACATATATAATTCGTTTTTCCACATTATTTATTAAATATCTAATGTATGTTGTTTTTCCTGTCCCTGGCTCGCCATGCAATAAAACTAATCCTTTTGATTTGTCTTCTGACAATTTTTCAACTATCAAATTATTTATCGGCTCAAAATCTTTATTGTAATTAGTTGAAAAATCTATTTCAGGGTTTTTTATTTCTTTTTCTTCCAACTCAAAGCCATCTGAAGTCTGTATTAAAATATTCAAGCGGCCTATTTTCTTTTTTTCTTCTTCTGGAATAACCATTTTAATAAAATCAGTTATTATTTTATCTACAGCCTTTGTCTTTTTAGTAAATAATAGACTTACACCATATTTTATTTGTCCAGAGCGAAAAGAAATTCTATAAAAATAGACATACACACACTCCTCCCCTCCTAGAAACAAAACACATTTCTCTATATCCTTTCCGTTCTTACAATAATGGGTAGAGATTACAGCAGCATTATTCTCATCAACATATTGCGTAATATCTTCTAAACTTATAAAGCAAGTATCCCATTCACAAGGAAACCTATTGTGTTTATTTACAAATAATTGCCTTAATGGAAAAGTAGAAAATTCTGCCACACCAGAAAACCCATTTAAACTGGCGGAATATCCTTTTTCAAATAATGGATGCTCAGGAAAACGATTGTTATCCACAATATGAGATGAGGTTAATAATCTATGCTTGTTTTCAGGAGTAGGCTTAAATTTTGTCATATTTTTTTTAAAAAAGTGATTATATAAAATACGTAATAATTACCCTGATTCGCTACAAAAAAAAGAGTTCCAAATAAAGAATTTTCCAGTGGTTAGTTTGACCACAAGGATTCTTTAATTAAAACTCTAAGGGACTACAAAGATACAAATTATAAAATAAATAGTTACAAATGAGCGACATATCTAAAATAACGGCAAAACAAATACAACCCTATATTACTCCAAAACCACTTTCCGATCCATTACGCCATTTTCACTTATTAGCTTAAGGGTGTAAATGCCTTTAGCAAAGCCGCTAAGGTCAAATTGTTGTTTGTTGACACCAACAGTCGCTTTTATTTTATTGAGGGCTATTTCCTGACCTAATACATTTAAAACACTAAAAGAAACATCTATAGCTGTTGTGGCTGTAAATTCAATAGTAAATATACCATCAGTTGGATTAGGATAAATGCTAATGTTATCAAAATCAATTTCTGTAATTGATGTTGGTACACAAATAGATTGACAAGCTGCATATGAAGCATAAGTTCCATTTCCTGTGCCTGGGTCAATACAGTTTTCGTTTATACAGTTCCAAGTTGGCAATACACAACTTAACTGACAAGCCGCTTGAGTTGTATAAGCTCCATTACCTGTACCAGGGTCTTGACAGTTTCCTGGACTAATACAATCCCAAGTTGGCAATACACAATTAGCTTGGCAAGCTGAATATGAAGCATAAGTTCCATTTCCTGTTCCAGGATCTGAACAAGTACCTTGCCCATCACAATCCCAAGTTGGCAATACACAACTTGACTGACAAGCTGCTTGAGTTGTATAAGCTCCATTACCTGTACCAGGATCTTGACAGTTTCCTGGACTAATACAATCCCAAGTGGGTGTAATACAACTGGTTTGACAAGCTGAGAAAGTAGAATAAGTCCCATTTCCCGTGTTCGGATCAGAGCAATTACCTTGTCCATCACAATTCCAAGTTGGCAACACACAATTACTCTGGCAAGAAGATAAAGTAGAATACTGACCATTACCCGTTCCTGGGTCATTGCAATTACCCTGCCCATCACAATTCCATGAAGGAGCTATAGAATTATAATTAGCCGACCAACCATTATACCTAAGAGCAACATCAGACAGAAATTCCAGATACATACTCCCACCAGAAGAAGAAATATTAGGAGGTATAGTTACTCCTGAATATTGACCTAAAATAGCACTTGTATTATTAGCCCCATCATAAACTATCACTCCATCATAATTAAGTTCTGTGTCAAATGAAGAAAAGGAAAGAGATATTGAAGAAGCATTAGGCGGTTGAATTAACCATGAGCAATCACTATTATTTGCATAAAGATTACTTCCACTACCATCAGTAAAAGAGCCACTTGAACTTGTTAAAGTTGTTGTCCCAGAACAATAGCCTGCTTGTGTAGAAGTATAATAAGCGTCCCAACCCTGACTATTTACTTCAAGGTCTGAATAGAATCTAACAAGCATTGAACCTGTAGTAGATGTTATACTTGGAGGGATATTATTACCTGAGAATATACCTAATGAAGGAGATGAAGTGTTAATTCCATCAAATATTTCAACAGCATCATAAACAGTACCGTCAGAAGCAGGGAGTTCTAAATCAAAACTTGTAAAATTTAAAGTAACACTTGTGGCTTGTGGCGGCTGTATTAGCCAAAAACAATCTAAATTATTACAATAATTATTAGTACCACTTCCATCTAATATTGGACCATAATCAGAGGTATTTAGAGTAGAAACTCCTGCACAACTCGCATTACCTGTAGATGTATAATTTGCATAAAACCCTCCATAGGTATCCATAAAATCTGATGAAAATACAATAACCATTTCTCCAGTAGTTGAAGTGATATTATTAGGTATATTATTTCCAGAATATACAGCAATTTGATTAGTTGCTGCTAAATCATCATAAATAACTAAACCATCATAATTTAGTTCTGTATTAAAAGATGAAAACGAAAGAGTAACTGAATTTGCACAAGGAGGAGCAATATACCAATAACATATTTGATTATTACCATAATTACTACTTCCAGAACCATCATTAAAAGAACCTGTAGGTGATGACAAAATAGTGCCTCCACTACAAGAAGGAGTATTACCAAATACTTGATAGTTTGCTGACCATCCACCCTCATTAATTGATACATCAGAAGTAAAACGAATACACATTGCACCAGTTCCTGAAGTTGTATATAATGTTTGTGGAATAGAGTTACCCCATAATGTTGCTAATAAAGGTGAGTTTATACTTGGACCATCATAAACAAATACAGTATCGTAATTTGCTTCAGTATCAAAGTAAGTAAATGTTAACCCAATTTGAGTAGCTCCAGCAGGTGCAATTACCCATTTACAATCTGAATTATTATTGTAATCAGCACTTCCACTACCATCTGTAATTGTGCCACTTGCTGCTGTTAAATTTGTAGTACCACTACAATAACTATTAGGGCTATTACCAATACCTACTGCATACCATGCCTCTTGCACTGCGGTATATTCTGCTGACGGATTACCATACAAATCGTCTGCTGATTGTAAAGAACCATAATAAGCATTAAAATAAGTTGCATTTGACGGTAAGTAGATAATTAAATTTCGATAAGCTATTTTACTTGCATCATTCATTCCAATTCCTGTAACTGTATAAGAATTTCCAATATCATTCGTACCTGAACCACCCTGAGAAAGTAAATAAAACCAATGATTTTGAACGCCACTATTTGTGTGAACACCACCATGGTCTTGTGTGCTATTTGGATTTATCCAATATTGACCATTGTACGTATTAGGATCATTTTTAGCATTAGGATTTGACATTGAACGCATATAAGTACCGCTTACAAAAATATCTTCTCCAATTGTCCAGTCAGGATTAACACCTGAATAAAATTCAATACAAGTTCCAAAAATATCCCCAAAGGACTCATTTAATGCTCCTGACTCTCCTTGGTAATCCAAACCTCCATTACCATTATTATCTACAACCAAATGGGTGAATTCGTGTCCCTCTACATCAAGACCAACAACTGGATTATTAAGCGTTCCATCTCCAAGACCATAAGACATTATATTATAAGGAGAACCCAATGCATATGCATTATTAGGGTCATTACCATTTTGAGATTGTAAAGTTGGAGGATTGATATAATTTTTAATAACACCCCCATTATTATCATAACTATTTCTTCCGTGAATAGTCAAATAATAGTCATAGGTTTTTTCCATTCCCCAATGTACATCAGTTGCTAAATCTCCCAACCCAATATCATAAATTCCATTATTACCATTAACTGACCAACTTTGTGTTCCATTATTTGCAGACAATATAAAAGAACCTCCAAAGTCATCTGAACTAGAAACATCAAACTCCCATAATTCAACTGTGTATGGAGGGTTAGACATAAAAACATTTATATTATTAAAAGTAACTATTGGGAAGGTATTGAGAAAAGGGTTTGAGTAATGAACTATTTGATTTGAACCATTTTTAACAATTATGTATAAGTCAGGAGTTTGGTCAATAAATGAATTATACCACCAACTCTGTGATACATTTGAAATTGTAAATGAAGTTAATCTAGGATTCCCTGCCCAATTTGCAGAAGAGTTAATAAAGTCTGTTGAACCAGTAAATCCACTAGTTGTAAACCCTGTTGCACTGGTAGCATTATATGTTTCAATATTTCTTCCACTTTCTCTTAAACGGTAACTTCCTCCATAACTATCACAAGTAATATTTTGTGTGCCACTATATAAGGTATTGGCTGTTCCTGGTACATCAGCATCTGCTATTAAACTTATTTTATTTAAAACCTCTCCTGTTGTTGCATCAACTAATACATTATACATTAAAAATGGTGAGTAGGAATCAATCCTAACCTTATATGCTAATTTTGCTTTATAATCATCTGCATCTGGTTTCCAATAAATAATAGTTTCAACAGGGTATTCATTTATTAAATCAGTAACCTCTAATGAAGTTTTAGCTTTTATTAATGCTTGTTCTTTAGTAAATAAAATTTGGATGTCAAAATTTTCAACTTCTAATATTTTCCCATTGATAGAACTTACTATTCCATCTTTTATATGAACCATTAATATTCCTCCATAAACAGGTACCCCTTTATATAACTGCTGATAATTAATATGGATAAATCCTAAATCATCATTCTTCTCAGCTATTTTTTGGAAAGTATGTTTTGAACTTAAATTAACCCAAGAATTAAATTCCTTTAATAAGGATTCATTATCAATATTCTTTTTCTTTAAATTCAACCAAACAGAACCATTTATAATTTCAACTTTTTGTTTTTCATCAGAAGATTGATTTCCATTAGGTATTATAACTGTATTGTTATTTTTGATGATTTTTTGCTGAAATGGGTTTGTAAAATTTGGAGTAATCTGTTTTACCTGACCAGAACTAATCAGTGGAATACAAAATAATGCTAAGACAATAAGTGAGAAGATTTTTTTCATTTTTTTAGTTTAAATAGTTGTACGTATTCATATAAAAGTGAAATAAATTTTTGTAAATTTAATAAATAGTTTTCACTTTACATAATTTTCATTTTTAGTTAAATTTTAATAATAGTATGGGTCATTATAAGAAGTTGCATCTTCCGCACTAATAATAATCACTATTATAGGTACTATTGCTGAAAGAGAAGCAGCAACCCAATAACCAACACTGTAAGGAGGTACTGTTACAATCTTAGCTATTTCATTATTCTTCTTGACATCAATCTTATAGTTAGCATCCAATGCTTCCTTATATACCCAGCTATCAATAGAATAACTTACATTATGCATTCCTAAAGGAACATTGTTTATCGTTACAGATTTTACATTTTTCTTATTTACAATTATATTATCATCAATAGAAACAAATGTTTTTTCGGTTGCTTTAGTTGGCTGTAAAACAATTCTTCCTGTATTTTCACTTTCATACTGATAGTCAACATAAATATGTTTTGCACAAGAGGAAAACAGTAAAAGTGAACAGATTGATATTTTTAAAATGTTTTTCATAATTTTTAGTTTTTATTAATTAGTTAAATCTATAGCCAACCCCTACAGAAATATTAAGCATTTCTATAAGCATATCACCAGGTATCTTATCACTATAAATAGCAATATTCCCATTATCATCATAAGTTACGGTTTGACTAAAGGATGGGTAAGTTGAAAAATAATCGGCATTTAAGGATATAGCCATATTTTTATTTACATTAAATTTAAGTCCCATACCAAAATTGTAAGCTACTTCCTCAGCAGAAGTAGATTGAATAGTAATATAATCACCATAATATCTATCTGTAAATTTAACCTCAGGAACTACAACAAATGAATAACCGACTAATGCCCTAATATCAAAATCAACTTTATCAGAAGGAAAAGATAAGAGTAAGCCACCCATTATATTATCTGAAACCCAAGAATCCCCTGTAGCTTTCCAATCCCCTGGAATTCCCAAAATGTCACCAGAAAAATATTCACCATCATAAAATTCATTTGAACTTTCTGAGAATAACATAGTAAACCCTATATTATTAGAAAACTTATAACTAAAGTTGATATTTAAATTTAAGCCAGTTGTTGCAAAACCTGCTTCCTCATTATTAAAACTATGACTTGCAAAATCGCCTACAGGAAAGGAAGGTCCAATACTAAAACCTATAAACCCTCTACTATACCAACTATTACGAATAGGTGTCATTGAATTTTCAGTTCTATAAGTTACTTTTTCTTCAGCTATAAATTCATCAAATAAGTCCTTTGTTCCATCACTATACCTAATCATTAAAATTTCTGATTTTGCAAGAAAATATACTGGTCCATCCTGACTTTTCCTGAATTTTATTTCAGTATTCCCAACCTCAATAACTTTTGCTTGTATATCTTCTCCTGTTTTTTTAGTAATAACATCTTGTGAGAAACATATATTTGACATAAATATAAGCACAGCCAACACATATCCTTTCTTCATTCTCTTTTAATTTTTGGGTTAAAAACAGTCCAAAAGTAAAGACAAAAAACATAAGAATTCAGGCGACTTTGTAATCGCTATTAAAATGAAGATAAACGCTAATAAAATAACCGTTAATCGTTATTCTTAACCCTTTCTAAAAAGGATTTTTTAAGCCGTGTAACGACAGGTATTTTGCTGTTTTCGGCTAAAAACAAATAATAATAAGTATCTTAGTAGGATATAAAAAAGAAACGCCTCAATTAAGAGGCGTCAGGTCAAGAATTACTATCCTTAGTGTTGTTTAATGCTGCAAATATATAATAATTAATTTTCAATTTCCTTTCTGTTGGCTCCAAAAATGCTTGTGCAACAAATATAAGTAGCTAATACCCAATTAAAAAAGATAGTAAAAAAGAAATAATGCAAAAAATGTGCAATAAAATGAACATTATTTGTAGTTTTGCGTAATATATTTATAAGATTGAATAAATTTATAGTTGAAGTTCTGGAGGAGGGAAATGTAAATGAATTTTTAGGAGATATTCCTGAACAGATAAGAAGTAGATTCTTCAGAGATATGGATATGTTGGAAAAGGGAATGTCTGGTACTTGGCTTAAAAGCCTTCCTGGTACTGATAAACTCTATGAATTTAGGCAGCAAGATGAGAAAACTTGGTATAGAATATTAGCCTTTATGAGTAAAAATCCTAACAAAGGACAGCCTAAACTTGTATTGTGTGCACATGGTATAACTAAGGATCAGAATAAGCTACATAAAAAGGAATTTAAAAAAGCTGAAAAATTAAAAAAAGAGTATGCTGCTAATCTATTGAAAGAAAAAAAGAAAAATTAAAAATCTAAAAGCAAATAATTATGAAAACTTTATCCTTAAAACAAATAAAAGACCAACATTTAGGAGTAGTTGGCACAGATAAAAGAGATGAATATGAAACGGCACTAGCTGCTGAAATATTAGCTATTGAACTAAAGAGAATAAGAAAGAAAAAGAATATTACTCAGGTTAGGTTGGGTATAATTTCGGGAGTTGATCGCTCCCAAATTTCAAAAGTAGAAAATAATAAGTCAAGTGATGTATTGGTGGGTACTATGGCTAAACTATTTAAAGCATTAGGAAAACAAATAAGTTTTAAAATCACAGATATTCCTAGTGAAATAACACTACAACAGGAAACGCAAAAACACACAACCGCTTAATCCTTTTCAACAGACTTTCTGTATTTAAACCTAATGGCTAAATTTGTTCCTGCACCTAAAGCAAATTGCTGTAATGAAGGTAAATCTTGAAGTTTTTTAAGGGTATTGAGTAAGGATACTGAAACTTCCATTACACATTGAATCGTAAAAATGGTCTTGAACTATAACGACTTGCAACTAACTTACAAATGTCATTGCTTATTGTTTCCTTAGTAGTTTTTAATATATTCAAAATTTCAGATTTAGAAAAATAAAGTTCTAAAGTAGTAATATCCTTTTCAAATTCTTTTTCAGATGTAAAAAACAATGCTCTTGGTATAATTATATCTTTATCCTCCTTTAATTGGAGCATATTAATATCCATATCCCAAAACAAATGTTTTGGAAATAGAGTCTTAACCGATATGTTCTTTGTTGTTTTCACTTTGCAAATATAGGGACTTATCTTTGATACGAAAAATCAAGTGTTTTGTTTAGCACTTTAGTCGTTATTTTTAACCCTTTCCAAAAAGGATTTTTTAAGCCGTGTAGCGACAGGTAATTTGCTGTTTTCGGCTAAAAACACACAATCTTCCTCTCGGCAATATTTTTGAACCAAATTTAAGTTTACCAAATAGGATTTGTGCGTACGGAAAAAAGTTTCTTGTGGCAATAACTCCTCCAAGTCCTTTAGGTTTTTAGAAACTACTACTTCTCTACCATCCAATAGATGGACAGCTGTGTAACTTCCACTTGCCTGACAAAAAACAATATTATTCAAGTGTTCAAACAAATACCCTTCAGGAGTTGACAAAGCAATCTTTTCAAAAGTAATAGGGCTATTATTTAAGTTTTCCAATAATAAGGACATTCTCTCATGGGTAAACTGCACTTCTTGTTTTTCCTTAAACCTCCCTATGGCTTCAATTAACAATCGAAAATCAATCGGCTTACTTAAATAATCCAAAGCAGCATATCGGAATGCCTTTAAAGCATAATCAGCATAAGCAGTAGTAAATATAATCTCAAAATTTGGGTTCTTAAATTTTTCTAAAAGCTGAAAGCCATTTTCTTCTGGCATTTCAATGTCCAAAAAAACCAATTGAGGTTGAAAATTCTGAATACGCTCAAAAGCTTCCTCTACACTTTCGGCAGTAGCGACTACTTTTACATCAGAACAGTACCTTTTTAGTAATTTCTGTAAGGAGTTACGGGCTTTTACTTCATCATCAACTATTAGTGCTTTTATCATTATATCTTTAATTTTAATTCTACACGAGTACCTTGTGCTAAGTCGGTAATTTTATGCTGATACATTTTAGTATCCTCTAACTGATTCAAAGAGTCTAAACGTTCCTGCATTAATTTTAATCCTTTCGAATCTGCTGAAAGTTTTGCTTTTTTTCTTCCTATTCCATTGTCTTCTATTGTGCAAACAAGTTGTTTATTTTGTTTTGAAATAGAAATGCTAATCCTTCCTTTCGTTTTTATTCCGTGTTTTATGGCATTTTCAATATACGGCTGTAGGATAAGTGGTGGCACATGGGTAAGGTGAGTATTTACTTCAATATTCCATTGAACTTTTAAGTCATCACCAAACCTTAGTTTCTCTAAGTTAAGGTACATTTTTAATAAAGCAATTTCTTCTTCCAAGCGTATTTTTGATTGAGAAGAATAACTCAAAACCAATCGCATAAGTTGTGCACAATCCGACAAATAAATTCTTGCTTTTTCTTCATCATTATCCAATAACAAATCCTGAATAGAATTTAATACATTAAACAGAAAATGAGGGTTTAATTGCGAACGAACTGCCCTAAGTTCCAATGCCGCTTTTTGCTTTAACAAGTCTATTCTTTCTACTTCCTTTTTGTGCTTTTGTTTTATTCTTATATTCATTAACTGATAAACAAAAAGGAAAATAAATGTACAGAACAATAAAATAAACCATCCTCTTTTCCAAAAGGGAGAAATGATTTCAAAACTTAATTCTTCTATTGATGACCACTGCTGATTGGGTAATCTGCTTTTTATATTCAATGTGTATTTATCAGCAGAGAGATGAGGGAAGGTAACACTTCTTTGTTTACTTACTTCACTCCAAGGATTATCGTTCAGTTTCCAACTAAATTCAGCATATTTTCCTGCATTCAATTGTATAGCTGTAAAGTCAATTGTGATGTTATTGTCTGTATAACTAAGTACTCTTTCTTTATTAAAATTAGAAATTCCCCAAACCTTAAAGTCAGTAAAGACTACATTGGGAGGAGATAAATTTGCTTGCTCATTTTCAGGTACATATTTATGAATATAATCTTCCTCCGTTTCTGCAATATTGATAGCAATTAGCAAAGTACTATCCCTCAACAATTCAATTCCTTTATTATGACAAAAATCCAATGACATTCCATTTGTGGTCGAGTAAGTATGAATATAACTAACTTCATCCAAAGAATCAATATCTATTCTGTTCACCCCATCATTTGTTCCTACCCACATACAATTTCTATATTTATCCCATTGTAAGGATTTTATTTGTGGGTCGCTCAACTGTTTATAATAATGATCAAAACCCTGATGATTGTAACGCATCAAACCAAATGAAATACTACCTAACCAGATATTTCCCCATTTATCTTTTTCCAAAACCATTAAAGAGTGGTCTTGCATTCCATCCGCATTATTTAGTAATTTTAAGCTATGCCCATTCCAAAAAAGTAATCCTTTTGAACTTGCTATCCACAAGCCCTTTTTTGTTGCTAAAATGTCATAATACATTGCTCCTACAGTCTCAGTAGGGAAATCGTAAAAATCATTCCCTTTTGAATAGTATATATTCAATCCTACAGCATAAAAAGTAGCTGTATCATTTGCACAAATATCATATGCAAAATTTGCTTTCATGTTTTTGGGAGTCGTTTTTACTTCTTCAAAATCATTCTCTTTCCACTTATATAATCTCCCTCCTATTCCTGAAGCCAATAATTCCCCTCTTTCATTTGTATCCATACAAAGTATAAATCGGTCTTTTGCATTATCACTTAAAGGAAAATGAGAAATTACATCATTTTTCTGATTATAGATTCCATTTTTTCCTCCAAAAAACAAATCCTTTTTATATTCAATTATAGGAAAAACCCCAGAACTATATTCTTCTAAAATCGTTTCAAAAACTGGCTTTTTTACTAAAGTAATACCTGCATTACTGGCAATCCATAATTTATTATTTTTGGTAAGTAAAAGTTGCAGTATTGTCCTATCAAACTTTTCTCCTCTGGAATCTATTTGCCTAAATTCATTATTTTCAAAAGCCCAAAGTCCATCACCATAAGTCCCGAAAACTAATTTATCATTTATATATTTTGCATCTTTCACTCCATCTTCAAATGGTAGTTCAAAATATATTTTTTCTGACCAATTTATAAGCTGAGTAGGTGTGAAAACCCAAGTTATATCATCTTGTTCTACAATCGTTACATTTCCTTTATGCTCAGGGTAAAACAAAGTATCATCACCATATAAATGCAAACCATTTTTAGTAGATACCCACAAATAATCATCTGCTTCCCAAATATTATATATATGTGTTTCTGGGAGAGAAATTCTGTTAAAAATAGAATCCTGAAATTGATATAAACCATCCTTTGCACCCATATACAACTGATTGTTCAATTCCTTAATTACTAATATTTCCTTCGAATAAAGCGAATTTTCCTGAACAGGAACAGATATAAATTGGTTTTGATAAAACTTATTAACTCCCTTATTTGTACCAACCCAAAGTGCTCCCTTACTATCCGTATTTACCCAAGTAATAAAATTACTATTTAGTCCATCCTCTGTAAAGTATTGAGTACAACTATTGCCATCATAACTATTTAACCCATAGATTGTTCCTGCCCACAAAAACCCATCTTGGTCTTGGCATATAGTTAATACGCCATTTGCCGATAATCCATTCTCTTTATTAAGTAAACTATAGTCTAATTGTTGTGCATTTACGCACTGAAAAATTAAACACATTATAATAAAAAGGAGTCGATTCATTGCACAAAGATATATATCTAAAATGTATTTATAAAAATAAGTTTTTTATCGTATCCATTATATCAATAAGCGTTTGATATTTATATTTTAACGTTATATATATTTAATTCTTTAGAACCTTTTTTATATGCTTAAATATATAAAAAAAATTACACTAACTTCTGTCGTAATATAAGCATATCGGCATCTATTTTCGATTCTATAACCTGTGCGTATATTTGAGTTGCTTTTATATTATTATGCCAAGCATTTTTGATACTGTTTCTATTGGCACTCCATTTGTTAGGGTAACCGTTGTCGCAAATGTATGTCGTACACTATGAAGTGTTATATTTTTATTAAAATCACATATAACAGCAATAGTCTTTAATGCATTATTCACTTTTTGATTACTTATAAGTGGAAATATTTTACTTTCATCTATATGTTGGTTATATTTTCTCAATTTAATAATTTGAGAAATAAAATAGGAAGATTGGAAGGAATATTTGTTTTATGCTTTTTTATATAAATCCATTGAAACCCATCTTCTCCAATCTTTACATTTTCTATATTTAAATTATATAAATCTATATATGAAAGAGCTGTGTAACACGCAAATAAAAATATATCTCTAATTCTGGATAAACTCTTGTTAAAGAATACATTAGTTAAAGTATATAATTCATGTTTGGATAAATATACTCGATTCGTCTTTCTAAAACTTATTTTAAAGCCTATAAATGGGTCTTGAGATATATAATTATGCTTTAAACAAAAATTACTAACCTTTTTAAGCCTTTGCATATGCTTCATCATTCCATTATGATTACATTCTGTTTCTAATAATATATATTGAGAAAAATTATATATAAAATCATAATTTATCTTGTTCAGTAATATATCTGTTGTGCTATATGTGCTTTGGATATAAGACCTTAAATGTTTTATGGTAGTTTTATAATTTTTGAAAGAACCGTACTTATATTCTTTTCCTATAAGTGCTTCCATATTATCATTATGATATATAAAAATATTAATTAAACTATTCATTATTACATTGCCATCTTTATAATAATCAACAATCGTCTTTGCCGTAATAATTATATTTATTTTAGCTAACTCATCAAATTTATCTATTAGATTAACCTTTATCTTATCTAACTTTTGATTTTGCACTTTTCTATCTTCTTCAATTACTTTAGTTGTTAAGGAATCCCATCTTTTATAAGAAACATCAATTTTAGTATTAAATTGGGAAACTGTACCCATCATACCTCACTCTACAGTAAATAGGTGTTTTTCCGTTTTTCTTCATCAATACCTTACGAGCAATGAATCCTACAAATAATTTGTGTTCCATGTTTTCAAATATATTAAATTAGTAATTAAAAACTACTTAATAATTTGATTTTAAATGAATTATATTAAAGATATGTTGACTTATATCTTTAAAGATATTGCATTACTGGGGAGAAATTATAAATATTTAAAAAAATAAAATCTCGAAAAAAATGAAAAAATGAAAATTTGCACCACTTTCTAGCCATTATCAGGTTAAAAATTTGCACCACTTTTTGCACCGTTTGTTTTTTTTTATGTGGTTTACCCCTATAAAAGCAAAAAAAACATATTTTTTAAAATATGATTTAATTTACAGAATTATTACCTGATAATCAATGCTTTACTCCTAAAATAGTAGGTTTTAGAAGGTAAAAGTGTCGGGGTAGCAGGATTCGAATCTCCCCCTTTACTTTTCATTATGTTAACACTTTTGTTAACAGCCTTTTATATCAAATAATTGCATGTCAAATATATAAAATAATTATACATTTTCATTCCAATAATTAACAACGTTATATTTAACTAAAATTCTAACATCTATTCAATATCAGATATACTTATTTGTAAGTTTAGGTTTGTTTGTTTTGTACGAATTACTAATGTGTATGACTGCTTACTCAATTTAATTTTATTTTTTCTTTCAATACTTCCGATAAATACAATCTTATTTTTACTCAGAATCTAACTCATCATCCCCTTCTGGCAACTCTAATGCTTTTACAGATTGTATAGCATTACCAGCAATTCCTTTAATAGAAGCATACATATCAATGGTATTAGTGGTTACTTTTTCAATTTGTTTGTCTCTTTGTTTCCAAATACGTTGCATAGAGCGTTTTTCGCTTTCTAAATCCGATTTCATTTGTGTAAAGCCTTCAACAATAGCTTCTACTTGCATTCTAAAGGTGTTTCCTGTAAGAAAAGTATAAAGTATCTCCATTTTATCGCCTTTGTTATCCTGAGTGCTAATAGCAGTACTTAATTGCACAATAGATTGCCTAAGGACAGCGCAAAGCCCTTTAAACTCTTCATAGTTACAAATCCAAATACCATCCTTTAAACCCATTCTATCCATATCAGAAGGCATAACTTCTGTAACTAACACACCAATATTTGCTCCTTTATCCCTAATGTCTGCTTTAAATTTCTCTATCCAGCTAGGTTGAAAGTCTTTGGTACGTTTACTTTCATAATAAATTGTACCGCAATTTTGAGCTGTACGTGTATTAACGTGCTGCAAACAATCTCCTCCTCTTGCCCCTTTCTTTATTTCTTCAACTGAATCTAGTGGAAATTGAGCTGCTAACCATTCCTCTATTGCTAATTCTTGAACCTCTCCTTGCATTTGCATAGAACCTTGCTCCTGCTTACGCTTCATTTCTTCAGTTAGCTTCTTTTGATCTTCTAACTGCTTTTGCATTTCTTTAAAACGCAATTCATTCTTATCCTCTTCTAACTTTCTGATTTTCTCTTTCTCAGTAATTAAAGTTTCGTTTAATTTCTTCTGAGCATCAGCTTCAGCAGCTTCTTTTAATTCACCTTTCTCACGTTTTAGCTTTTCAATTTCAGCTTTAGAACGGTTGAGTTCTTTTACTTGCTCAGATTTTTCGTTTAACTCTTTTTGTAAAGCTTCAAACTGTTCAGATTGCTCCTCTTTTAATTTAGATTTTAACTTTGTCTCAATAGCTTTTTTCTCTTCTTTTAGTTGAGACTCTAAACGCTCTTGAAACAATTCGTTTTCTTTCTTTTTTGCTTTCTCAAAATCAAGTTTCTTTTGCTTTAGCTTTTCATGTTCTGCCTGATTCTTCTTCTTCTCCTCAGCTATTTGAGATTGATACTTTTGTTTAATTTCGTCCTCTAATTGATGTGCTAAAATATCTTGAACATCTATTGATGTTCCACAATTAGGGCATTTAATTTGGTTTTCATTTTTCATAATTACCTTTCAAATTCAAATGTTTTATATTCAGTTTCTCCTAAAAAAGCAAACTTTTTCTCAAACAAACCAGCAAGTTTCTGACTTGCTGTAGCAAAAACTACTTGCCTGTTCTCATTAATTACTATTTCTCTTAAATAATCTAGAAACGATAATATATTTAAATCATCTGTATATGTAACTGGATCATCAAATAATATCAAATTCGGACCATTTTTTAATTTTTTATTTAAAGCAAGAAAAATTGATAGAGCCAAAGCACTTCTTTGACCTGTACTTATCTTATTAATTGGAACTTCAACATCTTCAATACGTCTCTTTAAGTAGATTGAATTTTCAGAATCACTAAAGATTATTTTTGAAAATTCATTAGGAGAATGAATATTTTGAAATATTTCCTGTATTTCAATTTCGTTATCTTTAATGAAATCTCCCAATATGGTTGATTCATTATGGTTACTAAGTATATCAAAAATTACTTCTAATCCACTATCCAATCTATTGCAATCTGGTTCTAGTATTTTAATTCTACTTTTTGAATCATTTATTAATTTGTTAGCTAAAACCAATTCTTTTTGGTCTCTAATTGATTTTTTTATATCCTCATAAAGAATATGTAGTTTATCTAATTTCTGACTCAAATTACTAATATCTTCTTCTTCAGAATATGCAAAAAAATCTTTTAAACTATTAAAATTAACTATGCCAGTTTTTAGAAGTTCTATTCTATAATTAAAATCTTTTTCGTACTCAATTAAATTAAAACTTGGAGCTACTTCTTCTATTATTTTATTTTGAGCTTTTTCATTTAATAATAATTTTTCTTTAATTTTACTTGTGGAATTACTAATATCCGAAAGTTCCTTTTTTAAAGCTAGATATTGTTTTTCAAACATTGTTTTTTCTGAAAATGAAAATTTCATTTCACTAAAATAATTTTCAAACTCTTCTTTTATTTCCTTAAATTCAACTTCATAAAACCCCTTGTCTTCTAATTCTTGCTTAAGCATTTTAAAGCCAGAATTACTTTCAATATTTTTACTATTTCTATTTTTTACTAATTTAAATTGACTTTTAATTTCATTTAGTTTTAACTCGGAGTAGCTATCATCACTATGTATTATTGAAATTGCTTTTTCAATTAAATGAGTGTTTTTAATAAGAATATTAATAATCAATAATTCCTTTTCTACATCAATTAATTCTTTGTTGAATTCATCTATTGATACATTTTCCTTAATATTCTTTTCAATTTTAGATATTCTTTCCTCTAACACTTCATGCTCAAATTTTGTATCACATAGAGGACATTCTTCTGCCTTATTATTTAAGGTAATATATTGCTTTCCATAAGATTTTATTTCGGAAATAATACTTTGTAATTTATTTAAGTTGACTTTTAAATTTTTAATTTTTAATTTTAATTTCTTTTGCTTTTCCAATAAGTTTGTTTGCTTTCTTATTTGTACACTTTTTAAGTTTGCAAAGTTGGTATTAGAATCAAAAGCATCTAAATCAGAAATACTTTCAATGATTTCAAGTGCACGTGAATCTCTTTTAATTTCAATTGAAACCTTGCTTATCTGGTCACTTAACTTTAATAATTCAAAACTGGATTTCTCATCAAAATATTTTTTTGCTGACTTTAAAATTTGAAAACTAATATTCTTTTTATTTAAAAGAACTTTATTACTTTCAATACCTTTTTTATCAATTTCAATTTCACTTTTAATTTTATTACAAGCAAATAGAGCCTTTTGTAACTTTTCTAATTCCTCTTCCCAACTTTTTTTTGTTCTAAGTTTTATAGTAGGTAAAAATTGATTTAGTGAATTTATATGGGATTGTGATGTATGATGGTCTTCAATAAAATCATTATAATTTTCATCATAATTTTTTGGAAGCTTTTTTGTCCAATTAATTTCCTTAGAATATTCTAGAAAAGTTTTGAATTTATCATCTGGATTTGATTTTAATTTAACTGAATCAATAATTTTAGAGGCCTCCTTAATATTATTCTTAGCTTCTCCTAATTCCTTTTTTCTATTATTATTTTCTTTTAATAATCTTTCTTTAAAACCAAAGAGTCTATCTTGAATTCTATTAAACTCAGGCCCTAATGCAATAGAAGATAAGTACTTAGATAATGAATTAATATCTGAATCATGTGATAGGTTATATGCAGCATCTGAATCATAGAAATTATATTTATTAAATGCTCTGTAAAGCTCGTTTCCTGATTTGTAAGCACTTGAATACCAAGCTATATCTCGTTGTCTATATTTAGCATTGTTATTTGGCGTATAATCATCGATAAACGCATTATCATCATTATATTCAGCATTTATACTTCCATTTTCCTCTACTGAAGTTGGATTGCTATAGTTTTTTCCTGCAATGGACAATTCGATTGCTTCTAGAAATGAAGTTTTTCCTGTGCCGTTTACACCTTTGATTAAATTTACTTTGCCCAATGAAAAATCTCTTTTTATTGGATATTTTCGATAATTAGGATTTAGTTTTAACCTTGATATTTTTTTTATTGATAAATCTGTGTTTATATTTGAAGATACTTGATTTGATTCCTCATCTTTTATTACCTCCTTTGTTAGATATCTAGGGACAGCTTGTGCATACGGCGCATTTGAATAAACTTCATCTAAATCGACTTCCTTTAATTTTTCTTTCCATAAATTAATAACATCAGCATCGACAGCTTTTTCAGATTTTTGATAATCAAAATAGTCAACTAACTCATCTGGTGTAAAGACAAATTTTCTTGTATAAATACTGTCCTTTTCGATTCTATGTTTGTCTAATTCAGAATAAGATTCACGAATAAATATTAAATAAAAATTCCATTGTTCATTACCTGAATTGTTATAGTATTCACTTGAAATATATTTTTCTTGGTAATCATTTAAATCAAATTCAAAATTATTATCACCATAATCAATAAAATAGGTTCCTAAAGTCAGGTCTTTATATTTCTGTTTTCCAAATAGAATATTTGAATCCTCAAGAAAATTGATTTCTTTTAATTTATCAGAAAGTAATAGTTCGATTTTATTTTTATTCATAATATTTATGATGTAATTTATTTAACTATGTATTCCATAATTACCCCAACATTTAATAGAAGAGATGCTATTGTAAATTCAATTGAAAGCTCTATTATTTTTTCAAGCCAGTTCAAAGATAATATTGAATTAATAATAGTAGATGATCTATCAAGTGATAACTCGCCATCTGTCATATCAAAATATGCTGCAAATGACCATAGAGTTGTTCCTGTATTTAAAATTACTAACCAGGGAGCCGCATTGAGCAGAAATGTTGCTCTTGACTTGGCTAAAGGAGAATATATTGCCTTTCTTGACTCTGATGATATTTGGACTAATGATAAGCTTGAAATGCAAATAAAATTCATGCTAAATAATAATTACGAATTTATTTACTCCTATTATGATGTGATTTCTAATACTGGAGATTACTGCTATAACCTCAAAGCACCGAATAAAGTTACTAGGAATAAGCTATTATTAAGCTGTTTTATTGGTTGCTCCTCTGTTGTTATAGCTAGCTCTTTATTGGGAAAAACGCGACAGAGAGATATAGTATGTAGGAATGACTATATGTTTTGGCTAGATATTCTCAAGAATGGCGATATCGGTTATTGTTGTCCAGGTACTTTCTCATCCTATAGAAAGGGCTTTGGAATCTCATCAAATAAATTACGTAATTTTAAATTTTACTGTTACGTAATAGTAAATGCTACTCCCCTTAGAGCTCTATTACTCCCCGTTACATTGCCAATATTTTTAGTTATTAATATTATTAAAAAATCTTTTACTAGTCTATATAACAAGATTGTTATTAATATATAGTGTTGAAAGGAGCCAAGTCCTACGATCATATGTGAAAGTGTCTTGGTTTTATGTAAACTAACTCTAACTAATAGATAAGAGGCAGATAAATGGAACTCGTCAAAAAACATATTTTGATTATTTGTAGCTCAAATAGTGTGGGTAGTGCACTTATAAAAAGATCTTCTTCTGAAGGTTGGAACATCTCCCATGCCTCTCGAGTAAAGCTTTCAGGGGAAAAGCATCATTTCTTAGATCTTACATCTCAAGAAAGTATTCTGACATTCTGCAACTTAATTAAAGATGGTCTTAAGATTGATGCACTAATATTTTTATGCGGCGTCTTAGGAGGAAGCGCATTAGATCAAAAGACTCATTTTGAAATTGACGAAGACTTTACTATCAATGCAATTTCTCAAATTAAAATTATAAAAAACTTAATAAATCATTTTACAGATGACGGAAGAGTCATTTTCTTAAATTCAATCTCTGCATTCAACGGAAGTTACGACCCTACATATGCTGCAAGTAAAGCGGCAATTATTGGTTTTATTCAGTCAATGGCAAAATATAGCTCTAAAAATATTAGATTTAATGCTGTTGCCGCCG
>ENA-OSJC01001071-OSJC01001071.1-marine-metagenome-genome-assembly--contig:-NODE-1071-length-23647-cov-4.951039_pt1 | contig 23647 bp, 20 predicted proteins | sample MGYA00237885_ERZ534234 | MGnify/ENA primary metagenome ERZ534234 (study PRJEB26413, sample SAMN06343907) | marine metagenome | isolation source: coastal waters | place: Atlantic Ocean: West Antarctic... | reverse complement strand
ATTTACTGTATACCACCAGTAATTCCATCTAATAGCGGAATTAAAACTATAGCAAATATACAAAATTGGATGGACAAAAAAAGCGTTGAGAATAAATCCTAAAATCAAGAAAAAAAAAGCCCACCAAAAAGTTCCTCAAGAAATTGAAGTACTTTTTCGGTGGGCGGCGTCACGTAACTATAATGCCTAAAATCCCTCAAGAAAACAATTGTTCTAAAAAGGACTTAAATGTTTTACAAGATAATAATAAAATGAGTAAGAAAAAGAAAAAAAAAATCTTTAACAAAACTAAAATGGACTTCTTAAAAAGAGGTTTCGGTTCTGGTGATGTTTTCGGTGATAATAATGTAAATGTTCTTGATTGGCTCCAATCAGCAGGTGTTGGTGCGTTTCCTGTTAAAATGGCGTCTTCAACAGGGGCAAAGTCAAAAATTCCAACCAACCAAACAGGGGCAAACGGAAAGCCACTTCCAGGTTGGAAAGATGAAGGTCAAACGCAAAATAATAAAGGTAAAATGGGTTATTGGACGAGACCTGCTGATTTTAAAACATTAAGTGATTTAGAAATACAAGCAAGAAATAGTGATTTAGCGTGGAACCAACCAACAAGCAAAGGCGCCCACGATGCGAAGAAATTTGCTTGGTTGGATTTAGATAGTAGTATGGTTGATAAAACATTAACTTACATCTTGAAGAAATACCCACATTATCCTTCCAATTCTAACCCTTTACTGGGTGGTGGAAAGACAGGTAGATTTCACATTCCTATTCTCTGTGAGGGCTTTCCTGTAGATTTTCCTGATAATTTTCTTGGTGTTGGACCTAAAAACAAAAGTAAATGTTATTATAATGATGAGTTTTGCTTTGAAAGCGAAGGTGGGACCCTTTCAGCCAAGAAAAAAATAGAGTTATTTTCGGGAAATAATCTTTGGTTGTATTTTAATAGAGATGCGGAAATGATAAATCCAGGAAATCCTATTTTAACACTAAATTACACAAAATTCATTCCATTTATACATAAAAAAAATGAAAAGGTCGTTAGTGATAAAAATGAAGGTGAGACAAAAAGCGAGATAAATCACACAATTAAGGACAAAGAAATAAGTGCGAAAAATTTGGAGAAATTTACAAATTATTCAAAATTAATTCTAACGAAAATCTGGGATAGAACAGAAGGAAAACTTCATCTTGGTGGAAACTGGAAATTAATTATGAATGCGGCAAAATGGGAGGGAATGTCTTGGATTGAATGGGATAAATTATGTAAATGTTTTCCCAACAATTATAATTATGAAAAGAATAAAATGATGTGGGATAAAATAGTTCAAGCGGAGTGCTATAGAACCGACCTCAATACCATCAGGACGATGGCGCAGGGTTGGAAAAACGACGAAGGTGAGCCACAGGGCAAGTGGAAAGAATTTCAAGAATTAGACAGCCATTTTACTCAAGCAGAGAAATTCTGTCGGTTTAAGTTCAATAAAATAGTTCTGGCGGCAAAAGCGGCACTTGCGAACGACGAAGGTGGTGGAGACAAAGAGGTTGATACTTTGACGGAAGAAATCAATACATTAGAGTTTGAGAAGGCAGGTTCAACGGACAGAGTAAGAAATAAAGAAATTCGTGGATTAATCAGGGCTTTGAAAGAAGACATCAGGGAAGTGAAAGCAGAGGGCAAAGATAATTCAAAAGGAGAAAAAATCATTAATGAATGCTACAAAAAATGTAAAAATTATTTTGAGAAGTTTCATTTCAAATTAAAATATCCAAAACCAGGATTTGCGATTTCGTCAAAAACAGACATTCATTTCTGGAAGAATGAGGATTTGAAAAATCTGTATGAAAATCTCACAATTCCACAATTAACCGACAAAGGCAAAGTTGTAATGAAATTATGGACCGACATCTGGAAGAAAGACCTTTACATCAGGACATTAGATGAGTGTGATTTCCTGCCTCCTCCACTTGAAAGAGATTACGACACATTTAATTTATTCAGGGGTTTGAAAGCAGCAAGAATTCCAGATAGTGTTGAGGCAGTCAGCGAGCAAGAAATGTTAGACATTTTCGGCTCACACATTAAAATCTTGGTTGGTGGCGACAATCCAAAATACATTAATCCCAAAACAGCCCTTGACCCATATACATATATGTTAATGACTTTAGCGCATCAGGTTCAGTTTCCAGGCGAAATAGCAGAGGTTGCCCCAGTCATCGTAGGAGAACAGGGAACAGGTAAATCATTATTTATTAGTAAATTTGCGGAGACGATTATGGGACGAGAATATTTATTGAAAACATCAAACATCAACGACATCGTGGGTCAGTTCAGCAGGATTGATAGGAAATTGTGTGTGATGTTGGAGGAGGCATCAGGCAAAGCCACATTTGGTGAAAGCAATAAAGTGAAAGAAAAAATCACAGACGCAAGAGTTAGTTGGGAGCAAAAATACAAAGATGGATTGATGATTAATAATTGTGCGACCTATTGGTTCTTGTCTAATGATAGAACTCCAGTAAAGATTGAGTTAGGGGACAGAAGGTTTGTCGTCTTCGTTTGTAGCAGCAAATGGAAAAAGGCCTCAATCAAAGATAGAACAGATTATTTCAATCAATTAGCAGCGGCATTCAGCGACCCACGCTATGTAAAAGCATTTTACAACTATTTATTGAATTTGGATTTGACTTTACCAAAACATCTTCAAGAAGAGCCAAATGGAAAAACACAATTCAAACCTAAAAATAATAGACCATTCACCGAAAGATACTGCGACATTCAGTCGGTAAATGTTCCAAAACCTTACTACTTCTTCGCACATTACACCGAAATGAGTGGAATTAATCACATTAATGCGGGAGAAAGTGATGGAAGTGAAGAAGAACAGGAAACTTATCTTCAGGAATGTGAGAGGATTGATTGGGACAAAACTCATTTGTTAAATCAAAAAGGAGAGGTTATTGAATGTAATAAACATATTACAGAGAGCAAAGCCGACATTTACGAGCAATATCAATCATATCTGGACGGAATGGGAATGACTTCTCAAAAAGATTATACAGATGCTACAAAATTCTGGAGGAACATCAAAGAATGGATTGAAGACCCAGAGAGCAAATGGGGAGAAGCCATTAGTTTAGTAGAGAATGAGAACGGGGTTAGATGTGCTGTTGTGCGACCAATTGAAATGAGAGATTGTTTGAGAGAACACATTCATTTGTTGGTAATATAAAATAATAAATCTATAAAGTATAAAATGCCTTATAGAATTAGTGCGTATTCCTCAAGAAAAGCGAGAGGGTTAGGAGTAATAATAAAACCTTCAACGAACAAGGGAAAAAAAATAGATGTATTTAAAAAAGTTAAAAATAAAAAAGGAGAAATGAAAATGAAGAAGTTGGCTTCCATAGGAGCGTCAGGAATGGGGGATTACCCAACTTTTTTACGTACCAAAGGTAAGGAATTTGCTAATAAAAGAAGAAAAGCGTATAAATCCAGAATGGCGAAGAATATAAATGTTGTGGGTTCTGCGGGATATTATGCGGGTCGTATATTATGGTGAGTTCTTTTCTTTAGGAATAAATAATTCCTAATTACTTTGAGGTTTTTATTTTTTTTTATTTTTCTTTTTATTTTTAGAAGTTTTAGTTTGTTGAGAGGATTTCTTAAAACCTTCAAATACCTTTTCAGGGGCAGTATTTAGTTGCTTCTTCTTTTCTTCCTGAATAAAATGTTTAGCGTGTTGGTCGTAAGATAATACCATCTTCTTGAATTTAGGGGGCTTTGTGATTTTAGCGTCATACCAGTCCATTTGAATATAGGAGAGAAAATAAAATTATATATATAGATTATAAAATGTCTCTAATAGTTCTAAATTCACGAGGACAAGACCCAGCAGAGTTTGAAAATCACGGCTTGAACCTGCGATTAGGTAAGAATACCCAGTTCTGTTTATGTGGAGTAAATCTTAATAGACCACCGCAAACACCGCTTCAATTGGCTATTTCACAATCAGTTAATAACGGCTGGATAATCGCAAACGGCGGTAGATTACAAGATGACGGGCATTTTCACTCGCCCATTCCATTTAGAATAAAGGAAGGAGTGTATAATATCGCAGGATTAGAGGCAGAAATGACCTACGCTATGAATGGTAATTATTTACCGCAAAATCTTGATACTTATGCTGGAATGCCTGTTAGTTGTTGGAGGCCTGATACTGGGGGAACTGGAGGTTTGTTTTTTGATAGTGCTGGTGCTGCTGGAGCAGAAGTTTATTCAATAAAATGTGCGATGACGAAGGTAATAAATGGAATGAAAACACGACTTCGGTCAGTTGTAGGTGCTGCTGGAGGTGGAGAATTTCCTGACCCTGCTGGCGCAAATGCTGGAGTTATTCCTAATGGTATTCCAGGACCTAATGATATTAGAGTAAATGGTGTAGACCCAGATTATATTGATTTAAGACCCAGTAATAGATGTAAAAATTTCATATGTATGGACCCACTCTGGAATACCGCTAATGATGGGAGATATGGTGCTTTTTTTGGTGGAGGAGGACCCATTCCAGCAGATGGAACGAATGATGGCTATACTTGGGGACACCAATTCACCCTCGCAGACCACGCAGCCAGCAGAGAATGGGTCGGTAAGATAAGATGTGGAATAGTTTCAAGTAAATGGGCTGGAGGATTAGGAGCAGGAGGCACAACTTTAGCAGGTTCTATTAATGCTTCAGGACCGAATGCCGCACGGAGCCGTTGGGGAATAGGAGGAACAAGATACGATTTATACTGGGAAATAGGAGAGAGAACAGGACCAGGAGCAGGATTTCAAATCTTGTTTTATTCAAGTGATATGAGAAAAGACGGCAATTATAAGAATAATCCAGCAACAGATACATTATGGGGCAATCTCACAATTCCACCACTTGCTGCTTTAGCGCCTGAATGGTGGGAAATATGTATTAGACCAGTTCAAGTTGCTGGGGCCGGCACATATCGGTTAGAAGCGTGGGCGAGATTGAGAACATTTCCAGGAGCAAATCAAGTCGGTGCCGTAGTATTAGCAACAGCAGGAGCGGCAGCGGGATATTATGAGATTAACGAGACAGATAAAGCGCTATATCAAAATTTGCCTATGTTTCAGGCATTATCATTTAGAGAACAGGCGCCAATTGTAGGTTCTTGGTCTATTCGGTCAATTCATCACAACGCGAGACCACCATCAGCGCAAGACCCTAACGGATTTGCTCCAGCAACAGAATTAATTCCATTTACAAATCCAGCAGCCCAAAATAATGCTTTACCTTTAAGTTGTTGCTTTTCACCGACATCAGTTAATTTTCAAAGAAATCCAGCAGGAGGTGGTCCAGCGGTATTAAATCCGTTGAGATATGACTTAATCTCACAATCAAATAGACAGGCATCAATAGCCCCTTGTATAGGGTTTAATGCTGGAACAATACAGGAAATTCCGCAAGCAGGAACAGCACTTGTTGGATTAGCAGGAGATAATGCTTCACGAAATTTTGAAAGTAGTGAGCCAATTGCTGTAATCCAATTGACGAATATTCCACTACACGGAGAATTAGGAGCAGGTTCAACAATCTGGGGAGGGTCAAATGGCGGTCAAGTATTAGGAATAGCAGAATTAGACCAACAAGGTAATTTTGGGGCATTTAATTTAGGAATGAATGTTTATAGCGAGCCAAGCCAAACCAATTGGATAGATTGCGGTAATATGGCGAGTGATAGTTTAAATCAATTGAAGGTAAAAATTACCGACCCAACAGGAAGAAAACTGGTTGGATTGTTTCCAGACAGCACAATATGGTTAAAAATAAGAAGCACCGAACACGGCCAAACGAGAACAGGAGGAGTAGATATGCGAGGACTTGAGAATAGAGCAAATTGGTAAATAAATTTATTAATACAAAATAAAATCTTTTGTATAAATATATAATAATGAGCGGACCAGTATTTGATAGTAAACACGACCCACTTGGAGATTTAACTTTAAAAATGACCGAAGAATTAGAACCAGATTTAGATATTGATAATATACAACCAGATGTGGAGAGTGTGGAGGAGACGATTAAGGCGACGGAGACGACACCAGTTAATGAAATCTTCGTCAAAAGGACGCCGATGGTTAATGATTTGGAAACGATTACCGAAATTGGCCCTCAAAGTGTTGGAGATAGAGGAGTTGATAAAAAAAAGAGGAAAAAAAGAACGATGACCCCTGCTTCATTAGAGAAATTAGCAGCAGCAAGAGCAAAATCATTAGCAACAAGAAGGGCAAAAGCAGCAGAAAAGAAGGCAGCGGCAGAAGAGGTAAGGGTTACAAGGGCATTAAAAAAAAGACAAGCAACCCAAGATAGAAAAGACGCATTAGCATTAGCAGAATATGAAAAAACAAAAAATGGAATACCAGTAAATGCTGTGGTGGTTGAAAATGTAAAATTACAAGTAAAAAACAAACCACCAGCAAATGTATTTGATGATTTTGATAAATTTTGTAATTATATGGATAGATATGATGAGAGAAAAAGGAAAAATCACACAACAAGTAAGCAGCCACACCCAAATCAAAAAATACCAGAAAGACAAAGACCAAGACCACCCGTCCAAAATACACAGAGAAATCCACAATTTAGGACAAATAGACCAACAAAACAACCTGATGATTTCTCTCCATATTCATTATTAAAGAGTGGAAGAAGTTCAGTATTTGGAAGAAGTGGAATGAATGGAAACAATAATACAGGTTGGTAAATGCGTAACAGAAACTACAATATTTTCTCAATAAATTAAAATGGAAAAAGAATTAGAAGAGTTTTTAGCAAAATGTAATGTCCCAGAAGAAAACCAAGAGTTATTTCAAAACGACACTTTAGTGTTTAATAATCCTAATGCTTTTCAATTGATGAGCGAGGAAGCAAAGAAATATTGGATTTGTGAAGATAGACATAAGCAGTTTTTTAGTTTTATTGTAGGTTGTAAGCACGAAATCGGCGTTGGAGGCAATAAGTGGAATTGCGGAACGGAAGCAGGAAGCCGTTATTGTGATACAAATTGCTATGGAGAATGGGCGAGGTTATGGTTCTATTCAAAAACATATGAAAAAGAGTTTTTTGAAAAGATAGAATTAGAAAATGATAAAAGCGACCTACTAACAGGTAAGGATTATATTATTATGATAGACCCGTTAAATAGCACATTAGGTTGGGAAAGAATGAGAAAAGCGGCAAAAGAAAGCGAAGAAGTAAAGGAGTTAGATGAGAAATGTAAAGAAGGTTTTACATCATAAACATACCACCTTCTGGTGCGTGGTCTATACGCTTAATATTATGGGAGAAAGTTAGTTGTCCTGTTGCTCCTAATTTTTTAAACATTAAATTTGCTTCGGCAGTCCATAGTTTGGGTTGTTGTCTTATTGGTGTTTGACCTGGTCTTTCTATGATACGAGACCAAGTATTATTCTTTTTTTTAAATTCTTTACCATTTACTCTAAAACGATAAATCCTAACCCGTTTCTTCGCGAGTGCTTTCTTTGCCTCACCTGGAGTAGGTGGTGGTGCTGGTGGTGCTTGCGGAAATAGATGTTTAAATAGATGTTTATTTTTAATGATTAATGAGACAACATCACTTTTCCTCATTTTACTATAACCTTTTAATAGTTTATTGTGATTGCTAATTTCTTTTTTAAGGGCTTTAACGGACATTTTCATTAATCTCTCGGTATGGGTCATTTACTATGATAAAAGAAAATAATTAAAAACTGGGTCCATCTCTATGGGTTATGAAACCTTTATCAACCCTGCCTAATTCCATCATACAATAGCGGCCAAACCAGCGTTTATCACTAACAATATGTAAATTTTGTAAAAACCATTTTTTAGAACCCATTTCATTTAATCTATTTTTAGTCAATACATTTAATGAACTGATATTAACAAGCCAAAATATTCTATCCGTTGTAGTTTCCATAGCCCGAACCATAAAATTCCAAAATAATTTTCGGGGTACAAACGGAGGATTTCCAATAGTAGTATTAACACAATTGCGTTCGTCCCCTAAATAGTCCCTGCCTTGATTGATTTCAAACCAAGTTTTAATTACTTCACCAGGTAGGTTGTCGTAAAAAGCACCATCACCACGACACGGCTCACATACTAATTCACCAGGTTTAAATGTAATTCTATCTATTAAATATTTCGCCATAGTTGGTTTCGTCATAACAATATTTTTTCCTTTCTCTTTGACTAATTTAGCCAGATTATCAACAGGTTTAGATTTATAGTCCCAAACTTTACTATTCATTTATATTTTTGGAGAGAAAAATATAAATTCTGTTACGCATTTTAATCAAATCTAACAACATATTTTCCATTATCTATTTCATAGGGTTTTTTTGGTGGATTTTTCCAATCAATATTTTTACAAAATTTCCGTTGTTTTTCACTTTTACCATATCTATTACATTTTTTTACCACACATTTAGGTAGGTCTGCTTTTAATTTAAAAAAATAATCAAAATAATTATCATCACCAGACATAGTAGTCATTTTATAAAAAACATTTTTCTTGTAATTTAATGTAGAACTGACCTCATAATCAAAGGCAATATCTCCAGGACCGCATTCTTTTCTTTGCTTATCTTTGTAGTAATAGAACCTAATCCATTCATCAGGTATTTTATGTTTATGGCTATATTTAGTGATGATTGAAGCAGGGCAATAGATTTTCAGGTTTTTAAGAAGTTCGTCATCAACTTCATTCATATAGTTAAGATTAGAAAATAAAAATAGAAATAGAATGTAAATGAAAAAGGTAACAGAACCTAAACCTGGAGAGAAAAATGATGAAAAAAATGAGGTTTTTGATAATACAAATTTAGATATTTTGCCTGTAAAACCAATAGAAAATGAATTAAGACCTAAAGCAAATCTACACTACAACATTCCAGACATATATAAGGGGCAATTATTAGTAATCGCTGCTCCAATTAGAAGTGGAAAAGGGGTCCTGATTTCAAACTTTTTGCTTAATCCTAATTTTTATGCTGATTTATTTCAAGACGTACATATTATTTCGCCTACCATTTTTAATGATGCGACGGCAAGATTTGCTGCTGAAAAGTGGAAACACACCTGTCACAGCGAATATAACGACCAAATAATTAAGAATTTATGGAAGCAACAAACAGAAAAAAAGAAACAAAGCAAGGAAGACGACACAGACACAGGGTATTGTTTAATAGGCGATGATTTAGTAGGAATATTAAATAATCATCAAGCAGCCCGTAAAGGTGGTGAATTTATTTCATTCGCCACTCGTTTTAGACATATGGTGAGGAAAGGAGATGCCTGCTGTATCATTTATTCAGGTCAAAAATACAATAATACAAGTTCGGTATTAAGAAGTAATATGACTGGTTTATTTTTATCGGGACATATGAAGTCAGGTAAGGAAATAATGGCTATTAAGGAAGACATAGGAGATACTTTTGGCGGACACGCTGCTTTTGATAGTTATTTGGAGAGAGCAAGAGAAAAACCATTTTCTTGGTTATATTTCCGTTTAGATGCTACTCCACCAGAGGTTTATTTAGATTTTAAAGAACGGCTATTTTAAATTATTTTATCTTTATTAAATATAAAATGAATTCGGCATATACTTCGCAAAACGATATTAACTCTTTTAGGTCAGGAATAGAAAGCGAGCATCAAACATTTGCTGCTGGATTGGCGGCAAAACAAGGTTCATATTTAAATAACTTGGCGAATGTAAAGCAAAATTTTGCTGGTAAATTAGATGAAGCAAGAGGAACATTAGAAAGCGCACAAGAATTATTAAAAACAGGATTTGAAAGTGAAGCAGGTATTGCTGGAGGAGCAATCGCAGCAAAAGCAGCAGTACATTTAAAAAGAGTAGTGAATGGAACTCACGATTACAGAGGTAATTTAACGGAAAAAGGAAGAGCAGCAGGTCAAAAGAACCCAGATGTAGAAAACGAAAGCAACACCGCAAATCCAGGAGAAGATAATCCTGCTTCTAATTTAGGTGAAAACAGAGTAGCCCGACCATCGGGGGGAGATAATACTGGAGAAGGCGCTGATAGTGGTGGTGGTAGAGAGATGGATTTTAGAGCAAATAAACCAACAAATCAATATACCAGAGATGGTTTTGATGAAAATACAGGTTTGAAAAGCGGACCACAAGCCGACCCAGCAAGCACCTCTTCTCAAGGAGAAAGTAAGCAACAATTTGATGATTTAACCGCCGATGACGGAGAAAGTAAAAGTTTTGATTTTGATGGACCAACAGACCCACTTGCTAAAATTCCAAGTGAGCCAGCAAATCCAACCTCTGGTGGAGGAGGAGGAGGAAGTAGCAGTAATTTAGGTGATGGGTTAGAGAGTGGATTAACTGATGGTTTAGAAGAAGCAGCAGAAACAGGAGCAAAAGTAGGTGGAGAAAGTGTTTTAGACGCAGCAGCGGCAGCATTTAGTTGGGTTCCATTTGTAGGAGAAGTATTAACTGGTGCTGCTGCTGTAATAGGTATAGGCACCGCAATTGCTGGAGGTGTAGAAACAATAGAAGCGGGAATAGCAGAAGGCAAGGAACAAGCAGCGGCAGCGATGGGAATAGGACAGGCAGAAGCAGCAAGGCCCACAACCGCTGCTCTTAATTATGCTGGAGGATATGTAGCCCCTTCAGTTTCTTCAATACAAACATAAAAAACGAATAGTTTTAAAAATAAAAGTGAAATTATTTTCTGTTTAGTTATTATAAAATGTCGGGACAAACCTCAACGATTGCGAAGTCAATTATGACGGATAGAAACGCTGTTTACAAAGCAAGTGATGTTATTGAAATTTTTATTCCTCCTGAAGATGTGGCTTTACTGAACCCAAGTGAAACTTATTTAAAATTTCTTTTACAATTGAAATCAACCAACGACGCAATACCAGTCCAGGTATTCGCACAACCAGACGATGCTGCTGGAGCGCATTCAGTAATTAGTGAAATACAGATTATGGACGGCCAAAATCAACAACTTTTAGAGCAATTAGATACGAGAAATAATTGGATTAGTAAATATTTTCATTATAATCAAAGTCCAGGTTTAAGAAACATTCGCACATTAATGGAAGGACAATCGGCAGTTCAGGGAAATGCTCTAACTTCTCAATATTTTACAGGAAATCCAGTTGCTGGAGCAGAATATAGAATTGTAGAATGTTGCTTACCATTTCATATGAGTGGGATTTTGGGTTCAACGAAGGTTTTCCCAGTAATTTTAACAAATGGTTTGAGATTAAGAATTACGCTTGGAGAGACAGCACAAGTTTTGAAAGCATTCGTCCAACAAGGTTATGGGACAGCCCCCAATAATCCAGCAGTTCTTGGTTTAGATTTTATTCCAACAGAAAGACCATCTTATCAAGTGCCTGAAGAAGGAACTTGTTTTGCTCTTGGAACTGCTCTTGCTCCCGCAGTTGCTGGTCCTTTAGTGTATGATTTGAGAATTGCCGCCACTCCTGCTGCTGCTGGTCCTCCAGCCGTCCAAGCATTATTGGGTTGCCCTGTTTCTGGTGTAAATTTGCCTTATTTTCCAGGTCAAACGCTTCAATATATGGACGATGCTGGAGCAATTCAAACGGCTGGTGTAATTACAAGTGTAGGACCAGTTGGTGGTCTAATCCAAATAGGTGTGAATGTTTCTGCTGCGACGACTGCTGCTGCTATAGGTCAGCCCATTTGGTGTCTTGCTCCAACGGCAGATTTAGTTGAATATCAAGTTTCTCAAGTAGAATTGGTTGCTTCTTGTGTGAATGTTCCTGCTGAAACTTTGAATGCGATGAGAAAAAAAGTAAATACAGGTTCTGTTAATTTGGATTTTAATTCATTTAATCTTTATCGTTCAAATATGAATGCCCGAGTTCCACAACCCCAAATCTTGCTTCCCACGACAGAACACAGGGCTTTATCTGTCTATCAGTTCCCACAAGCATCAACGAATGCTTTAGCAACAAAAAGTTTTGAACCTGTAAAAGATGGACTTTTGAACTATCAATATAATATTGCTAATCGTTTAACACCAAATAGACGAGTTTCAACGGCTAAAGTTGCGACTATTCCAAACGTTTACAAGTGGGACCCTATTCATATGAGTGAATTAGAGAAATCTCTCAATAGAGGTAAAATTAATGTTAGATTTTTAGCATTAAATGCCGCACAATTTGGAGTAGGTCGGGAATTAGCAAAGGACGGACACTCCTTTAACGCCAACGATAATGAGATTAGAACCCAATTTGTTTATTCAACTGATGCTGTAGATAATACGCAAGAAAAACTGCTTCATTCTTACCTTTACCACACAAGAACTTTGACGATAAGTCCTGGTTCTGTGGCTGTGACTTATTAATTAACCGCCGATGCTTGCTTTGTGCCGTTCTTGGTCCGTATAATTATAATTCACTTATCTATAATGAATTATAGTAAAATTCCACAAGATTTACCAATAGAGATAGTAGGCCTAATAATGTCCTATATAAATATGGAAACTCCGTCAGCAAAGGCATTTAAATTAGAAGAGTTTAGAGAAATAAAGAATGTAGAATTATTATCAATAAAGCCGTTGTTGAAAGGTGTATTGGTTTTAAAAGATACTTATATTCCTGATGTAAATGAAGAATGGGAGGCATTTCAAGACGAAAGCAGTTATTGGGAGGGCTTTTATGCGGCTCACGACATATTTCCAGATGGCTTTATTTAATTTTAAAAATGGGCTTATTAAATTTATATTTAAATGTTTAGTAAATGTAAATGTCTATTTCCAGTTTAAAAAGATTTGAGATTGCCCCTATGAACCAGTCGTCAGGTTCTTCTTCCTTTTCGTACCGGAACGGAAATCCCCTAATACAATTTGAAATCGGGGCTGAAGATTTATACCTTTTATCCTCAAAATTGCGCCTGAACTTTGAGTTAAATTTAACAGATGCCGCAGGAAATCAACCTAACAACAACGACCAGAACGCAGGAGGTGCCGCAGCCGATGTTTTACTTAATAATAAGATTGCTACTGCTGGGGTATTTGAGAATATCACTATCAGCAATCTTCAAAATAATACATTAGAATATTGCCGAGCATACCCACGCCTTTTAAGTAGTTTAATACCAGCAGGAGCGGGCTGGGGAGATTATAGCGGTTATTTAACGCAAACTTTTGGCGCAACGGCTAATAAAGAAGTTCAAGGTCGGGTTTGTAATAGAACAATTCAAGTTTCTCAACCTTTGCTTTGCGGCATCTTTTTGAACGGCGAGAATATCCCACTTTCATTTAGGTCAGGAACTGGTGGTCTTCGCATTTCTTTAATGCTTGCCCCTTCCATTCAAGCGCTATTTGGTTCAACACCAGCAACAACTAACAATTCATTTTACACTCTTTCCAAGATTTCTTTAACGGGTCAATATGGTGTTCCAACAGGAGGTGTTTTGCCCCCTATTAAATCACTTGGGTTTAGTGCTTATCAAAATTTTTATTCCGTTATTAACAATAACGATAATACTCAACAAATATCGCCTTCTTTGGCGGCGGTGGTGTCGCAGTTTTCTAATTTTGTTCCTACAGAGCATATTTCTTCTTACGCAAGCGATGGATACAAGACAACGCCACTTCTTAATAAATCAACTGCTGCTGGTAATCCTCAAGTTAATGATGCTCCTGTAGATGGCGTCTCATTTTTACGCTCGGGGACGCAGTATCCATTACGATTTAAAATAGATAGTCGCATCATAACCCGTTTTGTTCCAGGTGCTGGTGGTGGTAATGTTTGGGCTACATCAGGATTTGATAGTCAAAGACAATTATATTATCAATCATCTCTCCGTCCTCTTCGCAGAACGACGATGTGTTTAGCAGGTCAAAATAGTGAAGGATTTGGAATTGCGAATGGTGATGTAAATCATAATTCCGTTACAGATTTAGGCACGAATGGAAAACAGAATTGCTACGGGATTGGTTGCCGATACGATGCTATGGGTAATGGCTCAACGGCTAATTTCAAGGCACAATCATTTAGTTTAAGAATTCAATCTAAATTAGACGGCATTTCTCCTATGTCTATGTATACATACTTCCTTCATAGAGGTGTGATTAATTATGATGGAAATGGAATAGTAAGTATTTCAACATAAGTTAGGATTTTCTGTCGGCAGGTTAAAACTTTCCAGAAAAAAATAAAAAAAAATAAAAAATAAAATCTCAAGAAGTTTATAGGTGGCGACAGAAAATCCCAAATCAGGCACAGGAACTTTAGCACAGATTTGAAAATGAATTATAATATTATTCTGTTTAGTAATATTATAATATGAGTATGATGAATAATCGTAGCCGACCTAACATTATGAGGCACATAGGAATGTCTTCAGGAGAAGCCCAAGATATGCGAGTTGAGACCCGTATTATTGAACCCAGAACCTTTACCCAAAGCACAGCAGGAGGGCAAGTGTCGTTTGACCTTCCAAAAGAAGGATTATTGGACCAAGATGTATTTTTAGATATTCAGGTTACAAATACTGCTTTTGCTGCTGCTGGTGCTTTGATGGGATTACCTATTATGGCTGGTATTTTAGGTGTCCTTCAAACAGGAACTATTTATTACAACAATATTTTACTTCAGCAAACCACAGAATTAGCCCAACTTTTACAATTGAAAATGTGTTTTGTGGAGCAAGACATTAGAGACCAAACTTATCAAGTTAAAATAGGCAGTTTTTCAGGGATTATGGTTGATACTGATAGTTTAACGGGAGCAGGTGCTACATCTATTGGTAAATATAGTATGAATGCGACAAATGTTGGACGAGGAATTGTAGGTCTTCAAGAGGGGGTAATAACAGCGACGGGTGTGGTAAATCCAGACCAATATGATAAGGTTCCAGATTATAGAATAGCGCAAAGCACAGCAGAAGGTCCTATTTTTTCTTTGCCGCTGAAATGGGTTTTCCCATTTATGAGCCAAATCCAACTTCCGTTGGGATTGCTTGAAGGACAGATTAGAATTGTTTTTGATTTTTACGCTGATTTTAATGGTAATAGAGGTATTGCTTACTCGGCAGTTCCAGCAGCAGGTGTTGCTCCTGTTGCGAATGCTTTTGTCGCAGGTCAAGTTATTACAGAGAGTTCCGTTAGATTAGTTGTAGATTTAGTATATTTTGACGACATACCAGGAATGGTTAGTCCTATGGAGCGACTGGCTGCTGAAGTGATGCGAGGTATTGAATTGGTCTATACAGATTATACATATATTGAGAGTGTTGTTAGAGGTTTTGAGCCACCAGCCGCAGCACCAGCAAATCCAGTATTGATAGACACTAATACTTTATGTGGATTGGACCATCAGGTTGTTCGTAATCTTTTGATTGCTATTCCCAATAGAGTTAATTTTACAGATACAGCCCAGACAGGTCCATCTAATCCTATATTGGGTAATTTCGGTTCTTCTGCTTCTCAAGGCCAGACCACACTTCAAATTGTGATTAATAATCAAAATGTCTATCCTAATGCTATTGATAGTGATGCTAAACTTTTTAATGAAATTTCACAAGTATTTAATGCTCCTATGAAAGCCAATAAAGGTTTAACTTCTTGGGTTGGTTCAACAACGGGTGCTAATCTTAATGCCGATGTTCCACAAGAGGCATTCCCACGAGATAAATGGTTTTGTGGATTGGGTCCAGGTGCTGGTGCCGCAGTTTATGGTTGCGGTCAATCTTGTCTTCAAGGTTCAGTTCAATATATGGGTGTAGATTTAAGTCGCACTCACGATAATATTTTGGGAGCAGGAACGGCAATTGGTAAATCTCCCCTTGAAGTCCGTCTTACTTTACAACAAACTCCACAAGCGTTCCGTTCTCGTCGCCTTATGATATGGGCTGAATGTGAAAGAGTAATGATAATTAAAGGAGGTCAAATTATGGTAAGTGGGTCGTAATCTAAATAATTTTATATTATAATTAAGTATAATATGAAAAACAACAATTCAGGAACATATTACAAAAAGGTCAAGGGCCAATCAGGTAAAAATAAATGTAATGATTACTCAACTCCTAATAATGCTTGGGACGAAATTTTAGATTTTATTGAAAAAGAAGGAGTATCAAAAAAAAAAGTGATTTATGAACCATTTTATTTGGACGGGGGTTCAGGAAACTATATTAAATCAAAAGGTTGGATTGTAAATCACGAAAAAGTGGATTTTTACAATAAAGACAATCATAAAAATTACGATTTTATATTATCCAATCCGCCTTATGATGATTGTAAGTCGCTTTTCAAATATCTTGATGAATTAAACAAGCCATTTATGCTATTATTGCCTACTTTGAAACTCCATACAAATTATGTAAGGGCATTTTTTCAAAACAAGACCATACAAGTAGTCATTCCTCGTCGGCGGGTCCATTTTATGAAGTATATAGAAGGCAAACCAGTAGAAGGTTGGAAGAATGGAACAACATTTGATTGTGTTTGGGTCTGTTTTGGAATGGGATTTGAGAAAGATATAAGTTTCGCAGAGAAAATTATAAAATAAAATATTAATATAATTATAAATGAATGCGACACACGGAGCCGTCTTACCACATATATTAGCACCGACACAAATACCACCAGCAACGGGACAAACACAACCATTTAGCGCAACGGAAACATTCTTAATAGAGGCAAGTCGGTCTAATAGTTTAATAGATACTGCTGATGGAGGTGATTTTAATGCGAAATGGACGAATAGCACAAATTTTAATTTAAGAAGAGGAGACAGAATATCCGTTGAGATGTGTGCTTTTAACGCAGCAAATGCTGGAGGAGGTGTTCCAACAATAGAATTAACAGGAGAAAAAGCAAAGGCGCAAGGTGAAACGAAACCATATTGCGATAATAAAGTAATGTTAGAAGTTTTTTTTTATTTAAACAACAATAATACCTATAGTGTAGGATTTCCTACTAAATTTCCAACAGGACAACCCGCACCTTTTGTCCCACACATACAAACAGCACCTAATTTTGCTAATGCTGGAGGATTTGAATTTGCTGGAATAAATGGTAGAAAAAATAGCAGCGGTTCAGTATTAAATGCTACACCTGCTGCTGGAGACATTACATCTTGGGGAAATCATAAAATACCGATGTCTCGCAGTAATCCAACAGAAAATCAAACCCGTTCAGTAGGTTATTCGGGTTATGGTTCAGGATTTAGTCGTCCATTAGTAGTAGGAGGAGCAGTCCAATATGGGTTATGCCCCGTCGCAGAAGCATATACAATCTTTGCTTTTCACAGAGATGTAGACCCAGCAGGTGTTTATGTTACAACTTTTGGACCTAATGCTATAATTGATGGGGTTGTATTATCCACAACAGGAGACCCAGCAGGTGGTGGCTTATTATCAACTTATGAAGGATATATGACTGGAAAGACGGATATTGGGAAGAACTTTAACGGATTAGTGGGACATTTTACAAGAATGGTTACATCTATTGGAGGATTAACGGACCAACCGATGCCTTTAAATCTTACAGAAATAGTTAAAATAGAAGAGCAAGTAGGGGGAACGACAAGAATAGAAATAACATTTAATGTCGCTTACACACCAGGAAATTTACCATTTGTTCCAAATACAGGGACTTGTTTCTTATATTTGATGAGTGGAAGAACGAGTTCAGCCCCTAACCCAGAAAGTGCGGCTGGATTAACTTTAAACCCAACACAAGGACCAGCGGATTATGGGAACATCTGTCACGACAATATTTTAATTAATCAAGGAACAGGTATAGATTGGTATAGAAAACGAGGTGGTTCTTTCCAAACTTATAACGAATATAATATTGGAACTTCAACGGCAGCATCACACGGACCAGAATTCAGGAAATTTCCAGGTAATGTTTATGGGGGAAATTTTGTAGATGTAAATAAAAATAATCAAGGTTTTGCTGGATTTTCAATCTGTCCTCCAAATGTGGTTTTACCACCTGGTGTACCATTATTAACAGGTAAGAACAATTTAGCAGGTATTTACAGAGGAGCAGAAGGTTATAGAAATGGAAATTTAATGAAAGAAAACAATAATAAACCTTATATTTTAACGAGAAATGATTTTTATGGAATGGGAAGAATGATGCCGAATATGGAAGGATATATGCCTTATTTAAAACCTCAAACTGCTTTTATTTTATTAGATGCTGCTGAATTATTTACGGATTTAACAACTTTAGCAAATAGAATAAATGATATTTTACATCAACGATTGCCTTTTCCAGCAGGAGTAGAGAATGATAATTACAATAATTACATATTAAATACCCAACAATATGCTGAAACTTACAATAAAGGTAGTTCAGTAATTCCTTATTGTTTATGTAATTCAGGATTTTATGACCCAGTAAAGTATGAGAATACTACTTACCGATATAATGATGCGTCTATGAAGCAAGTTTGGGATACAATTGTGCCGATTGCTTCAGGAGGTACAATAAAAATACAACCAGCAAACTTTCAACCTGGCTATAATTTTGCGATTTCACACACAAATAAACAATTTGATAATGTAAATATTGCCCTTGTTAATACGGGAACAGATGCGATTACCGCAGCAAAAAGGAAAATTCAACGGACAACTTACTCTCGTATTATAGACAATCCAACAGCACAGACATTTGCTTGTAATAATATATGTGAGGGAAATATGATGTATGAAGACATTCCAAAGATGATGTTGGGGGATTGTTGGAGACGCTTGCCTTGTTTTCCTGTGAATTCAGTAGCAGCGGCAACCCCTTTTGGTGGGGTGGCTCAAGACGGGATTGCTGCTCTCTCTATGCCTGTAGTATTAAATAGTAAATTAGCGTATTATCAAGCATCGTCATCAAATGTCTTTGAAATAAGAACTCAAGCCCTATCACCTGGTAGTGTAATTTTTACTAATATCAATTGGCTGGGTTTTGGTCCGTTAAATTACAACTGGAAAACAGAAGTGGTAGGTATTCAGGGTTCAAATTATGCCGACAGCACAGGAAGTCCTATGAATTTATTTAATAATTTAGCAGATGCTTTGAGAAGGTATGAGAATTATACAAGACAAGAAGACCCTAACGGGTTACAAGGGAGACCAGCACAAACGACATTTGAGGCACAAAACCGCGATAATGAAGGGTGGAGTGTGGAGATGGATTTGGGTCAAACAGATGATGATGCTAATATGATGGGTTATAACCCTGCTCCTGCTGCTCCTGCTAATTTCGTTCAAGGATTATATCCAGTTCCAGGTAATTTTGGCGCAGGTTCAGCGGTAGATGATACTTTGGCGAATGGTTGGTGGAACCAGGAGGCAAAAGGTAAGACAACACAGATGGTTAGTGATTTACCGCTTGGTTGTAATAAGTTCCCAGTAGCAGCAAACCCAAATAATGGGGCAAATGGTAATAATTTCTGGGGAACAGGATTAGGAAACGCAGTAGGTGGAGGGTTAGGGGTCATACAGAGAGACGCAATTTGCCCTTGTTTTACAAATGCTGTTTTTGGAGGTGGAGGAACTTCTCTGGATTTTAACTGGTCTCAAGATTTTAAAACATTAAGACCAACAGGAAAGATAAAAATGCGTTCAAGGCCAACAGCAGATTATTTTGCGAAAAACGCAGATGGGACATTTAAAAACTTGGTTCCATTTGAAGAAGAGCCGTTGCCTACCTACGGAAATCCTTTACCCGTAGGAGCATTAGCACCTCCCCCTCAAACACCTGATACTATGTGTGAAATTTGCGACCCTGTTCGTTTAGAAACAGGAGAATTTGGGAACACAGAAGGTAGTTTGGAGCATTTACAAAACTTGGGAATTCCATTTATTCCATACATTCATACAGATAGTGATGGAACAAAAAGATTATTATGCGCTATGGTGGTGGCTAATGAATATAAAGCAAGAGCATTCACACCAAATACTTGGGAAGTTGGAGAAATTACTTGGGGAACCAGTATATCCGTTTCGGCATCATTTTTAGATAATCACGCAATAGCACCTATGAATGGCGATGCTGTTAATTTCCGCAATAGATTAGCGAAGAAATATACAGCAGGTAAAGGTAATATTGGGGTTCAACCAGACAGAAATATAGCAAGAAATAATTTTAATTATATTTATATAGGCGCACCAAATCCAACTTTTCAGTTTAATCAATCAAAGAATAGATTTGAATTTATTAATTTTCAACAAGATTGTTTATTTTCTGGTTTCACTTCAGCATCAGCAACGACAGCACAGCAAGGAGAACCCTGTAGCATAATAAATACATCAGCAGTAGATAGTGTATTTAGTATAGTAAATCCTTATAATTTCTCAATAACTCAAATAGACCCACCAGTATTAAATGCTGTTGGAGTAGCAGACAGAACAGGTCTAACTGGTAATTTAACGACAATTCCAAATCAAGGAATAAGAGATGCGGAAGGAGGAATAGGAATATGGAACATTTGGTTGTGTCCGCCTGATTATGTTTTTCCACCAGGTATAAATCCAGTTAATTATTGGGACCAAAGTACAGAGCCAGGTGTTGATGTTAATTGGAATATTCCAAATTATTTAAACGCAACGGAAACAAATCACAAGGCAATAGTTAAAGGGTGTACTCGGGCGACAAGGGAGATTTGGGAGGGTTCTCTTCTATATAAATTAGGTTTTACACCAGAGCAAATAGCGGAGCCATATTATGGTAAATCTTACAATAGATATAATCCTAACACTTACAATAATACTAATCCTAATGTAATAGGAACAGGAGTAAAGCCGTTAATCTTGGGAAATACCTATGATAATACTCAAAATCCAGCAACAAATATAAATTTTGCCTTCTATCCACAGGGTTCAGTTGTAGCAGGTTTAACGGATTATAATGGTTTGCCTAAATTCTCTTCTGGATTACAAAACAATCAGCCAGTCGCTGTAAGCACAATCCCACAACCCTTAACGGCAACAGATAGTCCAATCTTAACAGACAGCCCATTCTATTTAGTTTATAGCAACATTTGCGAAACGAATTACCAATCGGGCGCAACTTCACAGCCAGCATTATTCTATGTAATGAGAAATTTTCCTAATCAAGGTTATTTCTATGGTTCAGGTTCAAATTATTATCAAATATGTAATCAAGACCGAGTATTGAGCCAAGTGACGACAGAGGTTAGAAATCCAGCAACAGGAGAATTAGCGAAATTATCCCCTAATTCAGTATTGATGTATAAAATAGAAAGAGATGTAATAGTTCCAGCACCGACAATAGATGCGTTAGGACAGCAAGCAGACCCTGAAGGACCACAAGCGCAGCCAGACCCAACCACTCTCGCAATAGAGCAATTAACCGCAGAATTAACAGGAGAAAGGCCCAGAACATCAGGTAATCCAGGAGGAGCAGCACCAGGAGCAGGGCCTGGAATAGGAGATGCGACGGGAGCAGCAGGTCATCAACAGCAGGTAAATAATTGGATTATAGAACCAGACGGACAGGTAATCCAGCAAGCGATGCCTAACGCACAAGGTCAAGCGATGCCTATTCAAATGGCTAATGTTATGGGGGAGGCAGATGCTTTGGAATGGGCTTCTTCTAATGGTAGTGAGAATATGATACAGATAGATGCTCCACCACCTCAACCTGTAGATTTTCCAGTCCAAGTGGGTGAAACAAAACAAAGTGATTTCGCACAACAAAGAGCCGTTAATGAAACAAGAGAAGGTATGAGACAGCCAAGTCGCGGTCTAACGGCTACTCAAGAAACCATAGCAACAAGAGCGGCAGAGTGGGTTGTAAGAGCCGTTGTAGCAAGAGTTCCGTTGATTACTGGTGCTGAAAATCAAACCAAAGATATACAGAAATTACCAAGAATGATACAGAGAGCATTAGAAAGTGAGAGTGGATTAAATGATACAATAAATAGAATGGCTCAACAAGGAGCAAGTGCTGCTGAAATAGTAAAAGAAATGGCCCCAAGATTTGAGGGTCTTCGTTTTGGTAGAAAAGGGCAGTTTATTAGTAAGAGAAGTTCAACGGCTCCTAATGCTGCTATGGTATTTGAAGGAACAAGAGGTAGGCAAATAGTAAGAGAATTAGCAAGGCAAATAACAACAGGAGGAGATAATTTTGCCCCAATAATTCAAGACGCAATAAGAAGTCAGGCATTAATAGGGGAGAGAACAGAAGTAGAAGCAGGTCAAAAAGAACAAGTTCAGTTTCCATTAACTCCAAATAGAACTCAATCACGGCCAGCAAAAGCATCATATAAATCACAGGGTTTTGCTTATGACCCAAGTCCAACTAAAGAAGTAGCCGTTGATGCGAGGAGAACCAGAGGAGAAAGAGGTAGAGGTAGAGAAAGAGATGATAGAAGGGAAGGGACAAAATATGATAGTAGGTCAGCAAGCAGGGCGGATAGTATGAGGACAAATAGAGCAAGGGGAGAGACACAGGTATTTAAGAGTGGTGAAAGACAACGCAGTTTAAGTAGGGCGCAATCAACAGGGTCAGCAACATCAGCAGTATCAACAACAGGTAGTCAAAGAGAAACAAAACAAAGAAATTAATTCTGGGATTTTCTGTCGGCACTTTATAATTTTATGAAAAATTAAAAAATAAAAAAAAAAATAAATTCTTGGAAAGTTTTAGGTCGCCGACAGAAAATCCTAAAGTTTGGATTGAGGTATAACGGCTTTCTGTGCTTCAGCAATTGCGGCTTTTTTTGCCTGATATTTAACCTTTGCTTTTGCTAATATTGCTTTTTTATTTACATTATAATATGATTTCTTACGGGCTTTAATATCAGGTTCATTATATTTTGCTTTGTATTTGGTAAGCAAATCAGTTTTGTTTTTATTGTAATAAACTTTTCGTTGTGCTGCGAGTTTTTCTTTGTTATTTTCTCTCCATTCTGCTTGATAGTTCTTGTTTTTGTAAGGCATTATTATATACCTTAAGAAAATAATATTTAAATAGTTTTCCTACTTATACTTTTTAAAGGTTAGTGAATTTCCCCTAATGGCTAAAGTTTTTCTAATAGTTCCAGCATCAATAACTACATCAATATTAGAGGCAGTTTCACCTTTACAATGGGGACTTCTGCCTTCTATTCTATTCTTTTCAAAGTTTCCACCAGAGCCGTGAAAATGGACTAAAGAATTACACACTTTCTTATCGTGAGGACAAAGATAAAAGAAGTGCGTTTTATCAATAGCAATAGCGTGGTATTTTGGGAAGTTGTAAGTTGGAGCATCATTAACTATTTGTTCGGTCATTTCTAAATAAGTATTTGATTTATTCTTTATATTCTTTTCTTGTTAAATACTTATTATTTAAATATCCGTTATATATAAATGGAGTATCATAAATGTAGAATATGTGAGAAAGTGTATGAAACACATACAGATAATGACGAGAAATCTAAAGATGAATTAGAATACGCGAGGTATTTAGGGTTTTGTTCTGCTAATTGCTATGATAGGTTAAGTGAAGAAGACAAGACCCAAGAGCATATCTTTGCTTACTTGGAGGGTGATTTAAGGAAAAGGAACAATCTTCCCCACTCTGCCCGATAAATGC
>ENA-OSJC01001067-OSJC01001067.1-marine-metagenome-genome-assembly--contig:-NODE-1067-length-23706-cov-24.602946_pt1 | contig 23706 bp, 24 predicted proteins | sample MGYA00237885_ERZ534234 | MGnify/ENA primary metagenome ERZ534234 (study PRJEB26413, sample SAMN06343907) | marine metagenome | isolation source: coastal waters | place: Atlantic Ocean: West Antarctic... | reverse complement strand
TCTAGTGTTTCAGGAATCTCGATTACATGATCTGCAATCTCTTTTACTTGGACATCCCCCTCTGTTACAACTGCAATAATTTTACCTGATCTAGATTTTATTTCTTGAATATTACTTACAACTTTTTCATAATGCCCTTTTCTAGTAGCGATTACAAAAACTGGCATATTCTCGTCAATTAATGCAATTGGACCATGTTTCATCTCTGCAGCGGGGTAGCCTTCTGCATGGATATAGGAAATCTCTTTTAACTTCAAGGCTCCTTCTAAAGCAACAGGGAAATTAAAACCTCTTCCTAAATAAAGACAATTTGTAGAATCTTTATAAACAGCAGCAATCTCTTTTACTTTGTCCTCAATTTTTAACAACTTTTCTATTTGTCTTGGTATTAACTCTAAACTAGTTAAATAATTTTGATATTCTGATTCTGATAAAGTTCCTTTCTGTTTTGCTAATTTTAAAGCTATTAAAGAAAGTAATGTAATTTGGGTCGTAAATGCTTTTGTTGATGCAACTCCAATCTCTGGTCCTGCATGAGTATATGCCCCTGCGTGAGTCTCTCTTGAGATAGAGGAACCTACAACATTACAAACACCAAAAACAAAAGCGCCTTTAGATTTTGCTAATTTGATAGCTGCTAATGTATCTGCAGTTTCTCCTGATTGAGAAATGGCAATTACAACATCTCTGGGAGTAATAATTGGATTTCGGTATCTAAACTCAGATGCATACTCAACCTCAACGGGTATTCTTGCCATATCTTCAAAAAGATATTCTGCAACTAGGCCTGCGTGCCAAGATGTCCCACAAGCAATAATAATAATTCTATCAGCATTTAAAAATTTAGCAATATTATTATCTACACCGGCCATTCTAATAATGCCTTGACTAGGAATCATTCTCCCTCTGTAAGTGTCTATAATTGCTTTTGGCTGCTCATGAATTTCTTTTAGCATGAAATTATCATACCCTCCTTTTTCTATTTGCTCTAAACTAATTTTAAGAGTTTGAATATTAGCCTCTACGGTAGAATCATTAATGATTTTTCGAATTTCCACCTCTCTATCCGCCTTAATAATTGCTAATTCATCATCAGCTAAATAAATTACCTTTTTAGTGAACTCAAGAAAAGGTGACGCATCTGAAGCAACAAAAAATTCACTATTATTTTTTCCAACCCCTATAGCTATAGGGCTACCTAACTTTGCAACTATTAATTCATCTGGTTTTTGTTTATCAAAAACTACAATTGCATATGCTCCAGTAACATTAGTTAATGCTAATTGAACAGCCTTCCCTAACTTACAATTGTTATTCTTTTTTACTTCTTGAATTAAATTTACAAGAACCTCAGAATCTGTATCGCTTTTAAAAGTATACCCTCTTTTAATGAGTTCCTTTTTTAGAGTATCATAATTTTCGATTATTCCGTTGTGAACAATGGCTATTTCGCCAGATTCAGAAAAGTGAGGATGAGAGTTTATATCATTTGGGATTCCATGAGTGGCCCAACGTGTGTGGCCAATTCCAATTTTTCCAATTTTTCTTGATGATTGGGTATTTACAACATCCTCAAGATCAGAAACCTTACCCTTTACTTTGGATAAGTTCATCTCTTTTCCGTCAAACATCATGATTCCAGAACTATCGTAGCCTCTGTACTCTAGTCTTTTGAGCCCATTTATCACTATCGGATAAGCATCTCGCCCTCCAATATATCCAGTTATTCCACACATAGCAAGTGTTTTTATTTAATAATTAATCTTCTTTTTTTGAATATGAAATTTTCAAAATAGCTTTTTTATTACCATTAATCGCTGACTCGTTTAGAAGTGTTACTACTTTTGGAGTCCAGCTAAAAGGTTTAAAAATAGTATCGGTTAAAATAAGGTCAGAGGTGTTTAATGCCTTTATTGTTAATTTTGGATTATAGTCAATTTCTGAACTTAATAAATCAGAAATATAATCTGTAATTCTAAAGTTATATTTTGTTTTTTTATTATCTACATTTTCTCTGAGGCCTCCAAAAGTTCCAATTTCTGTAAAAATATCCTTAATGTGACTTAAAACAGATTGAGAGTTAGAGTTAACACCATCTTTGTATAAGTATAATCTTTCTGGAGTTAAAGTTGTGTCTGCAGATTGATCTATATAAATAGTCAACAAAGCATCATTAACTAAAACATTTCTTAAACGAAGCTCTTCAAGTTGATCTGGAGTTCCGTTATTATCATTATCTGGACCAAAAAGTGAAATACTCCCTTCACTACCTGCTGTTCCTTGTATTTTTATCTGCTCATTAACTGGATATACTTTATCTTCCATTTTATATAAACTCCTCCTAAGACCACTAAGGCTAAAAGAGTTGTTCTTTTTAATAGTATCGTAGACCTCAGTCCCGCCGATTAGAACCGTGTTTGTGTAATAAACCTCTATTGACGGATTAAGAACTGGAGTCGAAACATTATTGAAGTTAAGTGATAGCAATGAACCGTTGCTGCCAGAAGCCTCTATGATTAGGCCTCTAAAATAATTATTAAACGCGTCTTTAGAAGAAAATTCTGGAGATTCATATTTATTAAAGATAATAGATTTGAACTTTGATTCATCTAGAGGTATTCTTGCAAAAGGCAAGGGCACTTCATTAGAGCCATTAGTAAGGGTGATGGTATCTGTATCATATAAATTACTATTACTCAATCTTCTTTTAACTACAAAAGTAGTATCGTTTTCGTTTGGGATAAACTGGTAATTGACCTCGCTGTTCAACTCTGTCCCTATTGGCATAAAGGGTGTGTTTGAAAAGTATTCGTTAGCTTTTGTAGGGTCTTGAGGATTTAAATTACTCAAATATTCATCTGATTGATATAAGTTTAGAGTAAACGCTTCATTTTGGTTTCCAAAAACAGAATCTAACTCGTATGAAGGACCAGATGAGGTGTTTTCTGTTAAAGTCACTTGATATGGTAGTCTTAAAAACACCGTATCTATTGTTGAGACAACTGTTGTATCTGCTCCAAAAGATTCTTCGGTATATCTCAAATTTGTAGAGCCCCCTACTTGAGATAAAATAGAAGCTTCCATTTTTTCATAATCAGTATTGTTGTAGACTCCTAGTAAATATTGTCCTGGCTCTATGCTAATATTATCTGTTCTGAAACTCTCTACTGCTTTATTTTCAATTTTTAAATCTACTAAAACGTAATCTGTAGAAAAAACATTGTTTTTAATTATAGTGGTTCCAATATCTGTAAAATCTTTTTCACAAGAAATTATTCCTGAAAAAATAAAAATTAAACAACTAATATAAACACTTCTTTTTATGATATTTTTCACTTTTTGAAAATATTAGTTTATTGATAAAATATCAGAATAAAAGTTTAAGTAAGGCTCCTTAAGGTCATCTGATTGAAATTCTAAAACCGGTTTATTTTGATCTGCTATAAAGGAGATAACATCGTCTGGCATATCCTCACTTCCATAAATAATAGCATCAGAATTTTCTATAGCACTCTTTAAAATATTAGTGTGGTTTGGTTTTTTAATAGTGGTAATTTTATCTTCAGAGATTTTGTCAAATTTTATTTTTGAGGATAATTTAGGGTTCAATTCTCCTTCAAACGGGCTATTGTATACTGAAGTAATAATTTTACTTTCTGTAAAAAGAGGCTCTTCTTTGTAAAACTCTTTTAAATACAATGGTAACAGGGATGCTAGCCAACCATGAACATGAATTATATCTGGTGCCCAGTTTAATTTTTTAACCGTTTCTACAACTCCTTTTGCAAAGAAAATTGCTCTTTCATCGTTATCTGGAAATAACTTATCGTCTTCATCAGTGAAAACAGCTTTTCTTTTAAAATACTCTTCATTATCTATGAAATAAACCTGCATTCTTTCTTTTGGAATAGAGGCAACTTTTATAATCAATGGCATATCCATATCATTGATTATAAGATTCATTCCTGACAATCTAATTACCTCATGTAATTGGTGTCTTCTTTCATTTATTACACCATACCTTGGCATAAAAATTCTTGTTTGAACCCCTTTAGAGTGCGCATTCTTTGCAACATTAAATGCGGTTGATGATAGTTCTGTTTCTGGTAAATATGGAACTACCTCAGACGATACGTATAAAATTCTCTTGTCCTTCATTAAATCTGTCTCTTTTATAAGGATGCAAAAATACAAATTATTATGCTAATATCGTGTTAAAATGGTAAGTTTGCAGATATTTTACCGAAACAGGCAATGGATATTTTTTATACAAAGGCAGAGCTGAAAGCCTATTTATACAAAGAAAAAAAGACAGATAAACAGATTGGATTTGTTCCAACCATGGGGGCTTTGCACAAAGGTCATTTATCTCTTTTAAAAGAGAGTCAAAAAGAAAATGACATTTCTGTAGTGAGTGTTTTTATAAACCCAACACAATTTGATAAAAAAGAAGATTTAATAAAATATCCTAAAACCCTAGATAAAGATTTAGCTTTTTTAAGAGCAGAAAACTGTGATATTGTTTTTATTCCTTCCGTTAAAGAGATTTATGAAAATAATATTACCTCTAGGTCTTTTGAGTTTGATGGATTAGAACATGAGATGGAGGGTAAATTTAGAGACGGCCATTTTAACGGTGTTGCTACAGTCATAAGTCTATTTTTTGAAATCATAGAGCCCAACAATGCTTATTTTGGTCAAAAAGATTTTCAACAATTACAAATTGTAAGAAAACTAGTAGAAAAATATCGTTTATCTACAAAAATAAAAGGATGTCCTATCTTTAGAGAAGATGACGGTTTGGCAATGAGTTCTAGAAACAATCGCTTATCTATCGGACAGAGAAAAGTGGCTTCTACTATATTTAAAACTCTAAAAGAGGTGAAAAAAAAGTATGATTCAGAAGATGAAAAAAGCATATTAAAATGGGTGGAAAATGAATTTGAGAAACAACCCTTATTAAAGCTTGAATATTTTATGATTGCTGATGAAATGACGCTAAAAACAATAACTGAAAAAGATGAAAAAACAAAATATAGAGCGCTCATTGCTGTATTTGCAGGTAATGTTCGCTTGATTGATAATATTCAACTTTAGCCTCATAAAAAAGAATTAATAACCTAAAAATAGTATTTTTGTAATATGTTAGTACAGGTAGTAAAATCAAAAATCCACCGAGTTAAAGTAACTGGTGCAGATTTAAATTATATAGGAAGCATTACGATAGATGAAAGTTTAATGGATGCCGCAAATATTATAGAGGGCGAGCGTGTTCAAATTGTTAATAACAACAATGGCGAGCGTTTAGAGACTTATGCAATTCCAGGACCAAGAGGAAGTGGAGAAATAACTTTAAATGGAGCCGCTGCCAGAAAGGTTGCAAAAGGTGATGTTTTAATTTTAATAGTTTACTGCTTTATGGAACTTGAGAAGGCAAAAAAATTCAAACCCTCTTTAGTTTTTCCAAATGAAAAGGATAATACATTGACTTAATTTGAGTTTAGATATTAAAAAAATATTAAAACTAGTTCTACCTCTTCTTTTGGGTGGTTTTTTATTTTGGTATTTATTTACAATTATTCCGGCAGCAACTTTATTAGATTATTTTAAAAACGCTAACTATTGGTGGGTCTCTTTAGGCTTATTCTTTGGTGTTTTAAGTCATTTGTCCAGAGCCTACAGGTGGAGGTTCATGCTAAAGCCAATGGGTTATAGCCCTAAGTTTTTAAACAGTGTTTTTGCTGTTTTGATTGGTTACTTAGTGAATCTTGCAATACCAAGAGCGGGAGAGGTTTCTAGAGCTACCGTAATGGTTAATTACGAAAGTATTCCGTTTGAAAAAGGTTTTGGAACTATCGTGGCAGAAAGGATTGCTGATTTAATTATGATGTTTATTATTATATCCATCACCTTATTTTTTCAATTCGAATACATTAAACAGTTAGTTTTAGAGAATTTTAATCCAGAAAAAGTTGGAATCATTTTAATTGGACTTATTTCAGGTCTTTTTATTTTTATCTTTTTTGTAAAAAAAGCAAAAGGGGGGTTCTTACTAAAAGTTAAAAATTTCATTTTAAGTCTTGTTGAAGGAATTACTAGTATCTTAAAAATGGAAAAAAAAGTACCCTTTATTTTTCATACTGTCTTTATTTGGGTAATGTATGTTTTTATGTTTTGGGCAACTATCCCAGCGATTGACGGACTAGAAGTGCCTTTTGGGGGTGTTTTAGTGGGTTTTATTGCCGGCGGGTTTAGTATTGCTGCAACTAATGGAGGTGTTGGCTTATTCCCTATTGCTGTTGCCGGAGCATTGAGTTTATTTGGTGTTCTAGAAGAACCCGCTACAGCCTTTGGAAGCGTTATGTGGGCCGGACAGACAGTCATGATTATTGTTTTTGGTGGATTATCCTTTTTGCTACTTCCTATTTATAATAATAAATAGTTTTTCATTTTCAAACTAATTTTATTATCGGTTTTTAAGTTTTATATTCCTTTGAAACTTGTAACTTTGATTTATTTCATTCTTTTTTTAAAACTTACTTAAAATGGCAAAAACCAAAACAACTTTTTTCTGTCAGAACTGTGGAGCACAACACGCTAAATGGGTAGGGCAATGTGGCCCTTGTAAAGAATGGAATACAATTGTAGAAGAGGTTATTCAGAAAGAAGAAAAACGTATTTGGAAGCAAACGGCTACAGGTAGAAAAACAATTAATAAACCACTTAAAATTGCGGATATTCAACTCAACCCTGAGGAAAGAATTATAACAAATAATAAGGAATTAGATACTGTTTTAGGAGGTGGATTAGTAAAAGGATCTGTAACATTATTAGGAGGTGAACCTGGTATTGGAAAATCGACCTTACTATTGCAGGTTGCACTAAATATAAATCAAAAAGTATTGTATGTTTCTGGGGAAGAAAGTCAATCTCAAATTAAAATGAGAGCAGAAAGATTAGAATCAAGAAACTCTAATTGTTTAATCCTTACAGAAACAAATACGCAACAAATTTTTAAAAATATTGAAGAAACGGAACCCGATGTCTTGGTAATAGATTCTATACAAACATTGTATACAGAGGCTATAGAGGCTTCCCCTGGAAGTATTTCTCAAATAAGAGAAACGGCGGCAGAATTGATTAAATACGCTAAAGAAACAGCAACTCCTGTTTTATTAATTGGTCATATAAACAAAGAAGGAAATATTGCCGGGCCAAAAATTTTAGAACACATGGTAGATGTTGTTTTACAGTTTGAAGGTGATAGAAATCATACTTATAGAATTTTACGTTCTCAAAAAAATAGATTTGGTTCTACATCTGAGTTAGGAATTTACGAAATGCTTTCGTCAGGACTAAGGGAAATTACAAATCCCTCTGAAATTTTAATTTCTAAAAAAGACGCAGACCTAAGCGGTACTGCAATTGCCTCAACTTTAGAAGGGGTTAGGCCGTTAATGATAGAAGTACAAGCATTAGTTTCTACTGCAGTTTACGGAACACCTCAACGCTCAACAACGGGTTATAATTTAAAAAGATTAAATATGATATTGGCTGTTTTGGAAAAACGAGCTGGTTTCAAATTAGGGGCAAAAGATGTTTTTTTAAATATTACAGGCGGAATCAATGTAGACGATCCTGCAATTGATTTAGCAGTTGTAGCTGCTATTTTATCGTCTAATCAAGATATTGCTATAAATCCAAATGTATGTTTTGCCGCTGAAGTAGGTTTAGCGGGTGAGATAAGACCTGTTCCTAAAATCGATCAAAGAATTACTGAAGCTAAGAAGTTGGGATACAAGAGCTTCGTGGCATCGAAGTACAACAAAATAGCAATTAAAAGTGATGGCGTTAAATTAATTTTAGTTGGTAAAATAGAAGAAGCCTTTGCGGCTTTATTCGCTTAAGTTTTTTAAGTAATTAATAAAACTATTTAAAAAATTAGATTATGTTACTTCTTATTTGCTTGTTTAATATATTTACTTAAAGCCATTGTCATAGAGGGTGTATCCGGAGAAGGTGCTTTGATATTACAAACTAAACCCGCATCCTCTACGGCCTTAACTGTTGAATTACCAAAGGCTGCAATTCTTGTGGTCTTTTGCTGAAACTCTGGAAAATTCTTGTAGAGTGAGTCTATCCCGGAAGGGCTGAAAAATACTAAAATGTCATAAAAAACATCTTGCAAATCAGATAAGTCACTCATAACTGTTCTATACAAATCTGCTCTTGTCCAAGTTACCCCTAGGTTATCTAATTCTGATGGAATTAATGGCTTTAACTTATCTGATGAAGGTAGTAAATAGACTTCTTCTTTATGCTTTTTAATAAGTTTTGTGAGCTCTACGAATGTTCTTTTACCAACATATATTTTACGTTTTCTGTAAACAACATATTTTTGTAAGTAGTAGGCAACTGCTTCAGACTGGCAAAAATACTTCATTGCGTCTGGAACGACAAACCTCATCTCTTCTGCCACTCTGAAAAAATGATCTACTGCGTTTCTGCTAGTTAAAATAATAGCGGTAAATTGAGATAAATCTATTTTTTGAGCTCTAATTTCTTTTACAGAAATACCCTCAACATGAATAAAAGATCTAAAGTCTATTTTAACCTTTTGTTTATCAGATAGATCAAAATATGGAGAGGTTTCGGTTTTTGGAGCTGGTTGCGATACCAAAATAGTTTTAACTTTCATATGCTTAATTTATATTTAAAATATCAATTTAAATAAAACGAATATAGGTGCTATTTCGAAGGCGCAAATGTACAACATAAAATAAAATAACTTGTTTAAAATCAGGTTTTTGTTATTTATCAATAGTAGCAGGAATTTTAAAACCCCAAGAAGGGCAATAATTATTAAAATTATTTTTTTATCAAAATCTGTATAAAAAAAGACTATTAACAAAGGAAAAATCCACAAACTTAATGTGTAAGAGTAAATGTTTTTAGATTTTAAAAAAAACGTTATTTGATTTTGGATAGAGAACAATTTTGAAAACAGGTACTCTAGAGTCCATTTTATAATTAAATAACTAAAAATAACTAAAGCTGTTTTTTTAAAAAAAGAGGCGCTTAAAATGTTAATATTAAAAAATTGAGTAATCAGAAAAAAAATTAATAATCCAAAGTTTAAGACCGTAAAGCTAAAAATTGTGAAAGAAAAGAGGTTGAAAAAAGAGGTTCTTTCTTCAACTTCAGATTGGATGAACCCCTTATTAAAAAAAGCAAAAAAGTATTCTCTTAATTTTGTTCCGTTAAGGCCTTTTAAAAGAAAAATTATTATTAGCAGTATAATAAAGGTGAGGGTCACCCAGTCTGAAGAAATATCTATTTTTTCTATTGCTTGCAAGTTGTTTGGTTTTCTATTATTAACACAAAATTAGTGATTAAATAACGTATATTTGCTTTCATATCACTGAAAATTGATTTATGTCTGACGCGTTAGTTATTATTCCTACCTATAACGAGAAAGAAAACATTGAAGCTATTATTAGAGCTGTTTTTAGCCAAAAAAAGCATTTCCATGTTTTAGTTGTTGACGACAATTCACCTGATGGTACTGCAAAAATTGTTAATGGCCTAATTACTGAATTCCCGGAAAAGCTTTACTTAAAGAATAGAAAGAAAAAAAATGGATTAGGAACAGCATATATTAAAGGTTTTGAGTGGGCGATTGAAAAGAAGTACAATTACATTATAGAGATGGACGCTGATTTTTCTCACAACCCCAAAGATTTGATTCGGTTATACAATGCTTGTTCAATAGGTGGTTCAGACGTCGCTATTGGTTCTAGATATGTTAATAACCAAGTAAATGTTGTGAATTGGGATATGAAACGATTACTCCTGTCTTATTTTGCGTCAAAATATGTTCGTATAATAACAAGGATGCCAGTTTTTGATACGACTGCTGGTTTTGTTTGCTACAAACGCATCGTTCTAGAAACAATACAGTTAAATAAAATTAAATTCATTGGATATGCGTTTCAAATTGAAATGAAATTTAAAGCATGGAAGCATAAATTCAATATTAAAGAAGTTTCAGTAGTTTTTACTGATCGAAATTTAGGTGAGTCTAAAATGAATGGAAACATCGTTTCTGAGGCTTTGTTTGGAGTCGTGAAGATGACGCTAAACGGATTACCAAAATAAATTCATGGATAGTATTGTCTTAATTAGAAAAGCTCAATTGAGCGATTTAGAAACCCTGTTGGGGTTTGAGCAAGAAATTATTGAAGTGGAAAGGCCTTTAGATCCCTCTTTGAATAAAGGAGGGTTATATTATTATGATATTCCTGAAATGATTTCTGAAAAAGATATCCATTTAGTGGTTGCAGTTTGTAATAATGCCATAGTGGGTTCGGGGTATGTGAGGCTAGAAAATTCTAATCATTATTATAAAAACCCAATACATGGATACATTGGCTTTATGTATGTGAAAAATGAATTTAGAGGAAAAAAAATTAGTCACTTAATCCTAGAATCATTAAAGTTTTGGTCAAAAGAAAAGAAAATTAAAGAGCTACGACTAGATGTTTACAGCAATAATCTATCAGCCGTTAAAGCTTATAAAAAATTTGGCTTTACAAAAAGTTTAGTAAATATGAGAATATATATTTAAGGAGAGTGATGAAAAAATCAATTTTAATTAGAAACGCTACTATCGTTAACGAAAATAAATCATTCAAAGGGGATGTCCTTATAGAGAACGAACATATTAAAAAAATTTCAACTTTTATAACGGTAGATAATAGTGTTGAAATAATAGACGCGAAAGAGAGTTATTTAATCCCAGGGTTTATTGACGATCAAGTTCATTTTAGGGAGCCTGGCCTAACACATAAAGCTAATATTTCCACAGAGAGTAAAGCGGCAATCGCAGGTGGTATTACCACATTTATAGAAATGCCAAACACGACTCCTCAAGCAACAACACAGGCTTTATTAGAGGATAAATTTGCAATTGCAGCTAAAGATTCTTACGCAAATTATTCGTTTATGTTTGGTGGGACAAATGATAATTTAGGTGAGCTGCTAAAAACAGATCCGAAAAAAGTAGCAGGTATTAAGTTATTTCTAGGGTCTTCAACTGGAAATATGTTAGTCGATAATGAAGCTGTTTTAGAAAAAATTTTCTCATCTACAAAAATGATTATTTCTGTTCATTGTGAAGACGAAGAGACTATTAGAAAAAACACCTCTCTATTCAAAGAAAAATATGGGGATGATATCCCTATAAAATATCATCCAATTATAAGGAGTGAAGAGGCTTGCTATTTATCCTCTTCGAAAGCAATCGAATTAGCAAAAAAAACGGGGGCACGTTTGCATGTTTTTCATCTATCAACAGCAAAAGAAACTGAGCTTTTTAGAAACGATATCCCTTTGGAAGAAAAACAAATTACAGCAGAAGTTTGCATACATCATTTATGGTTCTCTGATGAAGATTATGATAGAAAAGGGACACATATAAAATGGAACCCGGCTGTAAAAACAGCAAAAGATAGGCAAGGCCTTTGGGACGCTTTACTAGATGACAGAATAGATGTTTTGGCAACAGACCACGCTCCTCATACATTGGAGGAAAAAAATAACCCGTATTTAAAAGCTCCAAGTGGTGGGCCTTTAGTGCAACACGCAGTAGTTGCAATTTTAGAAAAAGTTAAAGAAGGAATAATCCCTATTGAAAAAGCTGTGGAGAAAATGAGTCATAATCCGGCTAAATTATTTCAAATTGAAAAACGTGGTTTTATTAAAGAAGGATTTTATGCAGATTTAGTCCTCATAAACCCAAACAAACCACAAGTAGTCTCTAAAGACAATATTTTATATAAATGTGGCTGGTCTCCGTTTGAAGGAACTACTTTTTCCTCTACCATTACACACACATTTGTAAACGGAACACTAATGTATAATAATGGGGTTTTTAATGAAAAGATAAAAGGAAAAAGAATCACTTTTAATAGATAAAAATGAAGAGCACAATTTTCTTATTGATAACTGTTATTTTATTTTCTAGTTGTATAAGTAATACTATATATGAAAAACCTAATGATCTTATTCCAAAAGATTCTATGGTTCTTTTAATTCAAGAAATGACTATTGCTTCTTCAGCTAAGATGGTTAAAACAGTTAATTTACAACGGAATATAAACTACTTCCCCTTTGTGTTTGAAAAGTTTAAAATAGATTCTACTCGTTTTGCAAAAAGTAGTTTTTATTATACCTCTAAAATAGATGAGTATGAAGAAATATTAGTTAAGGTGGAGGAGAGTTTAAGGGGCGCGAAAGAAAAGTATAGTGACTTGAAGACAAAAAGAGATTCAATTGTAAGAGATTCTTTAAACAAAGTAAAAGTTAAAAAACCAAAAAATAAAAATGCTACAAAAGAGAATATTGATTTATTAAAAAACAGCAAATACTCTAGAGTTAAGATTTAAAATCTTTGCAAATACCATTAATCACTTCGTCTATTTTCGTGAATTTAAAAGAAGTGAGTTTTATTATTTTTTCTGATGTATATTTAGAAACACTGTGGGCATTAATTGCAGATTGCTTAGTCAATATAGGTGGTTTTCCAGTAAACTTTGACACAAGAATAGAGAGAATTCTTAATATATTTATTTGCCAAGGATTAACTTTTTTTGAAGGCCTTTTTTTACCCAAAGCATCTGCAATCAAAAACAAAACTTCTTTAAATGATTTGTTTTGAGAAATTAAAATAAATCGTTCATTTTTTATTTTAGAATTCATTAATAAAATCATGCTTTTAACAACGTCTTGAACACTAATAAAGCCAGTAATACCCTCTGTGTAGTATCTAAACCCTTTGTGAATATTACTAAATAATTTGCCAGAACCTGAATCCCAAAAACCACTGCCCAATATAACTCCTGGGTTTACAACAACTACCTCAACTCCTTCCTGACTTGCACGCCAAATTTCCATTTCTGCGCCATATTTTGTTATAGAGTACCCACTATTGTCAGCTTCTTTATTCCATTCATTTTCTTCTGTGATTAGGTCTCCATTTAAAGAATGGCCAATTGAGGAAATAGAACTGACAAAGCAGATTTTTTTAATTTTTGAAGCGATAGAAAGGTTTACAATAATCGCAGTACCGTGGATATTGATTTTTCTCATTTCTATATAATCTTTTGAATTAAAAGAAATAAGAGCCGCACAATGGTATACCTTTTCAATGCCAACAAAAGCAGGAATCATTGATGGAACATTAGTTATATCTGCCTTAAACCACTCAATTTTAGAGATTAGTTCCTGGTTCCCTGGGTAATAAGAGAAAACTTTTTTTAAAGCCTCTATTTTATCTTCGGTACGGTAAATTGCACGAACGTTTTCACCATTATTTATTAAATGATATAATAAATGCGCGCCCACTAAACCTGTTCCACCAGTAACTAAAATCATACAACGAATTTAGTTTATTTTGCTTGATAAACTTATCTTTGCTTTATAGTAAATCTAAGAAGATGAAAAATTTTATTAAAGAATTACAATGGAGGGGAATGCTACATGATAGTATGCCAAATACAGAAGAGCATTTATTAGAAAGTATAAGAAGTGCCTATATAGGCTTCGACCCTACCTCAGATTCTCTACATATCGGTAATTTAGTGCCAATTATGTTACTTGCTCATTTTCAGAGATGTGGACACAAACCGATCGCTTTGATTGGGGGAGCAACTGGTATGATTGGAGATCCTTCTGGAAAATCTTCTGAACGTAATTTATTAGATGAAAAAATATTACGAATTAATCAAGAGGCAATAAAAGTACAATTAAGTCATTTTTTAGATTTTACTTCAAATACAGAAAATGCTGCAGTTTTAGTAAATAACTATGACTGGATGAAAGATTTTTCTTTTTTAGAATTTATTAGAGATGTGGGAAAACATATTTCTGTAAATTATATGATAGCAAAAGATTCTGTAAGAAATAGAATAAGTTCAGAATCAAAAGAAGGAATGTCTTTTACAGAGTTTACATATCAATTGGTTCAAGGTTATGATTTCTTACATTTATTTCAAAACAACAATACTACAATACAAATGGGAGGCTCAGATCAGTGGGGTAATATTACTACCGGTACGGAGCTGATAAGAAGAGTTGGTAAGGGCAAAGGATATGCAATAACATGCCCTTTAATAACAAAATCTGATGGTACAAAATTTGGAAAATCGGAAGGCGGAAATATTTGGCTCGATGCAAAAAGAACTTCCCCTTATAAATTTTACCAATATTGGTTAAATGCCTCAGATGAAGATGCAGAAAAATATATTAAAATATTTACTTTTTTAGATAATGAAGCAATAGCTAATTTGATTAAAGCTCATAAAGAGCTCCCTCATTTACGGCTACTTCAAAAGAAAATTGGGGAAGAGGTTACAATGCTCGTTCATGGTAAACAAGCATATGAGAATGCTATAAAAGCTTCAAGTATATTATTTGGTAAGTCTACAGCCTCTGATTTAAAATCGTTAGATGAACAAACCTTCTTAGACGTTTTTGATGGTGTTCCGCAAGCATTGATATCCTCATTGGATATGGAAAAAGGACTAGATATGATTGCTGCTTTATCTGCCAAAACAAGCTTCCTAAGCTCTAATGGAGAAGCGAGAAGGGCGTTAAAAGAAAATGCAATTTCTTTGAATAAAGAAAAAGTTACAGCAGAATTCATAATAACTAAAGAGGATTTAATTGCTAATAAATATGTGTTGCTACAGCGAGGGAAAAAAACATATTATTTATTAGTTGTAGAGTAATTTCACAAAACACAACTAGTTTCTATTTTTATTACAAAATCATCAAATTACAGCCTCTTATGTCTGAGTTGTCGAAACGACCAATGATTTCAAAAGTCCCATCGCTATGAACCTTTCCCAGGTCTTGTGTTGAAATAAAAGAGCAAGAGTTGTAGTTTGCTAAATCAATTACATTCATCCCACCATTTTTTCCAAATAAATTTATAGTCAAAGCGTCTTCAGTATCTCTTGTTAATATCTTCATCCAGGGAGGTGTTTTAAACAACCCTTTCCCGTTAGAATAAGCTTGACTTAAAAGCTCTGTCATACCATATTCTGAATGAATTTCAGCTACTCCAAAACCATTTTTTAAAAGAGAATGTAACTCTTCTCTCACCAGTTCTTTACGCCTCCCTTTCATTCCTCCTGTTTCCATAATAATAGTGTTTTTTAGATCGAATTGCTGTTTTTCTATCAAATCTAATAAAGCAAAAGAAACGCCAATTAATAAGGTTTTTTTGCCGTTTTTGTCATTTTTAAGTAGTTTTTGGGCCAATTCATCAATATTATCAAGATAAAATCCACTTTCACTATTTTTAGATTTCGAGATTAAGTCATCCACCATAAAAACTAAAGAAGATTCTTTTTGTTCTAAATAATTTGGTAATAATGCCAGGACAGTATAATCTTCTATATTGCCATAAAAATGACTAAATCCTCTCAAGTAACTTTCTTTATAAAGACTAATGTCAGTTACTAGATGCTTGCTTGTTTTATTTCCTGTAGTTCCAGAGCTAGTAAAAATTTCTTGAATTTCATCTGTAGAAGAAATCACTTTTCTGCTTTTAAAGAATTGAATTGGTAAAAAGGGGATGTCTTCTATTTTTTGAACATCTGAAAAATGAACATTTATTAGATCGCAAAAAGATCGATATACCTTATTGTTCTTAAACTGATGTTTAAAAATAGTTAAAGCAGTTTTAGCAAATTGCTTCTCTGTTTTTATGTTAAAAATTTCGCTTTGCATATTATAATGTAAAAATAGAGTTATTTAACGCACCCTTTTTATTCTTTTTCAACGAAATTTTCTAAGGTTAATAGTTTATGGGTTATTTATTAAAATACTACTTACTTATATTTATTTAAAAGGATAAATTATTTGGAATTGGACAAATAGTATTGCTAGTGTTTAATTTATAAATATGTAAAATTATTCGTAGATTCGAAGCTCAGTTTAAACAACTTAAATTTAACTAACTAATGACAGATTTTGGAATAAAGGAAGCCTTAAAGCAACTAGGCTTAAAGGATTTAAATGATGGGACTTCTACAGGGTCAAATAATTTCTCAAATGGTGAAATTATAGAATCTTATTCTCCTGTGGATGGTAAATTAATTGGGAAGGTAAAAAGCACTTCTAAAGAAGATTATGAAAAAGTAATGAAAGCTGCAACAGATGCTTTTCTTTCGTTTAGAAATATTCCTGCTCCACAAAGAGGTGAAATTGTTCGTCAATTTGGAAATAAATTAAGAGACTTAAAGGAGCCTTTAGGAAAACTTGTTTCTTACGAAATGGGTAAATCTTTACAAGAAGGTTACGGAGAGGTTCAGGAGATGATTGATATCTGTGATTTTGCAGTTGGTTTATCTAGACAATTAAACGGTCAAACAATTCCGTCTGAACGTCCGGGACATGTAATGAGAGAGCAATGGCATCCGATTGGGGTAGTTGGAATTATTTCAGCATTTAATTTCCCTGTAGCTGTTTGGGCTTGGAACACTGCTTTAGCATGGATTTGTGGTGATGTATGTGTTTGGAAAGGATCTGAAAAAGCCCCTTTATGTTCGGTGGCATGTCAAAATATTATTGCAGGAATTTTAAAAGAAAACGGTTTACCCGAAGGTATTTCTTGTATTATTAATGGAGACTACAAGGTTGGAGAAATGATGACAACTGATGCTAGAATTCCTCTGGTATCTGCAACAGGATCTACAAGGATGGGAAGAATTGTTGGTGCCACAGTTGCCCAACGTTTTGGTAAGTCTTTATTAGAATTAGGAGGAAATAATGCAATTATTATTACGCCAACAGCTGATTTAAAAGTGGTCGTTCCTGGAGCAGTTTTTGGAGCGGTTGGAACTTGTGGGCAACGTTGTACGTCTACTAGACGATTAATTATACATGAATCTGTTTACGATAAAGTAAGAGATGCGATAGTTGGGGCTTACAAACAAATTAAAATTGGAAACCCTTTAGATGAAACCAAACATGTTGGACCATTAATTGACAAGGATGCTGTAAATACTTATTTATCTGCTATTGAAAAAGCAAAATCTGAAGGTGGTAAAGTGTTAGTAGAAGGTGGTGTTTTAAAAGGAGATGGTTATGAAAGTGGCTGCTATGTTAAGCCTGCTATTATTGAAGCCGAAAATCATTTTGAAATTGTACAGCATGAAACTTTTGCTCCTATTTTATACTTAATGAAATATACTGGTGAAGTAGAGAATGCTATAAAGCAACAAAATGGTGTTGCTCAAGGCTTATCATCTGCGATTATGACAAATGAAATGAAAGAGGCTGAAAAATTCCTTTCATATGCAGGGTCTGATTGCGGTATTGCTAATGTAAATATCGGGACATCTGGAGCTGAGATAGGTGGAGCTTTTGGCGGTGAAAAAGAAACTGGCGGTGGTCGTGAGTCTGGATCTGATGCCTGGAAAGTTTATATGCGTAGGCAAACAAATACCGTAAACTATTCGGATGAACTTCCTTTAGCGCAAGGAATAAAGTTTGACCTTTAATACAAGGTTAGGTTATGAAAAAACTATTACATAAGTATTTTAAAGAAGGTAGTTTTGTCTTAGAATGGAGGGAAAATGTTTCTTTATCAAAAAGACTTTTGATAATGCTTGTAGTTCAAAGTCCTTTTTTCATATGGTATTTATTAACCTAAACTTGTTTAAGTTTATAAAAAAACCAACTCAAATGAGTTGGTTTTTTTTATTTATAATAGTCGCATTTGCTTGAGCTGTTGGATACACGACTAAGTCTTCGATATTTACATGGTAAGGCCTCGTAATTACAAAATAAATAATGTCTGCTATATCTTCTGGCTGTAAAGCTTTATAACCATTATATACACTTTTTGCTTTGGCTATATCCCCTTTAAAACGAACATTGGAGAACTCTGTTTCTACGGCTCCAGGGTGAATTGCAGCAACACGAATAGAATGCTTGTTTAGATCTATCCTCATGGCCTTATTTAGCGCGTTTACAGCGTGCTTAGAGGCACAATACACGTTTCCGTTAGGATACACTTCTTTTGCCGCTATAGAGCCTATATTAATAATGAAGCCACTATTCCTTTGAGTCATTTGAGGTATAATTGCTTTAGAAACGTATAGTAACCCCTTTACATTGATATCTATCATTGCCTCCCAATCGTCTAAACTCCCCTCTTGTATTGTCGACAAACCGTGTGCGTTGCCTGCATTATTAATAAGAATATCAATTTGCTTAAAGCTCTCTGGAAGTGATTCAATAGCAAGCTCAACTTCTTTCCTTTTCGAAACATCAAACCGTAAAGTAATCACTTCTGTAAACTTACTTAACTCATCTTTCAATTTCTCTAAACGCTCCGCTCTGCGTCCACAAAGAATTAGCCTAATTTTATTATTTGCAAAAAATTTTGCTGTTGCCTCTCCAATTCCAGAGGTTGCCCCAGTTATAAATGCAGTTTGTCTCATCTTTTTGTTATTTTAATATGATTTATTTTTACGGATAAAACTCTTCTGTTTGCTTTCTAATATTAGAAATTTTATAATATTTAATAATACCATCTTCATTGTAACTGATTATCGCCTGATTATCTTTTATTAAGAAAGGACCATTAAAGCGCTTTGAGGTGATTTTAATTTGTCTATTTTCTGTTTTATGAAGAATTAAATCAGTTCTACTTTTTACTGTTGATCTATTAAATCGACCTATTATATATTTATGGTCACTACTATTAAGCTTTTTTATTTCAAGTTTTACGGATTTTTTTTGAAAATATATTGAATCAAAAATTACATTTGTTTTTGAAACATACTTGACAACTATATCAGTCCCTAAAACACCAGGTCGCCCTCCAGTCCAATTTTTGTAAGACGCATCAATTATATTAAATGGAGGTGTTTTATCAAATTGTATGCCTTTACATTTCACAATGCTCAGAGTAAATAATACAATAACCGTAAATTTTATAAATTTCATTTTTGTGGCTTTTCTTTTTTAATCCTTCAAATGCTATACCAAGATATAAAAAAAGAGCTTATCTATATTGATAAGCTCTTTTGTGTTTTATATGTTCCTAAGTAAAATAAGAATAATTTATTTAATTTTTGAGAGCTTCCGCACCTCCAACAATTTCTAAAATTTCGTTTGTAATTGCAGCTTGACGCGCTTTATTATATGTTAATAACAAATCGTCACGTAAATCTGTTGCGTTATCTGTTGCTTTATGCATTGCGGTCATTCGGGCGCCGTGCTCTGCTGCAAAACTATCTCTAATAGATTTATATAATTGTGTTTTTAAAGACTTTGGAATTAAAGCTAAAACAATTTCTTCTTTTGATGGCTCAAAAATATAATCTGAATTAGCAATTACCTCGCCGCCCTCTACTGGCTTAATTGGCAAGAACTGCTCCACTTGAGGGATTTGAGTTGCTGCATTCTTGAACCTATTATATACAACCTCAATTTTATCGTAGGCTCCTTCGATATATAGTTTCATCAATTTTTCTGCAACTAGCGCAACATTCTCAAATGTTAAATCATCAAAGACATCGTCTCTAGAATCAATGACATTAAAAGTTTTTCCTAAAGTAACTTTTCCTTTTTTTCCAATAGTAAGTAGTTCAACTGTTTTATCTGCATACTTTTCTGCAACTGTTTTAACGACCGTTTTTGTTATAGAAGAATTAAATCCCCCACACAATCCTCTATTAGAGGTGATTACGACAAGTAAAACTTTAGAAACCTCTCTTTGCGTCGAGTAAGCTCCTCCTGCATCCCCTTCTAAAGTTGCGCTTAAGTTTTGCAATAACTCAGTTAATTTAGAAGAATAAGGTCTCATTGCAGTAATTGCATCTTGCGCTTTTTTTAGCTTTGCAGCAGACACCATTTTCATAGCGCTTGTAATCTGCATTGTAGATCCAATCGATGTAATTCTATTACGTATTTCTTTTAAATTTGCCATTCTTTTCTATTTGAAAATGATGAGATTCCTGCTTTCACAGAAATGACAGCTATATTGTAAGCTTAATATTTACTTGAAATTTCTTTGGCCGCTGCTGTTAAAGTAGCTATTACCTCATCAGTTAATTTACCTGATTTCAATGTATCTAAAGTATCTCTATACTTTCCGTTTAAATAAGATATGTAATCTTTTTCAAATTCTTTTACCTTTTTTACCGGGACATCCTTTAGTAAATTCTTAGAACCTGCATAAATTATTGCAATTTGATCTTCAACTGAATAAGGATCATTTTGACCTTGTTTTAAAATTTCAACATTACGCTGCCCTTTTGAAATTACATTCATTGTTGCCGCGTCTAAGTCGGACCCAAATTTAGCAAATGCCTCTAATTCACGATAAGCTGCTTGATCTAGTTTTAAAGTACCTGATACTTTTTTCATTGATTTAATCTGTGCATTACCCCCAACACGAGATACTGAAATCCCAACATTAATTGCAGGTCGTACACCAGAATTAAATAAATCTCCATCTAGGAAAATTTGTCCATCTGTAATCGAAATTACATTTGTTGGAATATATGCAGATACATCACCTGCTTGTGTTTCAATAATGGGAAGTGCTGTTAAAGAACCACCTCCTTTTACAATTCCTTTTAAAGAATCGGGTAAGTCATTCATTTCGCTTGCAATTTTATCATCATTAATAACTTTTGCAGCACGCTCTAATAATCTTGAGTGTAAATAAAATACATCTCCTGGATACGCTTCACGTCCTGGAGGTCTTCTTAGTAATAAAGAGATTTCACGATATGCAACAGCTTGCTTAGATAAATCATCAAAAATAATTAAAGCTGGTCTTCCAGAGTCTCTAAAGAACTCGCCAATTGCCGCCCCAGCAAATGGTGCGTAAACTTGCATTGCTGCAGGATCTGAAGCATTTGCCGCTACAATTGTTGTATAAGCCATCGCCCCTTTTTCTTCTAACATATTTGCAATTGCCGCCACTGTAGAAGCTTTTTGACCAATTGCAACATAAATACAATATACTGGCTTCCCAGCGTCGTAAAATTCTTTTTGATTTAAAATCGTATCTAAAGCAACCGTAGATTTCCCTGTTTGACGGTCTCCAATAATCAACTCACGTTGACCTCTACCAACAGGAATCATCGCATCAATAGATTTGATACCTGTTTGTAATGGCTCTGTTACTGGCTCTCTAAAAATAACTCCCGGAGCTCTTCGCTCTAGAGGCATTTCATATGTTTTACCCGAGATTGGCCCTTTACCATCGATAGGGTTTCCTAAAGTATCTACTACTCTTCCAACAACACCTTCACCTGCTTTTAAAGAGGCAATTCTTTCTGTACGTTTTACAATAGATCCTTCTTTAATAGAGGTTGAAGCTCCTAATAATACAACACCTGCATTATCTTCTTCAAGATTTAATACAATTCCTTCTAAACCGTCTTCAAATTCTACTAGTTCTCCATATTGCACGTTCGATAATCCGTATACACGTGCAATACCATCTCCTACTTGTAAAACAGTTCCAACTTCGTTTAGCGTTGCATTTGCATCGAAGTTTGTTAATTGTTGCTTTAAAATTGCTGATACTTCAGCTGGTTTAATTGATGCCATCTTTTATTATTTGATGTATTATTAAATTTTTGGAATAAAGTGACTGTTGTCAAATTCCTTTTTCAATTCTGATAAATGATTAGAAATACTTGCGTCATATTGCATATCTCCAACACGTAAAACAAATCCTCCTAAAATGGCTGGATTAATTTCATTTTCTAAATTTGCCTTATTTCCTGTAAGTTCAATGATTTTTGCTAAAACTTTTGCTTCTAATTCTTTTGTTAAAGGAACAGCTGTCGTTACTTTAGCTACCTGCATGTGTCTTAAGAAATCATAAATTATAGAATATTGTTTTGCAATAGATTCTAACATTCCTAGACGTTTGTTGTCCTGTAATAGGTTAAAAAGACCTAATGACACTCCATTTACTTTATCAGAAAACAAAGCATTTAAGACCTTTATTTTTTCTGATGATCTAATTACGGGGCTTTTAAGCAAAATTTCTAATTCGCTACTGTCATGAATCGTATTTGCCATTAAAACCATGTCCTCATTTACTCTTTCTTCTATACTAGAATCTTTAGCAAGATTTAAAACCGCTTTTGCGTAACGTAATGCTGCTCTTGCGTCTTTCATAAGTATTAATTTAAAGTAACGTCTTTTAAAATTCCTTCTACTAATTGAAGCTGATCCTCTTTAGAGGCTAATTCTCTTTTAATTACAGATTCTGCAATACTAATAGATAAGTCTGCAACGTTCTTTTTTATTTCTGCTATTGCCGCTTGTTTTTCTTGCTCAATAGATGCTTGTGCATTTTCAATTAAAGTTGTTGCTACTCCTTTTGCTTCTTCTTTTGCTTCGGAAATCATTTTCTCTTTGATCTCTCTTGCATCTTTTAACATAGCATCTCTCTCCTCTCTTGCCTCTCTTACGAGTTGCTCGTTATCTGCTTGTAAATTTTGCATCTCCTTACGGGCATTATCTGCAGCCGCTAATGCGTCTTTGATGCCTGACTCTCTTTCTTCTAAAGAGCTTAAGATAGGCTTCCAGGCAAACTTTATCATTAAAGCGATCAACGCTAATAATAAAACTGTAGACACTACAAATAGTCCTGGTGAAAAGTCGTTTAATAAAGTTTCCATTCTATGAAATAATTATTTTTTGTTTCTTTTTTGTTTAATAATAAAAAACAGGCTCTGTAACCAACCGTTACAGAACTCTGTTTTTGTTTTTGTTTGGATTATTTCCCTAAGAATAATGCTCCAAATGCTAAACCTTCTAATAATGCAGCGATAATAATCATTGCTGTTTGAATTTTTCCTGTCGCTTCTGGCTGACGAGCAATACCTTCCATTGCTTTTCCACCAATTTGACCTAAACCAATTCCTGCTCCGATTACGATTAATCCTGCTCCAATTAAATTGTAAGTTACCATGTTAAATGATTTTTATTAAATTAAACAAACTTGTATTAATGAGCCTCAGCATGGTCGTCTACTGCCATCCCAATAAACAACGCAGAAAGCATTGTAAAGATATACGCTTGTAAAAAAGCTACTAAAACCTCAATTAATGTTATAAAAAATGATAATAATAAAGACAATCCTGTCGCACCAACAACCCCTAAGGACTCTTTTAGTGTGAACATGATTGCGATTAAACTCATTACCACAATATGACCTGCTGAAATGTTTGCGAACAAACGAACTAATAATGAAAATGGCTTGATAACTAATGCTCCAGCTAATTCTATAATTGCTAAAACTGGGCGAATTAGAACGGGAACTCCTGGCATCCATATCATATGCATCCAATAACCTTTTGTACCACTTACTGTATAAATCACTAATGTAAATATTGCCAAACAAGCAGTAACAGCTAATTGACCAGTTACGTTAAAACCTAGCGGGGTTAAACCTGCTAAATTTAGCATCCAAATAAAGAAGAATACTGTTAATAAATATCCTGTAAATCTTCTATAATGTTTCTCTCCAATATTTGGTCTTGCTATTTCGTCGCGCACATATAAAACTAACGGCTCTAAGACTCTGCCAAAACCAGTTGGCACTTTATTTGTTTTATATTGTCTTGCTAATTTAGAAAACCATAAAAGCATTAA
>ENA-OSJC01001064-OSJC01001064.1-marine-metagenome-genome-assembly--contig:-NODE-1064-length-23750-cov-4.762514_pt1 | contig 23750 bp, 15 predicted proteins | sample MGYA00237885_ERZ534234 | MGnify/ENA primary metagenome ERZ534234 (study PRJEB26413, sample SAMN06343907) | marine metagenome | isolation source: coastal waters | place: Atlantic Ocean: West Antarctic... | reverse complement strand
AGAAATTCTTTATTTTAATTATAAAACCTACATGAATGAGGTTTATAAGATAAAGCAAACATCAACTGGTGCTAGTAAGGTTTTAATTAAAGACGATCAATTTAATCCTCCAATGGATGTTGTTGATGAAAATTTTGAAAAAGTATCTAGATCATTAGAAGTTTTATATGAAGGAGCTTTAATAGTAGGTACTAAGAAATTACTTAAGTGGTCTCTTGCTAAGAACATGATGAGACCCAAGAGTGATTATACTAAAGTTAAAATGAATTACTCTATAGTATCTCCAAGGATGTATAAGGGTAGAATAGAATCTCTTGTAGGAAGAATAACTGGTTTTGCTGATATGATTCAGTTAACCCACTTAAAGCTTCAGCAGGTAATGTCTAGAATGGTTCCAGACGGAGTATATCTAGATGCTGATGGAATATCAGAAATAGACCTTGGCAATGGTACTAATTATAATCCACAAGAAGCTCTTAACATGTTCTTCCAAACTGGTAGTATAATAGGTAGATCGATGACATCAGATGGTGACATGAATCCAGGTAAAGTGCCAATACAAGAAATAGCCAGCGGTAATGGTAGCGGTAAAATGCAAACGTTAATTCAAACCTACAACTATTATCTACAAATGATAAGAGATGTTACTGGCTTGAATGAAGCAAGAGATGGTAGTAATCCAGATCCTAATGCATTAGTAGGAATTCAAAAGATAGCAGCAGCTAACTCTAATACAGCTACAAGACATATATTACAATCAGGTTTGTTTCTAACCTCAGAGACGGCAGAGTGTATAGCACTTAGGGTTTCTGACATAATAGAGTATGCTCCAACAAGAGATGCTTTCATACAGAGTATAGGAGTACACAATGTTGCAACATTAAAAGAAATGAGTGAGTTGCATCTTTATGACTTTGGTATATTTATTGATTTGTCTCCTGATGAAGAGGAAAAGCAAATGCTTGAAAATAACATACAAGTAGCTGTAGCTCAAAAGGGAATAGATTTAGAGGATGCTATAGATCTAAGAAACATAAAGAACGTTAAACTAGCTAATCAATTATTGAAGATTAGAAGAAAAAAGAAGCTAGAAAAAGATCAATTGATGCAACAGCAGAACATTCAAGCTCAAGCACAAGCAAATGCACAAGCGCAACAAGTAGCAGCTCAAGCTGAGGTTCAAAAACAACAAGCGTTAGTTCAGACACAGTTACAGTTAGATCAAGCTAAAGCTCAGATGGAAAGTAGCAAAATGACTCAAGAGGTGGAATTGAAAAAACAATTAATGCAATTTGAGTTTGAATTAAGTATGAGATTAAAAGAGATGGATTTAAGTATTGTAAATGGAAAAGAAAAGTATAAGGAAGATAGGAAAGATAAGAGAACTAAAATACAAGCAACTCAACAATCTGAACTTATAGATCAAAGAAAAAACGAAAAACCACCTAAAGATTTTGAATCATCAGGTAATGATGTGTTAGGTGGAAACTTTAACTTAGGGTCATTTGATCCTAAGTAATTATTTTTAATTTTTTATATTATATTATATCATGGCAAAAAGCAAAAAAGAAGAGGTAGTTGAACAAACACCTCAAAACCAACAAAAAGAATCAACACTGGTTGAGGATAAAATAAAGATAAAAAAACCTTCTTTTAAGAAAAACACAGACGAAATTACAAAAGTAGATCTCAGAGAGGTTAATAAATCTGAAGAAGATGTGATTAATAAAGAAGAGGTATTATCTAATCAATCCGATAAAAATGTCGTTGAACAAACAAGCGATGAACCAGAAACTCTGGTCGAAGAAACAACCAATGCCAAATCTGAAGATGGCGAAAAAAGTGAAGAACAAGTTTCCAAAGATGAACAAAACAGCGTTCTCGAGGAGATAACTGACGAAGAAGTAGAGGAACAAGTTGGTGATCTAAAGGAAGACATTAAAGATGCTATTGAAGAATCAAAGCAAGAAAATGTAAAGTTACCTGATAACATTCAGAAAGTTATTGACTTCATGGATGAAACAGGTGGTAGTCTAGATGATTATGTTAAGTTAAACAAAGACTACAGTTCACTTGATCAACTCCAACTACTAAAAGAATATTATAAATCTACAAAACCTCATCTAGCCGATGATGAAATAGATTTTTTAATGGAAGACAATTTCTCATATGATGAAGAAATCGATGATGAAAGAGACATTAAAAGAAAGAAATTAGCGCTTAAAGAGCAGGTTGCTAGCGCTAAAGGTCACTTAGACGGCCTAAAGTCTAAATATTACGAAGAAATTAAAGCAGGTTCTAAGTTAACATTAGAACAACAGAAAGCCGTAAATTTCTTTGATCGTTACAATAAAGAATCAGAGGATTCTAGTCAATTAGCTGAAAAACAGAAATCTAGGTTTCAACAAAAGACTAATGAAGTCTTTTCCGATAAATTCAAAGGTTTTGAATATAATGTTGGAGACAAGAAATATAGATTTAATGTGAAGGATGCTGATAAGGTTAAAAGTACTCAGAGCGACATCAACAACTTTGTTAGAAAGTTTCTAAACGATAAGAATGAGATGTCAGACGCTAAGGGTTACCATAAATCTTTATTTACAGCAATGAATTCAGATGCTATAGCTAATCACTTTTACGAACAAGGCAAGGCCGATGCAATAAAACAAAGTATTACAAAAGCCAAGAACATAGACATGGACCCGCGACAAGGTCACGAAGGTTTCATGCAAGCAGGAGGAGTAAAAGTTAGAGCATTAGACACGAATAGTTCCAATGATTTTAAGTTTAAATTAAAAAAATAAATATAAATATAAAACAATAAAACAATGGCAGCAGCAGCAGTAACAGACGGGGGCCTTTTAGGGTCAGTCCCGGCACCAGTAAAACAAACGCTTAGTTCAGCGTACATAGATTTCACAACAGCCGGCACAGCGGGTTGGGCACAACAGCATTTGCCTGATCTAATGGAGCAGGAAGCAGCAATCTTTGGAAAAAGAACAATTTCAGGTTTTTTGAATCAAGTTGGAGCTGAAGAAGCAATGACATCTGATCAAGTAATCTGGTCTGAGCAGGGTAGATTGCATATTAGTTTAGTAGCAGCAGTAACAACTAAAGGTGATGGATTAGTAACTTTTGGTACAGCTCACGAATTAAGAGTTGGTGATACAGTTATTATTCACGAAACAGGTGGTGGTAATCTTTTGCTAAAATGTTATGTTTCAGCAACACCATCAGCAACTACAGCAAATCTATTACCATATACTCAAGCGAATCTAGGATCTTCGGGTCAAGCTTTCTTGGATAATGACGTGGTAACCGTGTTTGTGTACGGTTCTGAATTTGCTAAAGGAACAGTTGGTAGAGCAGGAGCTCTTGAGCCTTCTTTTAAGTCATTTACTAACAAGCCAATTATTATTAAAGATAAGTATGAGATCTCTGGATCTGATGCATCTCAAATTGGTTGGGTTGAAGTAACTGGAGAGTCTGGACAATCAGGTTATCTTTGGTATTTAAAAGCCGAAGGAGATACCCGTGCTAGGTTTACCGATTATTTGGAAATGGCAATGGTTGAAGGAGAGAAAAGTGTAGCAGCAGCAGGAGCAGCCGTACCAGATGGTACTGAAGGTATGTTTGCAGCTATAACTAGCCGTGGTCATTTCTCAGCAGGTATTATTGGAACCTCAGCAGCTGATGACTTAGGATCTTTTGATAATATTCTAAAGAAGTTTGACGCACAAGGCGCTATTGAAGAAAACATGATTTATGCTAATAGAAGTGTATCTCTTGCTATTGACGATATGCTTGCGGCTCAAAATTCTTATGGAACTGGAGGAACTTCTTTTGGAGTATTCAGTAACAGTGAGGATATGGCTTTGAATCTTGGATTTTCAGGTTTCCGTAGAGGATCTTATGATTTCTACAAGTCTGATTGGAAATATTTGAATGACATTGGAACTCGTGGAGCTTATGGCGACACTAGTATTCGTGGAGCAATTATTCCAGCAGGAGTATCTACAGTATATGATGAGCAAATGGGATCAAGTATGAAACGACCTTTCCTACACGTTCGTTACAGGTCTTCTCAGACTGATGATAGAAAAATGAAAACTTGGGTGACAGGTTCTGTTGGCGGAAACGTAACTTCAGATCTTGACGCTATGGAGGTACATTACCTATCAGAGAGATGTTTAGTAACACAAGGAGCTAATAACTTCTGTTTATTAACCTAATAACAATTAACTTATGATTACCCTCGTCCTTTGGATGGGGGTAATTTTTACTTTTTATTACCCTTATTATATTATATTATATCATGAAAAAAGAATTAAAAAAAGAAGTGGTCAAGACCGCTTTTAAAGACAAGGTTTATGTACTTAAAAATGAGTTATCACCTTTAACATTTACTATAAAAAGCAGAGGAGTATATTACTTTGATGAAGAAAAAGGTTACGAAAGAGAACTAAAGTATACTCAAAATCAAAGAACAGCATTTGCCGATGAATTTAAAGGTGATGCTAGATTAGAACACATAACATTTTTAGATGGTGTTTTAAGCGTACCAAAAGAAAAACAGACACTACAAAGTTTTATGGATTTATCTCCAGACAACGGTAGAATATTCGAAGAGTTTGATACAGTTAAGATTGCCGTTGATGAGTTACAAGATCTAGAAATAGAACTAGAAGCTTTAAACGCAGCTAAAAACATGGACATAGAACTAGCCGAGGCTGTTATGCGCGTAGAGATTGGATCTAGAGTGTCAGGCATGACTTCTAAGGAACTAAAAAGAGATCTACTATTGTTTGCTAAAGATAACCCATTGTTATTCTTAGAGCTTGCTTCTGATGATAATGTTCAATTAAGAAATTTTGGAGTTAAAGCAACTGAGTCAGGCGTTATTAAATTATCTGAAGATCAAAGAAATTTCACCTGGGGCAGTAATGGAAGAAAAATTATGACTGTTCCTTTTGATGAACACCCATATTCTGCATTAGCAGTTTTCTTTAAAACAGACGAGGGTATGGAAATATACTCTAATATTGATAAAAGAATTAAAGACTAACTATTATGTAGGCATTAGGCCATCTTAATGGTGGTCTAATATCTACAAAATTAAAAATTATGGCAATAAGTGTAAACGACGTATATCAAAAAGTACAAGCAATAGCTAACAAAGAGCAACGAGGTTACATTACGCCTGTTGAATTTAACTTATTAGCTAATCAAGTTCAAAACGATATGTTTGAACAATACTTCTATGACTTAAATCAAGCTGATAGAAAACAACAAACATACGAAGAATACTCCAACGCTATAGATTTAATAAAAGAAAAAACAGCTGCATTTGAGTATTTTAAAGCTAGTCCGGCAAGTGTTAACTCTAATGTTATTGCACTACATGCGGATACATTCATGATTGGAGATGTATATTACGGTAACTACTTAGTAGAGCCAATATCTCAAAAAGAATATATTAACCTTCAATTATCACCACTAACAGTAGCAACCGCTACTAGACCTGTATATGTTAGAAAATCATCAACACTTATTGATGTTTATCCTACTACAATTACAATGTCAAATATCAAACATAATTATATAAAAAAACCTACACAAGTAGTATTAGGATACAACGTGGTAACAGGAGCATATGATGCATCTACAACTACTAATTTTCAGTTACATCCTTCTGACGAAGCTAATTTAGTAATAAAAATACTTCAACTAATAGGTGTTATTATAAAAGATCCAAGTCTATATCAAATTTCATCTCAAGAAGAAATGAAAGATTTACAACAAGAAAAAATATAATAAATGGGATTATTAGGAACAACAACCGCAGAATCGTATTACAATCAATCCCAGAACTTCACTGGTAATGGTACTATAAATCAATTTGACTTAACTGTCGCTAATTTTAATCCATTACCTAGCGCTGAAACTGATTTTGAAATATACATAAATGAAGTTTTAATAAAACCAAGTAATTACTCTTATTCTTCACCTAGAATAACTTTTACTTCAACTAATGCTAACGCTTCTGTTCAGTCTGGATCTAATGGTGCGCCTAACAACGGATTATCAGTAATAGTAAGACAAGTAGCTGAAACAGAGCAATACGGTAATTATCAATTTGTATCAATAGAGAATCTAATAAATAACTTTTTTGTTTCTTATGTTGGTGAAGGCAAAATAATAGATAGAGCTAAGAAAGCTGACATTGCATTTCACGCTCAAAGAGCAATACAAGAGTTCAGTTATGATACATTTAAATCTAGTAAATCTCAGGAGATAGAGATACCTCCATCATTAACAATGTTATTACCTCAAGACTACGTTAACTACGTAAAACTGACATGGAAAGATAATTCTGGTATGGAAAGGGTTTTATATCCAATTAGAAATACTAGTAATCCCTTGGCTTTATTGCAAGATTCAGAATACAATTACTTATTTGATTCAAATGGTAATATACAATCATCTTACAACTCTGAAACCTGGAACAAATTTAAAGCACCTAGTGCAGATGCCGCTGAGTACACTCAAGAATCTAGTAATGACATAGAGGATTTAAATGCACAAGGAGCAAGATATGGTATAGCACCTGAGTTTGCTCAATCAAATGGATCATTTTTTATAGATCCACTAAAAGGAACTGTATTTTTTAGTTCTAATGTAAGTGGTAAAATAGTTACGCTTAAGTATATAAGTGATGGATTGGGTACTGATGCTGAAATGATTGTACATAAGTTTGCTGAAGAAGCAATGTATAAGTACTTAGCACACGCTATATTGTCTACTAAGATAGGTATTCCAGAATATATAGTTAATAGATTTAAGAAAGAAAGATTCGCAGCAGTTAGAACAGCTAAATTAAGATTATCAAATCTTAAGTCTGAAGAGCTTACTCAGTTAATGAGAAACAAATCAAAGCAAATTAAACACTAAAACATGTCGGAAATACTAAACAGCTTTAGGTTGGGTAAAATGGAGAAGGATCTTGATGATAGATTACTTCTAAATGGTAGCTTTAGAGATGCTTTAAACGTTGAAATTGCTACTTCCGATGGATCTGACGTAGGTGCTCTTCAAAAGGTTAAGGGAAATGTGTTATTAGCTGGTTTACCTTCGTTGCCAACCGACGCTAAATGTATTGGATCCGTAAGAGACACTAAAAATAACAATATATATTGGTTTGTTACTAGTACTGGATTTGATTTTATTGCTGAATACAATGGTACAGCCATAGATATGGTACTAGTGGATAGAGGTGTTATTTTAGATTTTCATCCTGATTTTTTAATAACAGGCGTTAATATATTAGATGAAGTTATATATTTCACTGATAACAGAAATGAACCAAGACAAGTAGATATAGCTTATTGGAAAAACTTAACACATAATGATCATAATCAAACATCCACTGGTCTATCGGCTGATAAAATAACAGTAATACGTAAATCACCATTGAATTCTCCTTATTATACAGCATTACCCTCTGCTGTTGTATCCGGTCCTGGGACAGAAGACGGAACTAGAATTGTAATGAAGATTGATGGAAATTTACAAATAGTTTTGTCAACTTATACTTTAAATGAAGAAAGTGCAATAACTGGTATAACTTTTGCTGAATTATTAAACTCATCTCAACTAGCTTCTCCATCTTATGTAGTAGGAACTAACATAACACTTACAAATACTGTAGGACAAACAGCTGACTTAGTTATATCGCATGTAAATACAGACCCAACACCCCATGAATTTAAAGCAACTATCACATATATAGATCCAGCTATATCAGTAACTGAAAGTTCTAACTCTCTTAAGAAAAGAACTGCAGGACAACAATTTTCTCCAAGTGCTGGATTAGCAGCAGATATGAGTACTGCCGCTACTGGAAATACAAGCCCGCAACATTTCTTAATAACACCAGCTTCATCACAAGACTGGATGAACTTACCTGTTGCTGGTCCTTATGTTATTGAAACAGCTATTACATTGCAAGGAGCTCCAGCTGATGCCAATCACAACGCAGAAATAACAATTCAGTATGAAATTAGTACTAATAGTTCTAGTAATTGGGCAACATATAGATCAACAATGAGTTTTGAGCACTTAGTTGCAAATCAAGGAAGTGCTACTGGTAGTACTGCTTTTAACACCACTAATACTTTTGTTAAGAATTTTGCTGTAGACAATTATGTATTAGGTACTAAAATTAGGTTTAGGGTAGTAAAAACTACTCCATCAGCTACTGATATTACTGGTTTTGTTACAAAAGCAGAAGGAAATATTATTTTAAAATCAAGCTCAGCAGTAGACAACGCTTACGATGTAAACCTTAAGGAGTCTAACGGTAATGCTTTTCCGGTTGATGGATCGGGGACAAATGAAGTAAACTCAGAAACTTATGTATATAGAAGAATAAACGTATTAGGTGTTGGAATGTTGGTTTCTGGACAAGGCATTCCAGACAATACTAAGATAACTGCGATAAGTTCTAATTTTAATAAAATAACTTTAAACAATAGAGTAACTATTCCTATAGACACAGCCTTAACATTTAATGGTTGCTATGTAAGAGTTGCATCTGATGTTACTAGATACTCTTCGTTATCAGATGAAGCATTAGGTAATTTTGAATTTAAGTTTCCTAGATTTTCCTATAGATATAAATACAATAACAATCAATACTCTTGTTATGCACCTTTTTCTTTACCTGCTTTTGTTCCCGGTAATTTTAAATACCAAACAAAAGATGGATATAATAAAGGTATGGAAAATAAGATAAAAAGTTTAACTTTAAAAGGATGGAATGACAGTATACCTGATTTAGTTGACGAGGTTGACGTATTGTATAAGGACTCTTCTAATCAAAATGTATACGTAGTAGAAACATTAAAGAAAATAAATAACAATCCTATAGTTAATACACTTGAAATATCTAACGATCAGATATATAAAGTTTTACCATCAATGCAATTGTTGAGAACCTTTGATTCAGTTCCTAAAAAAGCTTTAGCTCAAGAGATAATAGGTAATAGATTAGTTTATGCTAATTATACTCAAAACATTAATTATACTAATCAAGTATCATTTATACCTTTTATAGATCAAAGAAGTGACTCATTACAAATTAGTCAAAAGTTATCTTTAAAATCTAATAGAACATATCAATTTGGTGTTGTTTTTCAAGATACATATGGAAGACAAACCCCTGTTTTTATTGGAACTGGTGGTAACGGTATTATAAAAATACCTAAAAAAAGTTGTATTTTAAAAAATCAATTTAGAAATACAGTTGAAACAACAGTTAGTAATGAAATAACTCATTTTAAATACTTTATAAAAGAAACATCTAACGAATATTATAACATAGCAGTTGCTAATTTCTATAGTGATGATGAAAATTTTATATACTTATCAGTTCCATCGTCTGATATAAGCAAAGTAAAAGAGGGTGATTATTTAATTGCTAAAAAACAAAACGGAGCAAATGTAGCTTATTCTGGAAACCAAGACACCAATAGGATGAAGGTTATAAGTATAGAAAAAAGTCCCCCTAAAAGTATAAATAAAGAATACTCTATAGATGCAGGTGAAACAATTCAATTTGGAAGTGGCTTTGGGTCAGATACTGCTGTAACGGCTAAGACTAGTGGTTGTACACCTACCGTTGGGCATAATAAAATACAAATATTTAGTTTAAACGCATCTGGTTCTGGCTCAATACCTACAAGTTCTTTAGATAGATTGGTTGTTGGAGCACTAATTAGATTTTCCACCTCATATAAAGGGGCAACCACGAGAGCTTATGAAATATCAAAAGTTAGAAAAAATGGGGAATCAGGCGCAAATCGAAGAGCTGAATTAACATTTACTAAAACTTTTAAAGGAGATGTAAACGACTTATATCAAGATAATGGTCAAATAACAGATGCTTCAGCTCTTGTAGTAACAGAAAAAGAATTTTCAACAAATTCTAATTATGATAGTAAGTTTTTTATAAAAGTTAACGATTCGGTTGATTTAAAAAGCTCAATGGTTAGTCAGACAAATGTCGATGATTTATTGGTTCTTGCGTCTGCTCAACTAGAAGCATCGGATGGTTCTTATATTATATCAAACGCTACTTCTGGTCAGACTTCGTTGACTATAACAACTCATGCTGACTATAATGATGCAGGGTCAGATTATATTAATGATTCATTTATATCAAACCTATCTGTTGGAAATTTTATTAGATTATCTGATATTTCTCTAAATAATAAACTAGAGTATAGTAATGTTTATAACATATCTACAGTTGTAGCAAGTACAGTAAATAATAAAAGACGGTTTGTTTTAACTCTTTCAACAGCACTTCTTGTTACTGTAACTTCAGGTAGGATAGATATCTTAGGTATAGTTGGTGGTAAAATAACTGATTTTAGTAATCCAGCTGTTTTTGAGGTAGAGCCAGAAGAGGGCTTACTAGACTTATACTATGAAGATAGTAGAACTTACGCTACAAGTGAGTTGTCAAATACAACTACAAATATAGTGTGCAGTGTAAATGGTAATGTTTCATCAACAGCTTTAGTGGTAGATGCTCAGGCTAAAACAATAACAGCTGGTATGTTAGTTACTGGAACTGGCATTGATGAAGGCGTTACTATCATAACGGTAACAAGTCAAACTAATCTAGTTTTATCATCATCACAAACAATAGCTGATGGAACTAGTTTAACGTTAAAAAAATCTCAATTGTTAGATTACTCTAATTGTTTTAGCTTTGGAAATGGTGTTGAGTCTGATAGAATAAGAGATGATTTTAATGCTATAACAATTGGAAAAGGGGTTAGAGTTTCAACTGTTTTTGAAGATGTTTATGCTGAAGAAATTTTACCTAATAGGTTTATTTATTCACAATTATACAACAGTAGTAGTGGTGTTAATAGGTTGAATCAATTTATTATAGCAGATTCCATAACAAAAGACGTAAATCCATCACATGGATCAATACAATTGATTAGGTCTAGAGATACTGATTTGATAGCGCTATGTGAGGATAAATGCTTTAGAGTTCAAGCTAATAAAGATGCTTTGTTTACTGCAAATGGAGATCCTCAAGTAACAGCTAGTTTTAACGTGCTAGGACAAGTTATACCATACGTTGGTGAATATGGAATATCTAAAAATCCAGAGTCATTTGCTCAATACGGTTTTAGAGCTTACTTTACAGATAAAGAAAGAGGCGTTGTATTGAGGCTATCTAGAGATGGTTTAAGCGAGGTATCAGCAGCAGGTATGTCTGATTATTTTTCCGATAAACTAGGATCTTCAACTGGAAGTATATTTGGTAGTTATGACGATAAAAAGAATTCTTATAATTTAAGTTTTTCAGATGATACTATATCTTTTAACGAAAGAGTTAATGGATGGACTAGTAGAAAATCATTCATACCAGAAGGTGGTTTAAGTCTGAATAATGATTACTTTACTTTTAAATCAGGTAAGATTTACAAGCATCATAGCAATTCTTCATCTAGCGTATTTTATCTTGAAGAAGCTATAGTAGCAAGTCATAGAGTAGGTAGTGATTATGAATTTATAATAGCTACCGCTAATGCTAATATCTCAGTAAACGATTATGTTGTAGGAAAAGGTATACCAGACAACGTAAGAATATCTAGTAAACTTGGTAATAACACAACGTTTTACCTTAATACTATCATAGCTACTGGTGCTATATTAGCAGGTGAGAAATTACACTTTAGCCCAACACCTATATACGATAAAGTAAAGTCAACCGTTAAGTTTATCATAAACGAAGCAATTAATGAAGTCAAAAGATTTAAAAACATAAGTTACGAGGGTGATCTAGCTTGGGAGATAGATACTATATCAACAAACGAACATACAGGCACCTTAGACACCGCTGGCTTCATTAAAAAAGAAGGCAAGTACTATTCGTCTCTTAAAGGATCCAACGCCTCAGCAAGCACTTTAAATGCTGAAGAGTTTAATGTTCAAGGATTAGGTTTGGTAAATTCCGTATCCGGCAGTGTATTAACTTTTACAGATGGAGTAAGTAATTCACTTCAAGTTAATGATAAAATATACTTTTTACAGAATAATTCAGTAGCTTCGTATACTTCAGCTGGATCATGTACTGCTAAAACAGCTAATACTATAACTATAAACGGTACAGCTCCTGCTTCTGGTAAATTTGTACTTTATGACAAAGGTGGAGTGGCTAATCAAGCTGGTTTATTAGGTTTCTTTGCTACAGTAGATATGAAACACTTAGGCGTATCATCAGCTGAGATATTTTCAGTAGGTTCTATGGTTGTATAAAATTAAATAAGTCATTAAAAGTGTGATAATTATAATATAAATAAAGATATATGATAGAGGGAATAATGGGCGCTATAGGTGGTGCTGCTAAACTAGCTGGTGGACTTATAGGACAAAAGGGAAGGAAAAGAGAACAAAGAGCCGCTAGAGATCAATATGATTCTCGCATGCAGGAATTTGAAGGTCTTGACACATCTAATCTAATGGGTAATCTATCTAACCCTTACGAGAATGCTACGGTTAATACTCAAGCAGCTGATTTTGCAGGCCAACAACAACAACAGGGTTTAGCTAATACAATGCAGGGCATGAGTGGTGCGGCAGGTGGAAGTGGTATAGCAGCACTCGCTCAAGCAATGGCTAATCAACAAGGACAACAAGCTCAAGTAGCATCGGCTAGCATAGCAGATCAAGAACAAGCTAATCAAAGTAATTTCATGGCTCAACAAGGTAGGAATCAAGAATTACAAGCTCAAGGAGCATCAGCTGCCAGAGGTTTACAATACGATAAAACAACAGCATTAACCCAAGCTGCTGCATCAAGAAAAAGTGCTGCGGATGGAGCGGTAAACGATGCTAGAGCTGCAATGATAGGTGGAATTGGTGATCTAGCTTCTGGTGTTGTTGGTGCAGCTATGAATGACGGTAACGGGCCAAGAGAAAAATAAAAATAGATAATTTAAATCAAACTATGGCAAAGCAAAGACAACAAAGTCGGCAATCAAGAGCGCCTCGTAGAAATTACGGAGATCTAGGAGCATCTACTGCTTATTCTAATAGTGGATTCCAAGACTTTGGAGGACAACTAGGTGAAGAAATAGCTAATATTGGTATTAAAGTAAACAATATTAGAAAAAAAGAAATAGCAGAATTAAAACTTGCAGAAGAAAAAGCTGGTCTAATGGTTGAAGGCTTCATGGCTAATCAAGAGGAAGGAATGGATCTTACAGCTATTCCCGATGAAGACAAAGGTATGATAACTGAGTTCTCCATGAATCAAAAAGATATTTTTGCTGAAGCGGCTGAAGCAGCATCTACCATGAAAGCTGGTAGTCCTGAGAAGCTAGAGCAAATGGCTATAATGAAAAAAGCCAATCAAAGACTTAAAAATGTAGAAAAGCAGTATGGCTCTTGGGGAGGCATGAGAGAGGATTATATACAAGATTTTAAAAGTAAAAACCTATCTGTTGCAAATAATTCTGGGCAAATGATTAGTGCCGCTAGTATATTTACGGGAGCACAAAAAAGATCATTTGATGAAGATGGCAACATTTTGTTTACAGATGATCAAGGTAATACTACTAGAATGTCTGATATAAAACAACCTTTTGAGAAAGCTTGGAAACAAGGAAATCAGGTCAATGAAGCTATGATGGCTCTATATACGGCCGGTGAAAAACTAGACGATACTACTAGACCTTATTTAAGAAATAAGTTTTCTCAACTAATTGATAACTCAGGGGTTGAGGGGTTACAGTCTTTGGCTTTTGACAAAATGGTGGGTAATGAATCTTTTTTTACTGAAGAAGAAAAAGAGATAATAGATTCATTAAGCTCTGATAATCCAGATGAGTTGATTGAAGCTAAAAAGATGTTCAAAGAGCAATTACTAGATAAAATGATGGACGTTGCTAGTAAACAGGCAGACAATGGTTTCAACAAAAATCAAGCTAAGATAGACAAGCAAAACAGCAAGGATGATGAAGGTAAAATAGATGTGAATTCAATGATTGTAAGAACTGACTTTGAGGGTGGTGATATAATTTTACCAAACAAAGATCCAAATGATACAACTAGTAATAAAGTACATTCTATTCAACAGGAAAGAATGAATTCTTATACTTCAGCAGCTGCTTTAGTTGATGATAATTATAGAGTAAAAGAAGTAAAAGAAACTAATACAGGTGATTATATAGAAGGTAAACTACAAGTTTTTGTAACAGATCCTGGAGGAAGAAAAATAGCTGGACCTTTTACTACTGAAGAAAAACTATCTCAGTTTTTAGAAATGAAACAATCTAAAAAATAATTATATGTACATACTACCTAATGGAGAAAGTATTTCAGAACAAGATATTCAATATTTAGCTGATGAAAATGATATTTCTTTTTATGAGATAATTAATGAAGTTGGTATTAAAGAATTTGATGACGTTGATGAAGAAGAGTATCATAATAATCCTATAAAAATAGCTGGTAACATTGCCGCAAGCGTTGGTTCTGGTGTTGCTGATTTGTTTGGTGGTGGGGCTAATTTAATTGAAGCAATTGCTGAACAAGGAGTTTTAAGTTACATGAATCTTTCAGATCAATTTACTGAAGATGACTTTACAGATGAAGATAGAGCTAAGTATTTACAACAGATAGAGGATTATGTTAAGGTTGATGAAACCATGGAAAAGGCTTCTTCCATATTACAATCACTTAAAACAAAGCATAAATATGAATTGTTTGAAGATGCTGTAGCAGATGGAGAATATTTACAAGCATTAGATATGGGTTTAAGTGACTTAGGTGGTAGCTTACCATCTATGGCTGCTTCTATGTATGCTGGTCCACTTGGTATTGTTGCATTGGGATTATCTGAAGCTGGTAATAGTTATGAGGATCTTTCTAAAGCTTCTAATGAGGATAGAGGATTATGGATGTTTGGTAATGCTGCATTGCAAGGTACTATTGAAGCTGGTACTGAATTACTTTTTAATAAAATATTTAAAGGATTATCAGTTGTTGATACTGCAGGTAAGATTTTATTGCAAAAATCAATTGGAAAAACATTAAGTGCGGCAGGTAGGATAGGAGCAGGAGCAGCAAGTGAAGCAGTAACAGAAAACATGGCTCAAGAAGCTAACAATGCTTTAGATGGTGCTTACATGGAAAGCAAGTTTCGAGATGAAAATGGGGATGTAGATTATTATTCTATTAAAAGAAGAGTATTGCACACTGCTGTAATAGCAGGAATAATGGGAGGTGGTGCTACCGGCATGCAGGTTAGAAATGATTTAGTAACAAGCGCTTTAACACCAGAGGCTTATTCTCGTAAAAATGTAGAGCACGCTGAAAATATATTAAAGTTAAAAGCAACTAAGAAAAATATATCTAAAAACGGTGCTTCAACTCTTGAAATAGATGAACAAATAAAAAATCTTGAAGATGCAATAGATTATAATAATAAATCTGTAAGTGAAGTAGTTAATTCTTTAAGTAATGAAGAAAAAGCTAATCAAGCAATATTAAAAAAAGATATAGTTGATTTAGAAATACAACTTAAAAACTCTAATTTAAATGATTTATCTAAACAATCTTTACAACAAAGTATAGAATCTAAGAAAAAACAATTTAACGATTTATTCAATAATAAGAAAAAAGAAGTACAAGAAAAGAGAGACGCATTTGACTCTTTAAACAGTGATAAAGAAGCTTTTGATTTATATAATGAATTTTCTAAATTAAAAAACAAAGACATATACATTAAAAAAGCATCATCTGAACTTTCATTGGAAGGTAAAGAATTAACAGATGAATCATTAGATCAAACAGCGTCTAATATATATGTTAATGAAAAGCTTTCTATTAAATATGATCAATTAAATTCATCAGCAAAGAAAAGAGCTGATAAAAAATATAAAGGTAAGATTGATATATTAGAAATTAATGGTGATATTACCGAGGAGTCTTCAGAGTTTAACCGTGTAATTGAAAAGATAAATCAACACTACGATGCATCAGCATTATCTGAAGAACAAAAAAATCAAAGAAAAAAAGAAGTAAAAAACGGATTATTAAACGGTACTGTAGATGGTGTTAATATACCAGCTGTTGAGGGTTATAATGACAACAAAGCAACTATAATAACAGCAAGACAAAATGCTATAAGGAATGGTAAAATAGCTACATTATCTCACGAACTACTGCATCTTGAAATGGATCAAAAATTCACTGATGCTGATCAAACAGTTAAAGGAAAAGAATTATTAGATTATTTAAGTAAAAATGAAAAACAACTACATGCTAGGGTTATACAACGATTAAATAATTCTTACGCTGAGAGAAATGAAGATGGTGTTTTGGAAAAAGATAGTAATTATTATCTTGAATCACTAAATGCTTTAAATGATATCTTAGCATTTAATCCTAATTTCAAGAAAAACAAAAATCTAATAACTAAGGTAAAAGAATTTATAAACTCCGTATTTGGTAGAGAGGTTTTAAAAACTAATGATGATGTATTTTCTTTTGTGGAAGCATATTCTAAATCATCTAACTTTAATGAAAATAGTGAAATAAATAAAAAAGCCGAAGAGTCATTTTTAAATAAATCAAAAGAACTTGATGATAGAGTAGCAGAATTATCTACTAGTTTTTCTAAATCAGATTTTCCTAATTTAATCAAACATGATCCTTATATAAGATTTCAAAAAGCTTTAAAAGGTGTAACTTTTTACCATGGTGGAACTAGGACTATAGATAAATTAAACAAATCTAATGATGAAAATCATGCTACCTGGTGGTATGCTGGGGATGAAGGTGGAGCAAGTATGTACGCTGGAAGCTCAGTGGAAATAGAGATGAGAGAAGCTGGTTTTAATCCACTTGAAATTGGAGGCATGGGTCCAAAGGGTAAATATATAGAGCTAATGGAAGAGGCTGACATTAGAACGTATAAGGAAAAATTCAATCCTAGAGATCAACTATATAAGCTTGAGTTTGATAAAATAAAAGATACTATTATAATACCAGATATTGAAGATAGTGCCTCTTTTAGAAAATTTTACAACAAAAAATATCCTGAAGTAATTAAAGAATTTAATCTAGATGTTCAATTAGTATCTTCAAAAAGTGATATTCGAAGTAATACGTCGGCAGGACTAATGGATATACCAGTTGAACAGGCTGAATCTATACTTATGGAGTACATGACTTTTGTAGAGAAAAATGGACTTGAGGAGGATCTTGGTGTACGTGATGTATATGATATAGATAATTTTGCACCTCCAGTTGTTGTGATGGGTAAGATAAATTCTAATTTAATAGAAAATATAGATATAGGAAGTGATTTTGAGTTTTTAGAAGAAAAATATGAAGATTACGATAAAAAAATATCAAGCACTAAATTTAGTAAAACAGATGATTTTGTTAAAAAAATAAATGATTTAGTTCCAGCTTTAGCAACTAAAGAGTCTTGGGAAAGAGGAGATATATCTGATGCATACATGGCTATTACAACAACGCCTTTATTTAATGATCTCATAAAGGGTAGGCTAGAACCTGGAGATAATATATATGGTCAACCTAAGGATCAAATAATAGATGAGATAAAATTTGAAATTGGAGTAAGATTAAGCACGTTTGATCCTGACTTCCTTAATGCTGAAGGGAAACATCCTGGGTTAGCTGGTTGGTTAGGTATTAAAAGACAAGAGAGTAAAAGCCAGCCTCGTGGTATAATACAATTTGCAGTAGGTGATGTAACAAATAAATACAAAAAAGAAACAAAGATAAAAACAACATCTATCAACAAAACAAGAGCGGGTAAAGATGGTAGTGAAATGTCTATGGACATAGAGGATGATAGTGTTACCGAAACTGTTAAAGAAAGAAAAGAAAGAGAATCAACTGAAAAAGAAGTTGTTGTTGGGAAAAAGGGTTTTCAAGGAGAAACTAGAAAACCACTTAAAGATTCTATTGATTTTGAGAGCAAAGAAACAAACAGCGAATTTAAATTAGAGGTAGCAAAAGTACTTAGTACAATAAACATACCTATAACATCTAAACAACAAGATTTTATATCGAAGTTTAGAGAAGAGTTAACGGGTAGAAAATATTTTAAAGACTCTAAAGGAAAGACTAAGCAAACGGTAAGTTTAAAAGATGCTTGGACATTAGTTAGGACAGAATCTGGTTGGAAAAATAAATCTAATTACGAAGCTTTTTTATTAAAAAATAAAGAAGCATTATTAAATGGATTAACAACCACTTATTTATCAAAAGCTTTTCCATCAGCTATAGAAAAATTCGTTGTTGATGGTGTTGATTCAAACGGTAATGTAACTGGAAATTTTACTACAAGCTGGAATCCAAAAGCTAAAACAGGTAAAAAACCTGGTGATATAGATTTTATAAAAAGTGTAGAAGATGTTTCTCAGTTAGAAGGTGATAAGACTGGAAAACAACGTATGCGTAGAGTTAGCAACGTAAAACAATCTGTTACAGATGAAACATGGATAGATCACTTTAAGACAGGTAAACAATCATGGCCTCAAATGAAAAGTGAGCCTATGTGGAGAGAAATTGCTGGTGAAATGGGTTATGAGGTTTTACAGGAAGAAATAAACAAACTCGATGAGTATGTTGAATCAATAGAGCAAATAACTGAAGACCCTGGTTTAAATTCAGATCAAGTAAAAACTAGAGTAGATGAAATAAACAATAGCGATGAGTTTAATATAATATCTAAACTATATCAAAATCAAGAATCAATGAATAGTTTTATTATTGATTCTACTGTAGCTAATTTAAACAAACAGCTTGATAGAGGCGTTACTAAGTTTTCAAAATCAAAAGAAAAATCTATTTTAGAGGCTTTAAATGAAATCAAAAGATTAAATGATCTTGATCCAAAACAATATACTATAGAAAATGCACTTTATGCAATAGTTGAATCAGGTAATTTTCCTAAAGATATTACAGAAGGACTTGAAAGCATATTGCCTGAAAATTTTAGTCAATATAGAGGATCTAATAAACAAGAAAAAGAAGTAGGTAAAAAAATACAGGAAGTTTTAAGATCTAATCCTGATATAGAAATTACAATGAAACAATCTTTAGCTAATACTAAAGGTGATTTTGTTTTCTTTGATAAAAATGGTAATAGGTTATTTGCAGTAGAGCACAAAACAAAACCTAGTGACCCACTTGGAGGTCATACTTTGTCACCTAATGGAGAAGTAAAGATGCCTATATCACAAGCTTCTGCATATATAAGAGATGTATTAGATTCTGAAGGTTTTCAATACAAATTTAAAGGAGGTAAAAGAGACGGTAAAGTAAAGCAAACTTGGTCTAGCTTAACTAATAAGCAAAAGATTCTTGTAATGACAAAATTTGGAGATCCTAGTGAAGTTACGGATACTTTAACAGAAAGAAAAAAGAAAGTTCTTGAAGAAAAATTTAAACAAGAAAATAAAGAATTAATTGATTATGTTGAAAAAGTAATTAAAGCACCATTAGAAGACTTGAGAATTAAATGGATAAATACCTACAACAAAATAGCTACAAGTGAAGGACTTAATAAAATTGAATCAATATCAGATAAAAACATAAATAAAGATATAAGAAGACGAGTTGAAAAGGATAAAAGTTTAACAAAGTATGTTTTAATAAAAGACAAAAATTTAAAGGATAAAAAAAATAAACTTGTATCAAAAACTTATAGTGATCAAGGTACAAAGTATGCTAGCTATGGCCCTAAGGGAACAATTAGTCCTATTGATATAAACAAAGATCTAGGATTAGATGTAACAGTTAGAGTTGTTTCTTCTGGAAAATATATATATGGTAGAGTATTTTACTCAATACCTAAACAACAAATATCAATAGCAGAAAATAATATAAAAAACCAAAAAAACAAAATAAACTTAACTGACAAAGGATCAATACCGTTTTTAAGTTCTATTAAGCTTTCAAAAAGCAATGGAAATCTTAGCGAAAATTTTAATAAGATTATAGAACAAAATAAAAATGTTGATGCAAGTAAAATATTCTCTGATTCAACAGCTAAGCTAGATGGAGCTACAGTTGGTACATATAAGTTTTTTGTACCACCATCCGCTGAAGACTTTATGGGTTTAATGTATTCTTTTTTAGGAAAAGGTAAGGTTGGAGATGCACAAAAGAACTTTTTTGAAGAAACTTTAAATGGACCATATAAGAGAGGTATATCTAAAATGGAATCAGAAAAGCAACGTATAGAGGATTTTTATACAGAAGCTAGAAAAAGATTTCCAGAAATTGTAAAAAAGCTAGGTAAAAAAATACCTGGAACTAGTTACACATATGATCAAGCTATAAGAGTTCACTTGTGGAAAACTGGAATTTTTGATCAAAAGGTAATAGACAGTATAGGATTAAGTGATGCAGAAATAAACATGCTTAATAAAACAGTAACTGATGACAGTAGAATGCAACAATTTGCTAGAGAGGTTGGAAAATCCACTGGTTTACCAGAGGGATATATACCTCCAAGTGATTACTGGCTGGTTGACACTATTGCTAGTGACTTAAATAGAGTTGTTGATACTGTTGGTAGAAAAAAATTCTTAAATGAATTTATAGAAAATAAAAAACAAATATTTGATAAAGATAATTTAAATAAAATTGAAGCTGTTTATGGTTCTAACTTTAGAGAAGCACTTGAAGATATTCTTAAAAGAATGGAAACTGGAAACAACAATACTTCCGGTAAAAATAGATTAGTTAATAGATATACTAAATGGTTAAACAACTCTGTTGGTGCTATTATGTTTTTCAACATGAGATCAGCTACGCTTCAGACTATATCAGCCATTAACTTCATGAACTGGAGTGACAATAATCCTTTAATGGCAGCTAAAGCATTTGCTAATCAAAAACAATTTTGGAAAGACTTTGTTACAATATTTAATTCTGATAAACTTAAACAAAGACGTAAGGGATTAAAGACAGATGTAAATACAGCTGAACTAGCTAGCTCAGTAGCTGATAGTAAGGATAAAGCTAAGGCAGCTTTAAACTACTTATTAAAGATTGGTTTTGCACCAACTCAATTAGCTGATAGTTTTGCTATAGCTGTAGGTGGTGCATCTATGTACAGAAACAGGGCTAACACATACAAAAAGAAAGGTATGTCTGCAGAAAAAGCAGAAAAAGCAGCTTTTGAAGATTTTGCCGCTGTAGCTGAGGAGAGTCAGCAATCATCTGATCCAGCTTTGGTATCTCAACAACAGTCTGGACCGTTAGGTAGATTTATACTTGCTTTTCAAAATACACCTATGCAGTATAATAGGTTAATGAAAAAAGCCGCTAGAGATCTAAAGAATAGAAGAGGTGATTGGAAAACAAATCTTTCTAAAGTAGTATATTATGGAGCTGTTCAAAACTTAATATTTTCAACTTTGTCTAATGCTTTATTTGCTATGGCATTTGATGATGATGATACTGAAGATCAAAAAAAAGATAAAATAAATAAAAAAGAAATTAGAGTAGTAAATAATATGTTAGATACTATTCTTAGAGGCTCAGGAGTAGGTGGTGCGGCAGTAGCCACTGTTAAAAATGGTATAATGAAGTACTATGAACAAGAGAATAAAGAGTATGGTAAAGATCATGCATTTACTATATTAGAGCTTGTTAATTATTCTCCACCAATAGGTAAAAAACTACGAAACGTTTATTCAGCAATAAAAAGCAGTGAATGGGAAAAAGATGTTATAGTTGAGAAAGGTTTTTCTATAGATAGTCCTATATACAAGGTTGGTGGTAGTTTAGCTTCAGCTGCGTTTAACATACCTCTAGACAGAGTTGTTAACAAAGCACATAATGTAAAAGCATCATTAGATCTAAATAATAGTAGAATACAAAGAATACTACTTGCCTTAGGCTGGAATACTTGGGATTTAAATATAAAGAACGAGGAGAATGAACTTATAAAAACAAATGCTAAAGATGCCAGAAGAAAAGCTGGTTATAAAAAAGCAGCTGAAACTAGAAGAAGAAAAAACGAACAAACAGGTCTACAAGATTCAGAATTAAGAGGAGGCTTGCAGGATTCAGGATTAAAAGATTAAAGATTATTAATTACTAATCAAAACAAGTAATTATAATATTATATACAACTGTAATAAATATGGCAAAAGAATTAGGAGGAGGTACGAACATGGGGGTTGACGTTGATGGAGATGGTAAACCTGATTTTCACTTAACATTGAAGACTATCGGTATGATAGTGGCAGCAGTTTTTACGTTAGGTAGTATGTATGTTAAGTTGCAAATGGATATAGATGAAGCAAAGCTATTACCGCCTGCATCTATAGATAGAAGAGAATATGATCTCAAGAACGACTGGACTAAAGAGCACATTAGTGATCTTGAAGAAGAAGTTAAAGAGATGCAAAAGCATATTGAAAAAATGACAGATAAATTAGCTAGAAAGAAAGACAGATGAAACTAGAACTAAAAAGATTTAGCTCAGGAGCAGACTCGACGTTAGGAATATTACTTGCTGATGGAGTGTTTGAATGCTTTACACTAGAGGATGAATATCGTACCGATAAAATAAAAGGTGAAACACGTATACCTGCGGGTATTTACAAGGTAGAAAAGCGTGAAGTGCTTAGTGGATTGACTGAGAAGTATCGTAAAAAATATCCTTGGTTTGATTTTCACTTTATGTTACAGGATGTACCTAACTTTCAATACGTCTATATTCATATAGGTAATGATGATGATCATACTGATGGTTGTTTGTTAGTAGGTGATTCTATTAAGTCTAATAGGTTTAATAATGATAACAACTTAACTACCTCAGGACCAGCATTTAAGAGATTATATCAAAAAATGTCTGATGCTGATAGTGTTGAGGTAACTATCGTAGATGATATTTGTTAATTATGGCTATCAGGAAAACAACAAAAGGAGCAGGTAGAAACTTTAGAACAACTAAAGAAGGTGCAGGTATGACAGCTAAAGGTGTAGCTGCATATAAAAAAAAGAATCCTGGTAGCAAGTTAAAAACAGCTGTTACGGGAAAGGTTAAAAAAGGTAGTAAAGCAGCTAAAAGAAGAAAAGCTTTTTGTGCTAGATCAAAGAGTTGGACAAGTGAAAGGGGTAAGGCAGCTCGTAGAAGATGGAAATGTTAATTATATGAAATCAAGAGGATTAGGAGATAGTATAGAAAAGTTCACAAAAGCAACTGGTATTAAAAACGTTGTTAATAAAGTATCTGAAGGATTAAACATACCTTGTGGATGTGAAGGTCGTAGAGATGCAATGAATATTTTATTCCCATATAATAATAAGAAATGAAAAAATTTAAACCACACATGATGTATAGTCAGTCTGGTAAAGGAACCATGGCTAATACATATGCAAAACATCTAGCATTAAAAAAGAAAAAACACAGTCATACTAAACCTAAGAAGAAATGAAAAAGAAAGGAAAAAACACTTGCTGGCCAGGTTATGTAGCTAAAGGTAAAAAGAAATCACCTAGTGGTAAGAAAACAAAAGGCGGTAAAGCTAAGATGGTAAATAACTGCGTTAAGAAATAAAAAAAGCCGATCGTTATGACCGGCTTTAGTGTTGTGTATAGTATATTGAGTTTTTTATACACATCCACACTTGTATGTATAAAAAAGTCATAACTTTTAGCCT
>ENA-OSJC01001062-OSJC01001062.1-marine-metagenome-genome-assembly--contig:-NODE-1062-length-23816-cov-6.093896_pt1 | contig 23816 bp, 39 predicted proteins | sample MGYA00237885_ERZ534234 | MGnify/ENA primary metagenome ERZ534234 (study PRJEB26413, sample SAMN06343907) | marine metagenome | isolation source: coastal waters | place: Atlantic Ocean: West Antarctic... | reverse complement strand
ATGGAAGCTACAGGAAAAAATGAAACATTTAAAAGAAATTGAAATGTCATACATGAGTCATTTGGCTCATGCGTTTTCAATTGCAGGAGTTCTTATAGTACATGGATTACTTCCGTGGATATGGGAAACTAAAGCATCTGATATGCTATGCAAAACTAAATGAATGATGTACATATCCGCTTGGATGTGTTATAATAGACTTAATTATATAATGGAGAATGCGAATGTCTAACGAATTTCTATGGGTAGAGAAGTATCGGCCGGCCACTCTTGATGAGTGTGTACTGCCGAAATCTCTAAAATCTTGCTTCGGTGAGATTATGACTACGGGTCAGTTGCCAAACATGTTGTTTAGTGGTACAGCTGGCGTAGGTAAAACTACAGTTGCTAAAGCTCTTTGTAATGAGCTCAACTTAGATTACATCATAATCAACGGATCCGAAGAAGGTAACATTGATACACTACGCGGAAAGATCAAACAATTCGCTTCTAGTGTATCACTGCAAGGTGGTTATAAGGTAGTAATTCTGGATGAGGCTGATTACCTTAATCCACAATCAACCCAACCCGCCTTACGTGGTTTCATCGAAGAGTTCTCAAACAACTGTCGTTTCATTATGACATGTAACTTTAAGAACCGAATCATTGAGCCACTTCATTCTCGATGTTCTGTATATGAGTTTGCCATCCCGAATGGTGAGAAACCTGCTATTGCAGGAGCGTTCTTTATACGTCTCATGGATATACTTACCGCCGAGAATGTTACGTTTGACAAAGCCGTGCTCGCACAGTTAGTCGAACGTTACTTCCCTGATTGGCGTCGTGTCCTTAATGAATGTCAACGCTATTCTGTTAGTGGTACAATTGATGCTGGAGTCCTAGTTAATCTAGGTGACGACAATGTCAAATCACTTATGGATAAGCTTAAAGGCAAAGACTTCAAGGGCATGCGTCAATGGGTTGTTAATAATATTGATACCGAACCTCATGCTATCTTTCGTGCAATTTATGATAAGATGGCAGACCACCTTCAACCACAATCTATTCCTCAAGTAGTAATCATACTTGCTGATTATCAATACAAGAATGCTTTCGTCGCAGATCATGAGATGAATGTTGTCGCTTGTATGACAGAGATTATGGCAGGTGCAGAATGGAAATAGGTATCACAGCAGGCACGTTTGATTTAGTCCATGCCGGTCATGTACTAATGCTTAAAGAAGCAAGTGAGCAATGCGACTACTTAATCGTTGCACTTCAAACAGATCCAACTATCGATCGCGAAGATAAAAACAAACCTATTCAGACAATGTACGAAAGGTTTGTACAACTCAATGGCTGTAAGTACGTCGATGAGATCATACCTTATGAGACTGAAGATGATTTGTATACTCTAATTATGAATAATAATGTAGATGTACGTATCATCGGTAATGAATATCGCAATGAAGATTTCACCGCAAGGGAAGTCGGACTTGATATACATTATAACGCTCGTAACCATATGTGGTCTTCCAGCGAATTGCGTGAAAGGATACTCAATGAATCCTTTTGAATTTCTTAATGCAATCAATACCACTAAAAAGAATGTTATGGTCGATGATCTAACTGAAAAGGCTTATCCTGCCTTTATGATCAATAGATCCCTTTCATACTTTCCAGATACCGTTTTACTTGCAAATGAGATGAACCGGTATCATCACCTAGATTCCAAACTCCAATTTTCTTTTTTGATAAATAGTGTTAGGAAAAGGAAACGTTTCTCCAAATGGGCTAAACAGACCGATTCTAATAACTTAGAAGTTGTTAAAGAATATTATGGCTATAGCAATGAAAAAGCACGCCAAGTTTTGACAATATTATCAAACGAACAGATTGAAGAATTAAGGATGAAGGTGTACAAAGGTGGAAGAAAGTAAACCCATAGAGTGGACTCCGGCGTTAATGCTAGAAGTAACTCTTAACGAACCAGATGATTTTCTAAAAGTAAGAGAAACTCTAACCAGGATCGGCGTGGCATCACGTCATGACAACAAGCTATTTCAGTCTTGTCATATCCTACATAAGCAAGGACGATACTTTATTGTCCACTTTAAAGAGCTATTCTTGTTAGATGGTAAGCCATCAAACTTACTAGAAAACGATATCCAAAGACGTAATACTATTGCAACACTATTGAGTGATTGGGGACTAGTCCAATTCTCTATGGAAGAAGCATTGACAAAAGCGCCTTTGCGACAAATCAAAGTGGTATCATATAAAGAAAAATCCAATTGGGAATTATGCCCAAAGTACAACATTGGAAATAAATGATTGGATGATTATGATAAGGCTGCGTCATGGATTGTTGAAGCTGTAGAGCTGATGCAGATGAATCAGCCTATAATGAAATCTTCTGCATCGTTTCACGCTGAAAGTAGTACTGTAAAGGTTGGCATATCGAACATTTTAAGACATCGATTGAACCCTAAAGAAGCTTCGGTGATGAATACACTTCTAGATTTGTGATATAAATGTCACATTAGAAAATAATAATGCTCTTTTTTACATAATCTTACAAAATAACTGTGTACATCCTTGTTCACTTGTGGTATAATAGTATCATAATCAAGAGGAGATACACCATGAACGAAGCAATCAAAGTTATAGCAGAAGAGATCAAAGAGACAGTACGTCCTTTGATGGTAAAATGGACAGCTGATCGTATGGCGTATCTTGAAAAGACACGTGAGTGGATGCGTTCGGATACTGTTAAAGAGGAAATCGAAGCCGCTTACCAAAAGTTCGCAGGACATTCCAAATGGTACTCACGTTCAACTGCTCGTTATAACTATCTTGAGCGATTCGTTTCAAAAGGTGATTTACAGTTGATTGCTTACTATGGTAAAGATCAATGGTTAGAAAAGACTGAAAAAACCGCTGAAAGCAAACTCTCAAAGATCGAAGTTGCAGTTGCTAAGAAAGTTAACTTTGACGTGGAAGAATGTGAAAAAATACACGTCAGCCATGGCAAAGACGGTTACATGGAAGGTGCTTGGACATTAGCACATCGCACAAATGCAGGTCGTCGTGTTGAGAGCAGATTCTCATTCGAGACCTTCTACGCGGGTGGACATAACATCCAATGCCTACACGTTCGCACTAAATACAAATTGAAATAAGGAATATATAATGAAAGAAAAAGTAATACTAACAGATTGTGATGGAGTTATAGTGGACTGGGTCCACGGCTTCACGCAATGGATGATCAGGTCAGGACATAAGCCGGTTGACGGTCTTATATCATATGACATGGAAGTCATGTTCGGCATTGACCGTAGTGACTGTAAAAAGCTTGTTAAACATTTTAATGAAAGCGCACAAATGAGGTTTATGTCTCCTTTGCGTGATGCTGTTAAATATGTTCGTAAGCTACACGAAGAACATGGATATGTTTTCCGTTGTATTACAAGCCTAAGCTTAGATCCATCTGCAGCCAAACTACGAGGTCAAAACCTTGATGAATTGTTTGGTCCTACAGTCTTTGAACAACTAGTATGTTTAGACACTGGTGCTGATAAAGATGAAGCACTAGAACAATATCGTGGTAGCGGATGCTACTGGGTAGAAGATAAACCGCAGAACGCAGACTTAGGTGTCTCACTCGGTTTGAATAGTTTACTGGTTTCCCACGGATTTAATGCTGACTATAAAGGTCAAGCTACACGTGTTCAGAACTGGAAAGAAATTTACAACATTATTACAGGATAAAAATATGAGTGAAATTAAAATCGTTCGCATCTCGACAGGTGAAGAACTGCTGTGTACTGTATCGACATTTGCAGAACGTCTCAGGTTAACGGATGTTGCTATACTTATTCCAACAGAAGCCAATTCTCTTGGACTTGCACCGTTCATGGCGTACTCAGATGCTAAAGACGGTATGGATATTCCCATGAGCTTTATTATGTTTATGGTAGATCCTGTTGATAGTCTTAAAGCACAGTATCAAAAAATGTTCTCAAAAGTTATAACTGGCGGATCGAAAATCATAATCTAGTAATACATTTTGTATAAATAAGTACGGAACGCAGAATAATCTGGTTCCTAATATTATCTTGCTTTTCACAAAGGAGAACACTATGACAGGCAAATATACAACTTCGCTATTTCCAACATCAGCTTTCGTTGGATTTGATCACCTCTTAAAGGAATTGGACCATGTCACTAAACATGCCCACGATCATTATCCTCCCCACAATATCCTCAAAACTGGACCAGACGACTTTCTAATCGAATTAGCGGTAGCAGGTTTCAGTAAAGAAGGTATTAATATCGAAATGCATGAAAGGACTCTCACTATAACTGGTGAGCATGTGAAGCAGGGTCGCGAATACGTTCATCGTGGTATTTCTACGAAGAAGTTCAAACGCACCTTTAGGCTGTCTGAACACGTGCAGGTGCACGGAGCAGACATCGTCGATGGTATCTTAGCAATCAATTTGAAAGTTATCATCCCTGAAGATCAGCGTCCTCGTACAATTAACATTGGAAAAAACGAGGAATCCAACAATGACAACAATTCAACTAACCCACAACTACTTCGCGAAAGGCTATAGCTTTACGCTAAAACCTATCTTTAAATTTCTAAAGAATACATTTAAATCTGTAGGATCCGCTCTGATCTTGTCACGCCAATGTTCGGCAAACGAGAAAATAGTACCTTACCTTCTTAAAGAATATCCTATGGAAACAGAAGGTTCTTTGCTGTGCTCGCTTAACGCTAGTGCTATTAAAGAACATGAAAAAAGAATGGCGGCTATGTAATGTTAAAAGCCATTACATATCTGTTAAACTTATTTACTGTTGATTATGACGCAGTTCGTCGTAAACAAGAGTATGACTATTTGGCTGCTTCTAAAGATCTGGTAGATCTTGAACGTAGACAAAGATTAATAATGCGTTCAAACCCTAATCTAAAAGGCTGGGTTTGAATCTTGAATCTAAGGCTTGCGGCTTAATACGCACGTCAGGGACCATGGTCAGTTCCTATTTTTAACTCTAAAAAGGTAAGGAATACCATATGAAAAATGTAATCATCGCAGCCGCTCTGGCTGGAACATTCGCAAGTGCCGCAGTAGCTGAAGGCTGGCAGCGGCCTGCTGTTATTGGCAAAACCGAATATAATATCACTACAGAGGCGTGGGCATATAATGCTGGCGTAGAAGTCAATGTACTTCCTGGTCTGACAATGACTCCAATTGTAAAAGGCACATACGCCTCCGCAACTGGTATGGATTTCACTGGCGCTGAGCTGGGTACTGCATACGTAGTAAGTCAGTGGACAACTGGTTACGTTACTCTAACCACAGACGATTCTTGGAAATACAAGGATGCTACTGTAGGTGTTCGCTTCCGCTTCTAAAACTTTGGTCCCCTTGTATAAATAGCAATGTAAACACTAGGGGACCAAACAATGTATGAATATAAATGCAAAATAATGCGAGTAGTCGATGGTGATACTGTTGACGTAGATATTGATTTAGGCTTTGGAATAGTCATGGCCGATGAACGAGTTCGAGTTATGGGTATTGATACCCCAGAATCACGAACAAGTGATCCTGTAGAAAAGCTATTTGGGAAAGCAGCTAAGGCAAGATTAGAAGAACTGCTTGGAGAAACAAGCGTTCTAAGAACACAGATTAATAAGAATGGCGAAGATATGAAAGGCAAGTTCGGCCGTGTACTAGGTGACTTTGTTGCTAATGACGGTAGGCTTATCACTGAGATCTTAACCGAAGAGGGACATTGTGTTCCTTATACTGGTGGGAGTAAAGAAGAAACTCTCGCCGCACATCTAGAAAATAGAGTTCGCATAATAGCTGAAGGTCTTGTGACTCAAGAGCAAATTAATGAAGTGGAATAGCACGTGAAAGAGCAAATTAACAAAGCAGTATTAAAACATGCTGAAGGTGTTCAAGAACTAGCCAAAACGAACATACTTGTATACATGAATAATCCTGTAGGGATTGGTGAACATAGCGATGTTGTCGAAGCTATTCAATTAGAACTAGACAAGATGGCTGCATCCCAAGACCGAATTGATATGATGAAACTTGTCATGGAAAATACCTAAAATAAGTGTGTACATTGTCGCCATTCTGTGGTATAATGTATAAATAGATCGTAAACGTTGAAGCAGCGTGAGCACAGACTGGACTCGGGGGCAGTACCCGACAGCTCCACCATAACTACTTAGGGAGACTAAGATGATTAAACGGATTAAGAAATTCTTTTATGATTGGATAACTAAGAAGGAACTCAATGCAAAGGTACCAAAATACCTTGCCGGTAAGTAGTTTTGATGGGGCTGAACAAGGATCGACAGATGTGGGAATGTAAGTGGAGTTTACCGGATGACTGCGTTATTGGTCAAAACACTAACTGCAAACAATAACTTTGCACCTTCTGGATTCGCGCTAGCCGCGTAATCACAGGGAGCTGGCCACTTGCTTAGCAACAGAAAAGTGGCACATTACCTTTATTATGGAGAGACTTATGAATTATTATTATGTTAGTCCGATTTAATGGTGTACATTCCCGCGAAAGCGTGTTATAATATACCTAACAAATCGGAGATACCCTTTGGAATTCTATACTAATGTTGCAAGATATGGCAACTCAATCCTATATCGTGGCTACAAGAATGGCCACCGCTTCGAAGACCGTGTACGCTTCGGACCAACCCTGTATCAAAAAGACATTAATGGCACTGCTACCGCCTTAGACGGAGAGCGTGTATCCCCTATTCTCTTTGACAAGATGAGTCAAGTTAAAGAGCGTGAACAGCAATACGGCGGCATCGGTGCCAAAGACATGTATGGCAACAAGAACTACGTTGTCCAGTTCATACAAGAAAAGTTCCCAGAAAATATCGAATTCGATCGTGACGCAATCAATGTGTCAAGTATCGATATTGAAACTGCATCTGACGATGGCTTCCCAGAACCTCAGCTCGCTGAGAAGGAAGTCACTGCCATTTGTATGAAAAACAATATCGATGGCATCTACTATGTGTGGAGTTGCATCGAATGGTCCAAACAAGACACCATCCTAAAACATCTCAATGTTGTCTATGAACATTGCAAAGACGAGAATGAATTGCTAGTCAAGTTCATTGGCCACTGGTCTTCTCCAGTCCATTGTCCTGATGTTGTTACCGGATGGAATACTAGATTCTTTGATATCCCATACCTTGTCAATCGTATTGCAAAACTCTTCGGTGAAGATGTTGCTAAGCGTATGTCACCATGGGGCTTAATCAATGAGCGTCGTATTACTACCATGGGTCGTGAGCAACAGGCTTATGAGATCACTGGTATCGCACAGTTAGACTACCTTGAATTGTTTAAGAAGTTCGGTTATTCGTATGGTCCACAAGAATCATACAAACTAGATCATATCGCACACGTAGTTCTAGATGAGCGTAAGCTTTCATACGATGAGTATACTGACCTACATTCGTTATACAAGAATGATCCTCAAAAGTTCATTGACTATAACATCAAAGACGTTGAGTTGATTGATCGCCTCGAAGATAAGATGGGTCTGATTACTCTGGCTTTGACTATGGCATATCGTGGTGGCGTTAACTACTCAGATACTCTTGGCACTACTGCGATATGGGATGCAATTCTATATCGTGATTTAGCTAATCGTGGTATCATCGTTCCGCCTAATGGCGAGAAGTTCAAAGCTGATTACCCTGGCGGCTATGTTAAACCACCTCAGGTTGGCATGCACGAATGGGTTACATCGTTCGATCTTAACTCACTGTATCCTAACATCATTGTTCAATGGAATATGTCACCCGAGACTGTTGTCGAAGGCGAACGTTGCACTATGAATCCTGACATTGCTTTAGCAGAACAGCATTGTAATCCTCATAAAGAGTTTGCGCTTGCAGCCAATGGCGTCTACTTCAAAAAGGAAAAGCAAGGTGTTCTTCCTAAGATCATTGTTGATTACTACAATGAGCGTAGTGTCGTTAAGAAGCTTATGTTAGCTTCGCAACAAGAGAAAGAGAATACCGACAAGAGTAACAAGGCCGAGATCATACGCATTGAGCGTGACATATCTCGCTATGAGAACCAGCAGATGGCTATTAAGATCCTGCTCAACTCTCTATATGGCGCACTCGGTAACAAATACTTTCGTTACTTTGATCTGCGTGTTGCCGAAGGTATTACTCTTACCGGCCAAACTGTTATCCGCTGGGCTGAGAAAGCAGTCAATTCATTCATGAATAAGAACTGCGAGACCACCGATGTTGATTATGTTATAGCCATTGATACTGATTCAGTCTATGTCAACTTCGGTGATATGGTTAAGAAGTATGTTAAACCAGGCACTGAGGTTGCAACTATCGATATGATATGCGAAGATCAGTTCTTACCGATGCTCGAAAAGTCTTACGCACGTTTGTATAAAATGTTCGATTGTTATACTCCTCGTATGGTTATGGCTCGAGAAGCAATTGCAGACCGTGGCATATGGACAGCTAAGAAGCGTTACATCTTGAATGTTCACAACAATGAAGGTGTGCAATACGCAGAACCAAAGCTCAAGATCATGGGTATCGAAGCTATTAAATCTTCTACACCTTCCGCCTGTCGTGATGCACTAAAAGCCTTGTTTAAGGTTATTGTCACCGGTGAAGAACATCAGGTTCAAAAAGCAATCGCAACGTTTAAGAAGTACTTTAGTACACTATCGCCTGAGCAGGTATCTTTCCCTCGTGGTGTAAATGATATCACCAAGTGGGCACGCAAGCGTGAGGGCATCTATGCAAAAGGCACTCCCATACACGTACGTGGTGCATTGCTATATAATCATCACATCAAAGAGCTAGGTCTGCAGAAGAAGCATGAGCTAATTCAAAACGGTGAGAAGATCAAGTTCTGTTATCTTAAAATGCCAAACAGCATACGTGAGAATGTGATATCATTCCCCACATATCTTGCTCCCGAGCTGCAGCTGGATAAGTACATTGACTATAACAAACAATTCGAAAAGACTTTCTTAGATCCGATTATTCCAATCCTAGATGCAATCGGATGGTCTGCTGAGCCTAGGATATCATTAGAGGACTTCTTCGGATGATCCTCCATCATCTTCCGCTATTTGACACAGCAAAGACTGAAAGAGAATATAGCAAGAGGGAAGGAACTAAAGTAACATATGTTAAAACTACTAGGCTAAATAAATATGCGAATTACTATGTAGATGTATTCCATAGAGAAGATGCTCATCCTGAGTATGGATCTCATTACTTTGCTTTATATAGAAATCCGTATGCGGATAATGCTGTAATTACAGTAGTTAATCTAGATCCCGTAATTGATGATATACTTAAAAATAAGTATGTACAACGCGACGAAGATGTGGTATAATAGTACTATTACAAGGAATAAAACAATGAATAAAAAAGAAGAACTTCTAGTTATCTTTATGGAAGAGTGTGCTGAAGCTGCTATTGAAGCTTCTAAAATCATGCGATTTGGAAAGGGTAATGAATTGCTAGAATCCGAAGTAGGTGATCTCACTTGTATGATACAACTACTCGAAGAAAATGGCATGGTTGACATGGGAAATGTTCAAGCTTGTGCTGACGCAAAACGTGAAAAACTAAAGAAATGGAGTGACTTAAATGTCTGATTGGGCTAATGATATCCACATGATGCATCATAAATTTGGTGTAGGAAAGTGGTTTGAAGAAAATAAAGGCGATAAGGATCTAATGCAGAAATACCTTAAGTTTCGTTTAGATATGTGTCAAGAAGAAATGACTGAAACATTCGACGCAATGAAAGCCGGTGATCCTGAAGAAATCGTTGATGGTCTTATTGATCTGTGTGTATTTGCTATTGGTACACTTGATGTATTCGGTGTTGATGCTAACTATGCATGGGACAATGTGTATGAAGCTAATATGGAAAAAGAGCCAGGTGTTAAAACTGAGCGGCCTAATCCATTCGGCCTTCCTGATCTAATGAAACCTGAAGGCTGGACATCGCCAACACACAAGGGAAACCATGGTGACTTCGCTAACGCTGTTTAAAAGCATATACGACAATAAGACTGAAAAGTCTATGGAGTTCTCGAATTGGCAACAGTTCGAGTCTTTGTTGTATGATCTATCTACAGTAGAATTGCAAGATAAGAAAGCTGCTCAGCTAATATCTCCTGCTTCTTACATAAAAGGTACTACTCGTGCTAATAAGAATGTGACAGGTTGGGGAAGCTGGGCTGCCGTAGACGTGGATGACCACGATTTCAAAGGAGATTTAAAGAGTGAATTATTTGATAGGTTTGGTAGCTGGTACTATGTTTGTTATAGCACTGCTAGCAGTACGAGAGATTTCCCGAAGTTTAGACTTGTCTTCCCACTTACGTCAACGGTTGCTGAACCTAGAATTAAACAGTTCTGGTGGGCCCTCAATTCAGATCTCGGCTCAATCGGAGATAAGCAGACTAAAGACTTATCGCGAATGTATTACATCCCTGCTACGTACGCTAATGCTAACAACTTCATTTTCACTAATGTTGGTGATTATATTAATCCTGACACACTTATAAACAAGCATCCAATGCCACAAAGATCCAAGACTATATTCGATGGAATGCCAGATAGTATGCGTAATGCTATCATGCAATATCGGGCTAATAGTCTTACTAACACGAATTACTCATGGTCGTCTTATACTGACTGTCCATTTGTAAGCCGCCGAATGATCGGTGAATACAATGCAATATCACAGACTGGATGGTACGCTAAAATGTACGCCTTTATGGTATCAGTCGCTGGTAATGCAGTAAAGAAAAAGTACCCTATTAGTGCACCAGAGATTGTGCACCTATGTAAGGAACTTGACAGAGATACCGGAGGATGGTATAAAAGCCGCGCGTTTGACACAGAAGCTGAACGTGCGATATCATATATTATGGAGAATCAATTATGATTGGAATATACGAAGCAGTAGTAGGCAGCAAGTTCATTGAACATCGTGACAACATGGCACCTTTATATGCAATGAAAGAGTTCGGAGCGGATGCAGAATTCCCTGAACATCATCAGGCAGCAACTGATAACATGCAAGAATTAAACGAAACCTGGCACTATGACACATACCATGCCGGTCTTTCTAAATCATTAGACTATAAGATGTACAGCAAAAAAGGTGTACATATATCAAAAGACATAAAACGTGTAGTTGATGAAGGTGTAACCGATGAACTTGTGATTTGGCGCTGGCTGCCAGCCTATAAATTACTTGAAGAAGGCATGAGAGTTTACTATGAGATATTAGGTCTAGTAGATGCAAAAATGGCAATAAGTCAATTAAATGAAAATAATAGGTTTACATTCCACTTATAATGTGTTATAATAGCATCAACAAACAAACAAAGGTAATATTATGAAATATGATACTAACAAAGCTCCTTTAGCTCTTGTTCCTATTGACGCGATCAATCAAGTAGCAGAAGTACTTGGCTTTGGTGCTAACAAGTACGGTCCTAATAACTGGCGTGATGATGGCGGTTCCACTGAGTGGTCTCGCACATATTCGTCTATTCAGCGTCACTTAAATGCATTCTGGTCTGGTGAAGATCTAGATCCTGAGTCTGGCCTAAGCCATCTTGCACACGCAAATACTCAGCTTATGATTCTTATGCAACATATTGCAGATGGCCATCTCCACATGGATGATCGCTATAAAGTAGGAGATGAATAGTGAGAGAATGGGTATATGACTGCTGGAACTGCGTAATGGATAGTGAAAGCAATCCTTTAAGAAGTATTCCAGACTTCAGTACAAGACATATGATCATGCAAGTATTAGCATGGATGTGGTGTATTGCTTTCGGTCTTATTGTAGGTAGTATGTGGGCAGGAATAATTAGTATGCTGGCACATATAGCATTACTAGCAGCAATAGCAATTACAGTTGCGACATTTGAAACAGCTAAAAGAAAGCCACAATTCTTTGTAACAGGCCTGCGCGGACAAGGAGGAGAACACGAATGAGAGTATATGGTGTAAATGATATTCGTAAATTCTTCATCGATGAATTAAATGATGAAGCTTTTACTATTGATAAGACCGGACAAAAGACTATTGAATTGATCGGTGCAAACTTTCTTGCAGATAGTCCTTCAATATTCGGTGAACCTGTTCAATCTTATATCGATGCTGAACTAGCATGGTATGAGTCAGGCTCAACAAACATCAATGATATTCATGGTTCCGATAAAGCTCCGCCTGCAGCCTGGGAATATGCTGCTGACAGATATGGCAATGTCAATTCTAACTACGGTCATTTAGTATTCTCTGATAAGTATTTTCATCAGTTTGAAAATGCATTTGGCGAGCTATGGGATAATCCAGATAGCAGACGTGCTCAGATGATTTATAATCGTCCATCGATTTGGCATGAGTTTAATGAGAATGGTAAATCCGATTTCATTTGCACTAATGCTCAGACATTCTATATTCGTGACAATGTTCTAATGTTAGTATCACAGATGCGTTCAAACGATGTAGTCTTTGGATACAAGAATGATTATGCATGGGCACAATATCTTATGGATAAATTCGTTAAAGAATGGAATCAAATGTCTAAAGTTTATGGCGTCAATGAACCTATTGATAAAGGCCTTATGACTTGGCAGGTAATGAATCTACACGTTTATGAGAGGCATTTCGATCTTGTCAAATAATCCTTCTAAATCCTCAAGCGGCTGGCGCAGCTACGCCGACACTAATACTAAATGGAACCATAGATACCTAGAACTTGCTGCGCAAGTCGCTAGTTGGTCTAAGGATCCTTCAAGTAAGATAGGTGCCGTTGCAGTCGGAGATAAAGGTCAAATCTTATCTCAAGGTTACAACGGCTTTCCTCGTGGAGTAAATGATTCAGAAGAACGCTACAATGATCGTCCTACTAAATATAAACTAGTGGTACACGCTGAGATGAACGTCATCTACAATGCCACATATAACGGAGTATCTCTTGATGGATCCACTATTTTTGTTGTTGGTCTGCCTTGTTGTTCTGACTGTGCTAAAGGCATAGTACAGGTAGGAATCAAAAAAATTATAATGCCCTCTCAGGATATACCTGAATCTTGGCAGGATTCTTGGGCATTAAGTAAATCTATATTTGAAGAAGCTGGAGTTGATTATGAGTTCTGTGATTACAAACCCAATATCTAATATACCTGTTAATGAGAAATCTCATGTACATGGATGGACACAAATTTGGCGAGATCAGTTAGGATCTGCCATAAATCATAAGTGCACACCGGCTATTAGATCGTTTAGTACAGTATACATTGATCACGGTGCTAACTTTGGTGGCACATTAAACCTTTTTGGAGGTGCTACTAAAGATATTTTTGATCGTATTAATCTAGTTGCGTCATGTAAGAGTATAGTATCTCTTGATCATGATATGCCAGACTACGGTGCAATGCTAAAAAAACGCATTGGTGCTAATACAACATACGAAGGTATTACCGAAGAATGGTGTGATATGCTTAGTGCAAGACTAGCTAAGGTTTCTTCGATTAAACAACATGACCTAGCATCAGTGCAAAATTTGCACTTCGAAACCTTGGAAGGAATTACAATTGGAGATAGTCATACAAGCGCTTTCAGCCACCGCACTGATATGGTGTATCGTAACGATGGTAAAACTCTACACGGGGCACTTAAAACCGGGCTTCGGTCTCTCTTTAGAGGAGAGTCGCCGTTTGGTAGAGTCACTCTATGTTTGGGTTCTATTGATATTAGGCATCATATATTACGACACAGTGATTTCGTTCTTGAAAACCTTATTCGTGAATATGTAACACAGGGCTCTGCATTAGAAAGTATGCATGATTGTGAAGTCTTTTATGCAGCTCCTGTCCCAGTTGAGTTCGAGGAAAGACGTATACCTAAATCAGGATTCTACAAAAAAGAACCTTTCATTGGAACACAAGAACAACGTAGCGATTTAACTAAACGATTCATTGATGAGTTAGACAAGCAGTCTAATGGTAAAGTTATAATGCCACCCGCTGATTGGTACACTATGAATCCTGAACTATATGCTAAAACATACATGGAGCATGGATCATCTTTCCACATTGCTCCACCATTTTATCGTAGAAACGACTGGGGAGTAACAGGACTTGGCGCATAACAATCACGTGACCGATGGAGTAAACAAAGATGTCGGACCTTTATATACAATTGACGATGCAAGAGATGAATTTCTTTATCTTGCTTATGATTGGGAAGATCCTAATCCTCCACCTCGTGTTACCGTCCATGATGGTATTAGGGTTGTCAGGGATGATGACTTGGTTGGTAGCAAAGTCCGCGGGGGTGACTGTCTTATCTCTTCGCTCCCTGATCATATTGACACCATTGTTTATGTTCAACCTCGTACTGGTCTTGCTGGTGTTTCTCTTCTGGATGTAGCAAAGCGTCATGGTAAGAAGGTTAGACTATTCATGCCTTCTTCTAAACGTATCTCTACACATCAAGCTTGTTGTATTGAACGCGGATGCGAATATGAATTCCATCGCATTGCAGCAATGCCTAACCTAAACTTGATTGCAAAGAAATGGGCTGATGCTCATCCTAATGCATTCTTTGTCCCATTAGGATTAAAGCATGAGATGGTTACAGCAGGTATTGTAAAGGTTGCATACGAAAATATAAAAGAACCAGATGAGGTCTACTTGGCCACGTCCACGGGCGTGCTCTCACGGGCACTGCAAATTGCTTGGCCAAATGCCAAGTTTACTTCTGTCTGTGTATCACGTAATATGAAAGCCGGTGAGCTTGGTGTTGCTAAACCTATATCAGAACCACTTGCATTCCAGCAATCTGAGAAGAAAGAAAACCTTCCACCATTTCCAAACATTGATACCTACGATGGTAAAGTATGGAAGTATATACCTAAGAACAGTGATAAAGATATACTGTTCTGGAACGTAGGTGCTGAACCAGTATTACAAGATGAAACTATATATGATCGAATTGATTCGTATAGGGATTGGGTGAAGAATGAAACAATGGTTGAATGAAGAAGCTATCGATGTATTTTCAAAGTATTATTATCCACGTGCACAATGGCTACAGAACAATGTGAACTGGGGGAACTCAGATTACAATTCAGATGGAGCTGATGAATACGTTAATGATCCGTTAATGCAAACTATCGATATCTACGATTGTTTCACACGTAATGCTGCAGGATTTTCTAATGTTCCTCAGGACCTATGGTTTGGATCTAAAACTCCAAAGTGGAGATGGCAGTCTGAAGAACGTAGAGCATTAACCTCACGAAATGATATTATTGATTGGGATGTAAAAACCTGGTTATATGTATTCCTGTGCCATAGAATTATGGGTTCAGGTGCTTCATTTGAAAATGACCATGGCTATCGTAACAACGTAGTACAATTCTGGGGACAATTTGAAACTATCAATGAGATGGCAAATAACCTGGTATTCACAAAGGCGCAAGGAAAATCGATGTTCACATCCATTGGTAACCAACCACCTGCTCCAAAGAAAGGTACTTCTAACGTCGATTTCATGGCGCGTGAATTACCACGATTGATAAATAAATTCACAGAATGGTTGCTAAAGGAAACCCGAGGCCATAAGGATATCGTTGATTACCTTAACGCCTATAACCAAGAAGTAGGGCATAGAAAGTTTAATTTCGTATATGCCGCCTTTTCTATGGATTGCTCTGATTACTTCCCACAATTTGTTAAAGCCGATAGTCATACCTATTTAGGTAATAATGCAGTTCGCTGTATGAAAAGACTGTCCTCGGGATATAAGCCAGATGATTTTATGAACCTCTTAGTAGAACGTACTGGAGGAAGGGCAAAAGATCTAGAAGATGTGATGTGTGACTTTGTTCGATTCGGTCAGAATTATGTACCTCGTGGAAACGGTACATTTGATCATGTGCCAGCAACACTTACTAACAGCTCAGGCTGGGAGTCAGGTTGGGAACAAAGACAAGGTACACCGCCAAATAAAGGTGTACAACTCGATGAATTTATGGTATAATATACCTAATGAATGAAACTAGTAGGAGAACTATATGTCCGTAATGGATAGACTTAAAAAGAATTCTAAGGTTAAAGGTACGGATGTACTTTCTAACTCTAAGCTTTTCAAAAATAGAGACGTAGCATCTACGCCAGTGCCGATGATTAATGTCGCATTGTCTGGATCCGTCGATGGTGGTTTAGCGGGTGGCTTGACAGTCCTTGCTGGTCCATCGAAACACTTTAAGACATCGTTTGCATTGCTTATTGCTGCAGCGTATCTTAACAAACACCAAGATGCAATCATGCTATTCTATGATTCAGAATTTGGTTCACCTCAAACATACTTTGAATCGTTCGGCATTGATACATCACGTGTATTGCATACGCCTATTACAGACGTAGAAAAGCTAAAGTTTGATGTGGTATCGCAGCTAGAATCAATCGAAGATAACGACAAAGTTATCATAGTAATCGATTCTATTGGTAACCTTGCATCTAAGAAAGAATTAGATGATGCATTAGATGAGAAATCAGTTGCTGATATGACCCGTGCGAAAGCACTTAAAGGTCTGTTCCGTATGATTACTCCATACCTGAAGATGAAAGATGTTCCTATGTTGGCCATCAATCATACTTACCAGACTATGGAAATGTTTAGTAAGGCTGTGGTATCCGGTGGTACTGGTATCTACTATAGTGCTGATAACATCTGGATCATTGGTCGTCAACAAGAAAAGGTTGGCAAAGAAGTTAAAGGTTACAACTTTATCATCAATATTGAGAAGTCTCGATTTGTTAAAGAGAAGTCTAAGATCCCCGTGTCCGTCACGTGGGACGGTGGTATCGAAGCTATGTCAGGTTTACTTGATGTTGCACTAGAAGGTAACTATGTAGGCAAACCTCAGAATGGTTGGTACTGTCGTATCGATCGTGAGACTGGTGAGCTTGTTGATCCTAAGTGCCGTGAGAAAGATACTCTGTCTAAAGACTTCTGGGATCCTATCTTTAAAGAAACTGATTTTGCTGATCACATCAAGAGTCGTTATACCATTGGTTTGAAATCAATGCTAGGTGATGATGATGAAATTAGCGATGTACAATCGGAGCCAGATAGTGTATAATATAACTGAGAACGACTACAAATTTGTAGAGCGGGCTGAAGATGTTATGTATACTGTTGAGCTTACTACTGGTGAATGGAAGGGTACCAAATACCAGTATGGCAAAGTCAGCGCAAAGGTCGAATCGATCACCGATGACGAAGACGGTATTGCATCACTATCTTTTATGTGGACGTTGCTGGATGGAGACGAATCTGTTAAAGAGTCTCCTGAATTTCAGAACTACATTGGAGATGTGCTTTCACATATAATTCAGAACGCATTTGATACTGGCGAATATAAGATAGGAAATGATGATGACAACACCGAACGTACCAACGACAATCCTAAGGAACCTCTTAACAAATGAAGAGTTTACCCGTAAGGCAATACCTTTTCTAAAGAAAGAGTATTTCGAAGGTTCGCAACGGTTCGTATTCGATGAAATATTAAACTTTGTTAGTAAGTATAACAAACTACCTACACCTGAGGCGTTATCCATTGAGTTGGATAACGCTGGACTTCCTGAGCAAACACATATCCAAGCTCATGAAATTGTAGATACTATCAAGACGCCAGTCAAAGATGACGAAGTATGGCTGCTTGAACAAACTGAAACATGGTGTCAGGATAGAGCAATCTATCTTGCTATCATGAAATCGATTGAGATTATCGATGGCCGTGATAAGGATCATACAAAGAATGCTTTGCCTGAAATCTTATCTAGTGCCCTTGCTGTTTCTTTCGATACTAATATCGGTCACGACTATGTTGGTAGTGCCGATGCAAGGTATGAATTCTATCATACCGCCGAAGAAAAGCTACCTTTTGATCTTGATAAGTTCAATAGTATTACTAAAGGTGGCCTACCAAAGAAGAGCCTCAACATTGCCCTTGCAGGTACTGGTGTAGGTAAGTCCTTGTTTATGTGTCATTGCGCTGCTGGTGCCTTGACAGATGGAAAAAATGTTCTATATCTGACTATGGAAATGTCAGAAGAGAGAATAGCTGAACGTATAGATGCTAATCTCTTTAATGTTCCAATTGATCAACTTGAAAACTTGTCGAAGAAAATGTTCGATGACAAAGTGAATAAGATCTCGTCTAAGACGAACGGTCAATTAATCATTAAAGAGTATCCAACTGGTTCAGCGCATGTCGGCCATTTCCGTGCATTGCTTAATGAGCTTAAACTTAAAAAAGACTTTGCGCCCGATATTATATTTATTGACTACTTGAACATCTGTGCATCGTCTCGCATAAAGGGGTTAAGTGGTGGCGTCAATACGTATTCCCTCATCAAATCTATTGCAGAAGAAATTCGAGGACTTGCGGTCGAGTACAATGTCCCCATTGTCAGCGCGACTCAAACAACTAGAAGCGGATTTGGCTCGAGTGACGTCGGCCTCGAAGACACGTCGGAATCATTCGGATTACCTGCTACAGCGGACCTCATGTTCGCCCTCATCAGTAACGAAGAACTGGAAGGACTCAATCAAATCCTCGTCAAGCAGCTCAAAAACAGATACAACGACCCAAGCGTCAACAAGCGTTTCATCTTGGGAGTGGACAGAGCACGAATGAGATTATACGACGTAGAAGACTCTGCGCAAAATATATCAGATGCAGGTCAAAGTCCAAACCCTGTGCCGATAAATACATTCAATAAACGTGAAACAAAAGATTATGGAGATTTTAAGGTATGAATGAACTAGGTGATGGTCCGTTTAAGACAGGAATAATAGCAAAAAATACGGGTATCGTGTATGAAGAATACTCACGATACACCAAAAATCCAGGTGATGATCATCTGACTAAGTACACAGTAACTCGCAACTGGAGCAGTCATGACGACTATATTGATAGTATGAATTCAACTCCGCTATGCTTCCCTAAATAGGATATATTATGAAAGCTATATTAATCGGTCATACGCAGCCAACTCGTAGGATTCACGCAGGCGAACCTGGAATACATGGTCTAGATAACATTCAAGATCTGATTGCGTTCTGTGCACGAGTTTCTAATCCAAGTAATCAAGCTAACACCAAGACGACAGATAAACTGTTGCACTATCTTGCAAAGCACAAACATTGGTCACCATTTGAAATGTGCTCTGCAACAATCGAAGTAGAGACCACCCGTGATATAGCCCGTCAGCTATTACGTCACCGGTCATTCTCATTCCAGGAATTCAGCCAGCGTTATGCCAATCCACAAGAAATGAAGAATACCTTCGTTATTAGAGAGGCGCGCCTTCAAGACAGCACTAACCGTCAAAACTCAGTTGAAACTAATGATGTTGCATTACAAGAGCTATGGGCACTTAAGCAACAGAATGTCATTGATCAATGTAAAGAAGCCTATAATTGGGCCATTGAAAATGGTATTGCAAAGGAACAAGCGCGAGTAGTATTGCCAGAAGGTAATACCATAAGCAAATTGTACGTGAACGGAACCATAAGAAGTTGGATCCATTATATTGAACTACGATGCTCTAATGGCACTCAAAAGGAACACATGGAGCTCGCACGAGAAATTGCTAAATCAATTACCCAAATTTTCCCAATGACACAGGAGTTTATAACCAATGGGCAAGAAGTTAACAACGCATGAATCCGATCCTGGCAAAGGTTACGCCGAGGTACATTTTAACTTTAGAGAAGAAATGGCATACGTCAAATACTTTGATAACAATAGCAAACAGTTCTTTACTGAAGAGTTCCCTGGTAAAACTGTTCGATACGCCCAAGATGCTGCCGATAATTGGGCATCCGGTATAAAGAAACTTCATAATATGTAACATAAAAGATACAGTTTTAGCCTATTTGTAATAAAAATGCAAATAGGCTAAATTAACTGTGTACATCTGTATTCAGTCGTGGTATAAAGGTATCAAGAGATAAAACAACGTCTGAGGAGACAATATTATGATTAAGATTCACCAGATCCAACTAACTAAAAACCAAATTGATGCCGTAAACGCTGGAGAAAAAGTTGCAGCTTTTGACGCAAAAAACACTATTTCTATTTGTGGCATACCTTCACAATTTAAGACTGAATGGTTTAATGACTTTTATGATGTTGCCTTTGAGGTTAACACAGACGATCTTAATAAAGCTTTTGAGTGGACTAACCTTTGGAACAACCAAGCTGCGGTTGACGTAATTGGTGATCGTAACCATTCTTCTTCAGTTGGAGATGTTTTCGAACTAAATGGCGAATTCTTCTTATGTGCTGCTTTTGGTTTTGAGCAGCTCTCAAGTCTTACAGCAGCAGCAATCTTAGAGGCTGCTTAATGCTTGATACACAAACTCAAATATTAGTAAAAGCTTATCTTAATAAAGGCGGTGAAATTATAAAATTCAAGCCTGGATACGCTAAAACTGAAGCTCGTCGTTTTAAATATTCTATTGCAAATCAAGGTCGTAAGGCCATAACTTTGAAAGGACGAAGTTAAAATGGAATACGGATACGAACTTTGCATTCTAGCATTTTTTATCGTGGCGTTGTATTGTCACGGTAAACACACGTACCGGTCAGGTATAGAAGACGGCGCCGAAGGTGCATTGGATATGCTTGAGAAGGAATCAATCATAATAATAAATGAAAAAGGCGAAATTAAAGGTGTACAACGCCGTTAATTTGTGGTATAATAATACATATATAATGAAAATGGAGTGAAAAATTATGGGAATTCAAGCAAAAAATGGTCGACAGTCAGATTGCTATATCGGCACATTCGACTATGAGAATTCAGATGACATGTTTCAACTGGAAGATCTTCGTACGATGGTCAAACATATGAATCGTGATTTACGTACGTCTAAAATGGACTATCAATTCTACGTCAAATGTCAAGGTCGTTCAAACACAATTAAACGGTCTGGCGAATTCTTTATGTCAATGCCTTTGGATGTAGCCGATCGTGTTGATGCATATATTTACAGGAGGAGAGCTTACTAATGTTAATTCCCAACAGACTTAATGCAACACAGGACTTCAAACAAATTGAGCGTTTATATGCTCAAGGATTGCCTATTGATACTATAGTTGAAGTATCAAAAATCGATCGAGATACTGTTGAAGGTATAATTCAAAAATTTCAAATGCTCAATGAAAGCGAAAGCGCTGACTTTCCTGAGCCTGAACTTGGATCAGATTTCGGTTGAATGAAATCACCATCATAGGCGGGACTAAATCTCAGAAAGCCAATGTGTACAAAATAATAGTGTGGTACCTTAAGAAGGTTCTCCCACGTGTACGTACACTAGACATTACTGTTAGACTTACCCGTTGTATGGAGCATTCTAATGCGATGGGTTACTGTCTAGAACTTGGTGATCATAAAACATTTGAGATCGAACTAGATAAGAACCTTAGATTATTTGATACCGTGTCCACGTTATGTCATGAGATGACACACCTTAAACAATATTACCGCAAGGAGATGGTAAATTTAAACTATGGTCGTGTACGTTGGAAGAAAAAGACGTACAGAGAAGGCCTTCAGTATGAAAAGAGACCCTGGGAAAAGGAAGCCTTTAAGGTAGAAACACAATTAGCAATAGATTGCTTCACGGAAATGTTATAAGTCGGCTTAGGCCGGCTTTCTTTTTTGTATAAATAGTATTAGAAATGCAGCATATAGGCTATTTAATGATTACATTTAAAGGATTTCTTGCCGAGAACATGGACAAAATTAGAGCTATCAAAGCAGCAGATTTAAATAAGTTTAATAAAGCTTTAGCCCCTTATGTCTATAGTTTAAAAGGCCGTCCTACACAAAAAACAACAACTGTCGTTATTAAATCTGCTGGTTCAGATCGCAAAAACGTCAAGGCAGAAATTGAAGCTAAGCTTAAGAAAGCAAGGCTTGATAGCGTGCCTATTCCCGCTTCTAGCTCAGTAGGATCTACTGGTGCAACTGACATTACATTTGGTTCACATAAGATTCGTATTATATACAAACCCACATCTGGTGGTATGAACGAAACTACTCTTAATGCTACTATTACAGAACTTGCTCCAGCGCTTGCGTATATGGCTGGTAAGAAAAAGTTCCGAAATTCTTCTGATTTTCAACAGTTCCTTATGACTGCAAAAGATAACGGTGTGTACGTAAACGGCAAAGACTCTAAGGCAGGTAAAGCTTTCGTTGAAACATTCCCTACATCATCTAAGTATGCTGAAAAGATGGATAACGCTATGGCGGTATTAGACTATCTTTGGGAAGAGAACGCTAAGTCTCCTATTAAACAGGTATATTGGGGATATAGAGCTAAACCAAAAGGAGTTATGCCAAGCCATAAGGGTGACTTGTTTATAGAATACGCATCTGGTTCTATGTTAGGCGTATCTCTTAAAGCTGGTGGTGCAAAGACATCTGAGCCTCAGCTCAACACATATGTGAATAAAGTCTTTGATGACTTTGGCTATTCATCTAAGAAAGAAGTTCTTAAGAAAAAGGTTTATGACGAAATTCATTCTAAAATAGATCTTCCAATTAATTGGACGTCACGGTCTGAGAAGATTACATCTATCTCTAAGATAGAATCTCTTAAGGAAAAAACCCCAAATAGATATGATGCGCTATACGACAATATGTTAGACATAGTTCGCAACGGCCTAATTGATACATTCAATACTTCTAAAGATGATACTATACAATATATCAAGAAGATGGTTATTAAGAAAGACGAGCAGGTTCCTCTCGTCGTGGTTAAAGCAATTGGAAAAAAGTTTAAGTTTGTAACCGACGAAGATGCTATAGAAACGTTTATACCTAAAGTTACTAAGATTAACGCATATAAGTCTACTTCATCTAAACAAGATTGGTTTGTAGATCTTATCGCTGGTCGAGAAACAATTACAATGAAAATGTCAGTAAGAACAAATAAAGTTCCACCTGATAATAAAATAGCTCAAGATTTTAACCTTGCTGTTAAGTTCAACGGAATCAAATAATGATTAATTTCAAATCACACCTTGTAACAGAGGCCACGTCAGGCAAGAATACCCACATGACTCATATTGAGGATCGTGTGATCTATGGTGGAGTATCTGGTGCGCGTGAAGCAATACAAGCATTAAGATCTATGCGTGACATGTTAGCAGGTAGTTCTAAAAGTACAACAGATGTAACGGTTAAATGGGATGGAGCTCCAGCGGTATTTGCTGGCATTGATCCTTCTGATGGTAAATTCTTTGTTGCGAAGAAAGGCATCTTTAATAAGAACCCTAAGGTATATAAGTCCCATGCAGATATTGATGAAGATACTTCTGGAGACTTAGCAACTAAACTTAAGGTCTCATATGATGAACTAAGTAAAATAGGTATCACCGGAGTTATACAAGGTGACTTAATGTTCACGTCAGATGATCTCAATACTGAGACTATTGACGGTGTTAAGTATTTTACTTTCCATCCTAACACTATTGTGTATGCAGTGCGTGCTGATTCTCCGGAAGCCAAAACTTTACGTAAAGCTAAAATGGGTATTGTTGTCCACACTTCTTACACCGGCAAAACGTTTGAAACTATGCGTGCCTCCTTTAATGTTAAAGCTTCTTCGTTTAAGAAGACGCCATCAGTGTGGTTGCAGGATG
>ENA-OSJC01001061-OSJC01001061.1-marine-metagenome-genome-assembly--contig:-NODE-1061-length-23820-cov-3.524449_pt1 | contig 23820 bp, 13 predicted proteins | sample MGYA00237885_ERZ534234 | MGnify/ENA primary metagenome ERZ534234 (study PRJEB26413, sample SAMN06343907) | marine metagenome | isolation source: coastal waters | place: Atlantic Ocean: West Antarctic... | reverse complement strand
CTGCTAATCCCATCGCTCCCCTGCCTGGGTGAAGAACTGCGCGTCGCTAGGATTTTTTCTGACCACGGCGTGCTGCAACAGGGAGTGCCAGTCCCGGTGTGGGGGGTGGCCGAACCCGGCGCCACCGTAACAGTCGAGTTCGCCGGTCAGACCAAGACAATTGCCGCGGGAAACCACGGTAAGTGGAAGCTGGAGCTCGCTCCGTTGAAAGCCCACGCCACCGGCAACCGGCTGACGGTGACTTCTGGAACGAAGACTCTCGAGATTCGCGATCTTCTCGTCGGCGAGGTCTGGTACGCCAGCGGGCAGTCGAACATGCAGATGACCCTTGGGTCATGCGCCAACAAGCTCGAGGCCGTCCGCGAAATGGTCGCCGATCCAAAACCCCGCCTCATTCGCACCTTGCGGGTCGGCAATGCGGATACCGAAAAACCGCTCGCTGACTTCCCGGGACCGGCAGCATGGCAACTGGACACTCCAGCCAACCGACGTGCCCAATCCGCCGCAGCCTTCCTCTTCGCCAAAGAATTACACGACCAGTTGAAAGTCCCGATCGGGATCATCGAGGGCTCGTGGGGCGGCAAACCAATCGAAGGATTTATCCCGCGCGAAGATTTCGAAAAGAGCGCCATACTGAAGCCCATTCTTGATCTGGCGGAGACCGGTGCTCTGGAAAGACTGAAGCAGATCGAAGGCGGTGTGTTCATTCGCAACACAGCAGGAAGACCAGGTCGGATCTTCAATTCGAGGGTCGCGCCGGTCGCGCCGTATGCCTTGAAGGGATTCATCTGGTATCAGGGCGAATCGAACGCCGGCAAGGGCGAAGATCCCCGCAACTACCGCCACAAGACGCGCGCGCTTGCCGAGGGTTGGCGGCGCACTTGGAAGCAGAAGGCACTGCCGTTCTACTTCGTCCAACTGCCCTCCTTCAACGCCAGCGCCGTCGGCTGGGTTCGGCTTCGTGAAGAGCAGCGCCTCAGTTTGGATATCCCGAATACCGGGATGGCGGTAACCATCGACCTGCGCGATAGCGACATCCATCCGTCCAACAAAGTCGACGTCGGCAAGCGTCTCGCGATTTGGGCACTCGCAAAATCATACGGAAAACCGGTGCCCTTCAGCGGCCCGCTGTTCAAATCCGCAGACATTGAAGGAGATCACATCCGGGTGAGCTTCGAGCACGTTGGCGCCGGTCTGATGGTCGCGCGCAAGGAAGGAATCGATGCTCCGGTCGCATCAAAAAATCGCGCTTTGGCACATTTCGAATTGGCCGATGAAGCTGGCCAGTGGCATCCAGCAGAAGCGACCATCGACGGAGCCACCGTCATTGTCAAAAGTGACTCTGTCGCGAAACCGATCGCCGCGCGCTATGCCTGTGCGGGCGCGCCCACCGACGCGAATCTCTACAATCGCGCCGGCCTCCCGGCATCGCCATTCTGCTCAAAGCTGGAGCTGCTCCCGTGGGCGGAAGAGAAGTAGTCACCTGGCATCGCCAAAACCGTCACCGTCCTTATTGGTGAGTTTTGCGGGTTAGCACTTCCTGCAGAAGTTAGGGAAATGTTTCCCCACTCTGTGATGGCACTCAAATTCTGCATCTTCTCGATCAGGGCCAACTCACGATCCGCCATAACTTCCATGAAGCCGGGCTCAAGGATGTGTTCGGAAATGTCATTGCAGACTTGCTGGCGTGGGGCCAGGGCGGTTCACTCGGGTGTGATCAAATTCGTCAATGTCATCCTGGTCCTGATTCTCCTCTCCGGACTCCCTGCTCGCGCGGCCGAGCCACTGCCACTGCCTGCCTCCACTCCCTGGGACGTGGCGGCATTATCCAAGACGCCGACTCACAAGTGGTTGAAGGAAGACAGCCCAGTGAAGTCCCTCACCTATCGCGGGCTGCCTTACAAGGGGAAACCCACCAGCGTCTTTGCCTACTACGCGTCACCCACAAGTTTTGGCATCAAGGCGGACAAGTCCGGCAAGTTCCCGACCCTCGTCCTGGTGCACGGCGGCGGCGGAAAGGCCTTTCCCCAGTGGGTCGAACTCTGGGCGAAGCGTGGCTATGCCGCGATCGCGATGGACCATTCCGGCCGCGGCCCCGATGGAAAGCGCTTGCCGGACGGCGGGCCGGAACAAGGTCACGAACAGAAATTTGCCACGATCGACGAGCCTCTCGAGAACCAATGGTCGTATCATGCCGTGGCAAACGTCCTCCTGGCGCACTCCCTGGTCCGCAGTTTCGAAGAGGTCGATGTCGAGCGCACCGGCGTGACCGGGATCAGTTGGGGTGGCTACCTCACCTGCATCGTGGCGGGCGTCGATGCGCGTTTCAAGTTCGCGATGCCGGTCTACGGATGCGGATTCCTGCGCGACAACAGTGCCTGGAGAGATTCCGAATTCGGAAAGATGAGCGCCCTGCAATCCGACAAGTGGCACACCTTGTGGGATCCCTCGCAGTATCTTGCTTCGGCACGCATGCCGGTCGCTTTCCTGAATGGCACGAACGATTTTGCCTACCCGATGGACAGCTACGCCAAGTCCTGCGCCCTCGTTCGCACCGAAAAAAACTACAGCATTCAACTCAAGATGCGCCACGGCCACGTCTTCGACTTCCCGGAGTTCTTCGTCTTCGCCGACCAGTATCTCAAGAAGGGAACGCCCATGCCGGTCGTCTCGCGACCTGCCCTGAATGACGGGAAGATCAGCACCAAGGTGGTGTCTTCCACAAAAATTCTGACCGCACGCCTCCATTTCACCACCGGCCCGCACAAGAAAAACAGCACCCGTCCGTGGACGACCCGAGACCTCACATTGGCTGGCAACCGCATCGAGGGCGACGGCCCGCCGGACGACGCGACCGCTTGGTATGTCGAGGTCACCGATGAGCGTAAGGCGGTGGCAAGCAGTGAGGTGATGACGCGGTAAGGTGGCGCTCTTGCGAGCCAAACCGAAACTCTATTTCAGCCAGTCCGGAAGCCCTTTCTCGTCGACCACCCACGGCGCTTTCGCAGCCAGTTTGATCAAGCCCCCCACGTCTCCGTATTTCGCAGCGCCGGGGAGGAGATCCGGATCGCGGATGCTCTTCACCTTGATGAACTCGAATTCACCGGTTTCGATCACAACGCGATCGAGGGCCTCACCAGCCGCAAAATTGACAGCGGCCGCCCAGTGACCGGCTCCCTTCAGCCCCACGAGATCGATCTTCTCTGCACCCTGTTGATCATTCTGGATCATCGTGATCGTGCCTAACACATCGTGAAGCCGTTGCACAAAGAGAGGGCGGTTGTAGCCGAGGGTGTAAGCGGCGGATTCACGCGGATTCTTGACCCGGCGCGTCTCGCTCACCGCCTTGCCATCCGCCACGAACTCGCCCTGCAGAAATAGGTCCATGCCACACACCGAGTTTCCCTCTGCGAGCAACTTCTTCACCTCGGCCCGCGCTTCTCCATTCTGATCGTAAAGTCCGGCTTTCCCGTCCGGGCTCAGCCAGATCACCGCACGCTTGTTCCATTTTCCTTTCGGATAAAGCCACACCACCGGGACCTGCTCGTTGTAGGTGGAGTTGTTGTGAAGGCCCGGCATCTCGAGGTAGCTGCCGCGATCTTTCTTACTCACCAACTGCCACTCGACCTTTCCCGCATCTTTCAGGTTTGAATCAAGGACAACCTCCCAGCCGCGCCGTGCCACCTCTGGATCGGCAGCGACCTTCTTGGCGGAATCCGCCATCAACCCCGCCAGCAGCGCGCGCTCAAAATCGACCCCACCTTTCGGCTTCGGGTGCTTGTCATCCCACACCGTGAGGTCCTTTTCCGTCAGCCGTTTGTGTCCTTGCTCCACGTCCGGTTTTCCTGATCCCAGGTCGAGGTGCTTGTTGAACCAGCGATACATCGCTTGGCGTGAGGGCAGGTTGTAGTTGTGTCCAAACTCGGTGCGATCGTGCAGCATGACCTTGTCCGGAGCCCCCAAAATCTCGTAGGTCTTCTTCAATTCCGGAAATCCTTTTATCGCCATCTCCTTGGTCCAGTCGTTCGCCGCAGTGAGTCCAAGTGGCTTGGGCGCGAACAAGGCAGCAAAGGCGATGTTGCCGTCCGTCACGCGCATGAGGGTGGAGTTCTCGCAAGTACAACCACCTTGCATCGCGGTCGAAACCATCACGACCGGCATCGAGACCTTCACGCGCGGATCGAGCGCCGAGATCACAAAGGTCTGGGTCCCTCCCCCACTCGCACCGGTCACTGCGATACGCTCGGGATCGACATCGTCGAGGCTTTGAAGAAAATCGATGGCACGCATCGAGTTCCAGGCCTGCAACATCATGATGCTCTGTAAATGCGACTCCGCCTGGGGCGTGTAGAGACCCCAGTTCTTTTCGCTGATCATTTCGGGTCGCTGCTTCGCGAAGCGATGCGCAAGTTGATAGGAAATCTGGTCGTTATCGCAGTAACCCAGCATGTCGTATTGCAGGACGGTGCAACCGAGTCGAGCCAGTCCGACACAACGGGACTGGATGGGATTGCGTCCCGTTTCGAGCACCGCTTCGGCTCCCTCCTTGATCTGATTCTTCACGCTCGCCTCACCCGCGTCGTAGAAGCGCGCCTCCTCCCAATGCCCATGCGGACACAGCACTCCGGGCCGTTTTCTGCTCCCGCCCTTGGGCCGGTAGAGACTTCCGGTGAGGAAAAACCCGGGACGTGTTTCGAAGTAAACTTTCTCGACCGTGAAATCACCGCAATCGATCTTGCCATGGATGACCGGATTAAGGGGAGTCCGATCGGGCTCGGGGAACAAGCCCACTGACACCTTGAGCGCATGTCGAAGTTTCTCCGATCGTTGCGCCCACTCCTCCTTCGTGGTCGGCGGCGTGAAAGGAAAGTAGCCATTCAAATCCTTGAGATCAGCGAGGCGCTTGTCATCCGGCAGCTCGCCCTCCGGCAAAGCTCGTGGGGCGGCGGAGAGAATCGACGCAGCGGATACAAAGGTAAGGATAAGGGCGAGTGATTTCATATCGAAGTCTGTATTACATTCCCAAACGGCTCCGGACTCAATGGGCAAATTCATTTCTCCTCCGAGTCGCGTGGACAGACGGATCAGTAGTCCCACGCACAAATAGGACAATCGCCCGCCCCGGAGTGGGCTTGAGAGTTGTCACCAATTTCGGTAGTCTGCTTTACCTTCTTGACCGCGCTCGTTTCTGGTGCGGAGTCGGATGTTGTCTTTCGCTCGGACTTTGAAAGTGACACTTGGTTCAAAGATTGGGGGCTCGATGCCGCTGCGAGAAATACCCAAATCGTCGCCAAAGATCCGGGCAACAAGTTTACCGCTCACCGGGGCAAGGCCCTGCGCATCAAGATTGCTGAGGGAAGCAACTATGGCACCAGCCTGGCCTATCGGTTTAAAAAGCAAACCGGCAGCGAGCCCGAGGAGATTTACTTCCGCTACTACCTGCGACTCGGGAATAATTGGGATCCCAAGACCGGCGGCAAGCTCCCTGGGTTTGGCGGAACCTATGGGCACGCTGGTTGGGGAGGTCGGCCGGTCAGCGGTGACGATGGCTGGTCTGCGCGTGGATTTATTTCTTACCCGGAAAGACGGAAAGACACCGATCGGATTTTACCGCTACCACGCGGACATGAAGGGCAAATACGGTTCGCACTGGCGCTGGGAAATCGAGGACCGGGGACTGCTGGAAAACAATCACTGGTACGGCATCGAGCAATACGCGAAAATGAACACGCCGGGGAAAAACGACGGTACTTTACGTGCGTGGGTCGATGGAAAACCCGCGTTCGCAAAATTAGATATCCGCATGCGTGACACCGACAAGCTGAAGATCGAGCTGATCTGGTTCAATCTGTATCACGGCGGGTCCAAGGCGGCTGAAAAGGATCATCATATCTACCTCGACGATGTCGTGATCTCGCGGAAACCGATTGGAATGGTGAAGGTGAGGAAGTGAATGAGATTGGTAGAATAAAATCTTTGGTAGGACAATATCCGCGTCACGACAGGACAGGACACCATCACGCCACAGCTGGCGAGCAGGGCGGCGATGGTGCGGATTTCTCCTAGAAATCGGTGTTGGCGTCTTTCAATTTCAGCCCTTTGATCCAGGCGTTGCGGTAACGCACGTCGTGGCCTTCGCATTGCAGTTTGAGTCCGCCGGGCACGTCAGTGATCCCTTTGCCGCCGTCGTTACCTCCGTCCAGTCCGGAGTTCTTGCCGCCCCAGACTTGGTTGATCGTGATGTTGGTGTGCACTTTCTTGCCGTTGAAATACATCGAGACCTTGGCTTTCTCGCTCAGCTTGCCGTCTTCGAATCGCGCCGCGCGGAAAACAATGTCGTAGGCGTTCCACTTGCCGAGACCGTTGTAAGCGTGGTAGGGCGACGGCGTCTCGTTGATCACCGCGGCCATCCCGTGCTTGGTCTTGTCGCCGTCGAGCACCTGGATCTCGTAGCGGTTCTGCAGATACACCCCGCTGTTGCCGCCTTTGTTAGGGATCAGGAATTCGATGTGCAGGCGAAAGTCGTGGTATTTCTTTTTGGTGACGATATCGGCAGTGCCGTATTTTCCGCCCTTGGCGGCCGGGTCATCGGTCTGAACGGCGGTGCCCTCATCGATCGGATCGTCAACGATCTTCCATTTGATCGGCAGCGAAGAGCTGAAGCGTGGGCCCTTCCAGTAGGTCCATTTTTCATCGAGCATCTTGCGCGAGCCGTCGATAATGATTTCAGCACCCGCTTCGGGTTTGGCACCGACGCCGATGTGGTTCTTGTTTTCGTCGGCTGCCGCGAAGGCGATCGAGGCGGCGATTAGGATGAGTGTAGATTTCATATTCTTCTTTGGCAAAATTTCACTAACGTGATGCGAAGTATGGGGATGCAGATCCGTATCGCAAAGGAAATCCTCGTGGAGCGGGCTGGCTGTTTTGGCTTTGCATCCTGTGGCGGGCATCGAAGCGGCCAAGGCTATCGCTTACAGATCTGATACGGAGTTTCTCACCTCTCCGTTCCCTTCAACGGCCCCCTCAAGCGATCCACCCAAAAAGCAAATTTTAAGTCATCCGGAAAGGCGGTTGAGGAGTTGCGGTGTGCGTAGAGGAGATCTAGTCTGCCGTCGTGATGATGCTCTCGACCCTTCGCTCTTTCTCCGTGTTGATAGTTCTCTGTTCGGGGTGGGCTGTCGCGGCCCCCAAGCTCGGCGACGCCGATTTCCCCAAACCTTCGCCGAGCAGTCGGCATACTGAGAAGGTCACGGCAGTTAAGAGCGGCAAGTATGATCTGGTCCTCATTGGCGATTCCATCACCCATTCCGTGGGAGAACTTGGCGGTAAATATGAACCGATGAAAGAAGTCTGGAAGAAACACTTCGCCTCACGCAATGCCATCAATCTCGGACACAATGGCTTTCGCACCGAACAGATTCTCTGGAACCTCCAGAATGGAGAACTCGACTTTGCGAGCTCACCCAAGGTGGCGATGATCCTGATTGGGACGAACAACAGCGACGATCGGCACTTTAAGAAAGTCCACACCGCGGAGGAGATCTTTGCCGGGACCAAAGCAATTGTCAACTTGGTCAAAGAACGACATCCCAGCACCAAAATCCTTGTCCTGCGAGTTTTCCCGCGTGGAGGTGATGGCGAAAAGGGAGTGAGTCCACCCGCCTTCAATTCCTCAAAGCAATGCATCGAGACCTGCCGCCGTGCCGGGGAACTCACCAAGAAACTAGCCGACGGCAAGCAGGTTTTCTGGCTCGATGTGAACCACGTTTTCCTGCGCAAAAATGGGACAATCAACACGGGCTTGATGTGGGACTTACTGCATCCCAGTCCGGCCGGTGCGGAAGCCTGGGCGCAGGCCGTGGCACCGACTCTCGAAAAGTTGATGGCTGACAAGCCACCCGCGCCGGAGCGAGTGATGCTCTGGCCCGACCAAGCACCAATCGGCGATGGCACCTTCGAGTCCGCCAAACCTGTCATCACCATTCATCGCCCCGCCAAGGCGAACGGGGCCTCGGCCATCATCTGTCCTGGTGGCGGATACGGAGGACTGGTGACCGGAGCGGAAGGCCATGGAATTGCAAAGTGGCTCAACAAGCAGGGCGTCACCGGGATCGTGCTCGAATACCGTCTTCCCCACGGACGCCAGTTTGTTCCCCTGCTCGATGCACAGCGCGCGATTCGGATCGTCCGCTCGAAAGGCGAGGCCTGGGGTTGTCATCCCAAGCGTATCGGGATCATCGGTTTCTCTGCCGGCGGACATCTCGCCTCCACTGCCGCAACACATTTTGATGCGGGCAAGGCTGATGCGACAGATCCGATTGAGCGGGTCAGTTGTCGCCCTGATTTTGCCGTGCTGGTGTATCCCGTGATCTCGATGGGTGACAAAGGTCATGGCGGATCGACACGGAATCTCCTTGGGGAATCTCCCTCGGCAAAGAACGTGGAGTTGTTCTCCAATGAGAAGCAAGTGACAGCGCAATCATCGCCCACCTATCTTACGCACGCTCTGGACGATCGGGTCGTGTCCGCCGAGAACAGCAAGATGTTTTACGAAGCCATGAAAGCGAAGAACGTCGCGACACACTACCTCGAACTCCCGTCCGGAAACCACGGACTGAACGGATACAAGGGCCCGATGTGGGATGCCTGGCAAAGCGGCTCCCTGGAATGGCTGGCCTCGCAGAAGATGATCCCTGCTCAGGACTAGATCCCACCTGGTCCCCAAGCGGTGCAACAAGCGATCGTTGGCGTGATCAGGGCAAAAAATGTGAAGAAGCGAAGCGAGTGCATGGAATAGAAATGAGATCTATACTGTGCCTATCAGTGCCGGGCGAAAAAAATAATTGCCGCCCTTGCTCTATCTCTCTCCCACCACCTCCCCAGTAGGCGTTGCATTGATGGTGTAGTAGAGGACCTTTCCGGTGGCGTCCTCGGCAGTCTTGGAAACGGAGTTCTGCACTCCGATCACCTTCCCCTCGGTATTCAGAATCGGCCCGCCACTCATCCCGCCGACCGGTGGGAAGCCTGCCAGCGGCTTGAGCCTCATCGCCTCCGGATCGGAAACGGTGGCGACCACCAAGAGCGGCAAAAGTTTGCTCACCGGAATCCCCTTCGTCTCGTCGCCCTGATGAAACGACTTCACGCGCCCTTTGCCATCGAGCCCCAATCGCGCGGGATAACCAAGGAACACCGCAGTCTCCTTCAGCGTCACTTTTCCCATCACAACGGGTGACTTCATCTCCGCCTCCTGATTCTCTTTCCCGGTGATTCGCAGCATGATCCAATCCTTCTTCCCCTCCTTCATGACCTCAGCGGGTAAAACTCGTCCATCCGTCATGGTAAGGAGGATCTTCTTTCCCCCCTCCTTGGCGTTCTCATTTAGGACATGTTTGGCAGTGAGGACCCCTCCGCCATTCAGAATGATTCCGGTGCCGTGGTTCGAACTAAAGCTGTTTTCGCCATACGAGTGACGCACTTCGATCCGCACCACCCAAGGTGTGAGGGATTCAAGCATCTCGCAAAACTCCGGTGCATGCTTCCCCAAGTATTCCTCACTCAAGGCATTCCCTCGTTCATAGACCAGATTCCGGTCCACGAACCACTGCTTTTCCTCTCCCGCCAAGTGCACTAATCCGAGAGTGAATGCTGCAAATCCCACGATCATCCCTAATTTCATTATCTTGCCAAGCTAGCGGTCCACTCGTGACCGACAAGCGTCGAGATTGAAGGACTCTGCGGACTTATTCCGGAGAGCGAGAGGAAACGCTGTCCATGACGGCGAGCCGGAGGCCGCCCATCTGGCGCAGATGTCCGAGGAGTTCTGAAGCACTTACGAGCAGGTCATTTCTCAGTGATAGGCGAGTGACCTTTATCGCGTAAAGTGCGGATGCCAATCCCGATTGGATTAGAAGACGTCAGTAAACTTGGTCGCCTCTGGGTCCCTTGCAGGATTTCTGGCCACTTCCCGTGTTTCGGGGGCAGGCTTCGCGTGGTTGAAGCCGGATGACATCCCGGCAAAAAGGATTTCCAAGTAATTTATGACGAGAGCCCGATTGATCGCAGCGGTATTTACCGCAATCCTGTCCACCGGCATCACCGAATTGGCGGCAGCTCCGGACGAAAAGACGACTCCGGCCCATGCCTTTCGGATCTCGGAGGAAACCGACGCCCTACTGGATAACTACTGCTACACCTGTCACGACGAAGAAACGCAAAAAGGCGATATCAGGCTGGATAACCTTGGCGGTCTGGAGAGTTCGAAGCGCTTGGATCTTCTGAACCGGATGCAGGAGCAACTCTATTTTCAGCACATGCCGCCGCCAAAAAAGAAGAGGCAGCCAAGTGAGGAAGAGCGAAAAGCGATCCTGACGTTTGTTTCGACCGAACTGGGCCTTCACGGTGCCTCGACCCTGGAAGGAAAACTGCAGAAGCCTGAGTTTGGCAACTACCTCGACCATGAAAAACTCTTCTCCGGTGAATACAAGGATCTGCCCGGGTTCACCGATGACCGGCGCTGGCTGATCAGTGAATACATCTTCAATGCAAAATTCCAACGGATGCTGGAGAACAATCCGAAGGCAAAGCGAAATGGCAAAAATGTCTCGGTTTTGGGTAGCAGCAAGATTCAAAACCTCAGTCTGACAAACCCCTTTCTTCTGCCAAACGTTTCCGGGGTCAGGTATTACGCCAACGAGGATCTCACCGGTGGCCACCTCTCGAGCATGTTGACGAATGCGCAGAAAACAGCCGAGCACATCACCGACTATCTCGTAAAGCGGAACAAAAAATATCTTCCTGCCATCAATGAAATCATGGCACTCGAAGACGAGCATCATGCGACATTGGCCTCGCGTCGTCAGTTTCTGAAAACCTTCATCGCAAGGCTTTCCGACGAGCTCTATGGCAATAAAAATGAGTCATTGCTACCGATATTTATACCAGTGGAACTCAAGGCGGTAAAGGCACTGGCAGAGGGAGAAAAATACAAGAAAGCGCCGTTTCATGTTGCCCAGAACATGCTCAAAGGCCTTGAGGGCGACAGCACCGTTTATCAATCTCTGCTCGATCCCCAACACGAGAAGAAATCCGATGAGGAATTTCGAAAATTGTGTGAGCTTACCTGGTTCTACTTTGGCGACCATGAACGGAAAATTCAAGGACGCATGACGATTCTCCGGGACTACATGCCCGAACTCCGCGAACAGCTGGTCAAAGACAACGGGCGTAAAATAAAACCCATCGTCTACAAAGCTCTCGATGATTCTGAAATGGACGTAGTCCGGAAATCGATCACAAAACATCGTAAGAAAGGCGATCACTACGGTGAAATCATCGAGAAGTGCATCGCGGAGTGGGAACAAGGTTTTGAGCAGGAACGCATCGCCGCGGGACCGCCCTCAGACCAACTCCTGTCAGATCTTGTTAATCAGCTGAGTGTGCAAATCCTGGAGCGATCTGCCGACACGACGGAAGCAGCCGAGTATCTCGCCCTTTCGAAGTCCTACGTCACCAAGCTTGGCAAACTCAAGGCCATCCAGAAACTCATCCAAACCTTCATTTTATCGAGCGAATTTTCCTACCGTCAGGAATTCGGAACCGGAGAAGCAGACGAGGACGGTCGCCGCATGCTTTCTTCGCGCGATGCCAGTTATGCCATTGCCTATGCCTTAACGGACCAAAGCCCCGATGAGGAACTGGTAAAGGCAGTTGAGAGCGGCAAGCTGAAGACCCGGGAAGATTATAAGAGAGAAGTCCTGCGCATCTTGAAGAAGAGGGATGCCATTTATCTCATCGATCCCATCCTCGCCGATAAGAATTATCGCGACAACACAACCGATACCGCCATTCGGAAACTACGGTTTGTCCGTGAGTTTTTCGGATACCCCGCCGCGCTCACAATTTTCAAAGATGAAAAACGATTCGGAGGGGATCGCCTCGGGAATGCCACCTCGCGCCTCCTCAACGAGACCGACAGACTCGTCGAACACATCCTGGAGAACGATAAAGACGTCTTAGAAGAGCTGCTCACCACCGAAAAGTTCTTTGTCTACCATGACGGAGACAATGAGCGAATGCAGGCCGCCTCCGACAGGATCAAGAGTATCTATGCGCGCTTCAAGGACCTCGACTGGAAGAACTTTAAGCAAGAGGATCTCCTCGACCACAGCGAGTTCCTTAGGAAAGTGAAGATGCGAAGCGTCGACCCGGACAAGCTCGAAGCGAGAAACCGGCAGGGCAATACGATTCAGTTGTTCAAAAAGTCGATGGAAACGATCACGGCCCGCTTGGACAAGGGACAGCAGGAGGCCGCGCCCTTCGACCTCTATCGGGGCTACGGCAATGATTTCATGCCTGGCTACAACATTTCCAAGTTCTTCAACTTCCGGATGAACAACTGGGATTACCAAACGATCCAGCCGGCAAAAGTCGCCCATCGTAAAGGTCTGCTCACGCATCCTGCCTGGCTCATTGCGCATGCCCAAAATACCGAGACCGATCCCGTGCACCGCGGAAAATGGATCCGTGAAAAATTACTGGCCGGCACCATTCCCAATATCCCGATCACCGTTGATGCCGTCATTCCGGAAGACCACAACAGAACCCTGCGCGACCGATTGGCCAGCGCGACTGAAGCAAGCTACTGCTGGAAATGCCACGAAAGCATGAATCCGCTCGGCTACGTCTTCGAAAGCTACGACGATTTTGGCCGCTTTCGGGTAGAAGAATCTTTGGAGTATCCAGACAAGCTCATTACAAAAAGCTCGGATAAGGGCACCCTCCTAACCGATACTCGGGACGTCTACAAGACGCTGCCAGTCAACTCAACGGGATACCTAAAGGGAACGGGAAACGATTCGCTGGATGGAGAATTAAAGGATGCCCTTGACCTAGCCGAACGCCTGGGAAAATCGCGACGCGTCCGTCAGTCCATCATCCGTCATGCCTTCCGATATTTCATGGGCCGCAACGAGTTCCTTTCAGATTCAAAAACCCTGATCGAGGCCGAACAGGCTTATGCCGCAAACGGCGGCAGTTTCGATGCCGTGATTTTATCACTACTCACTTCAGATTCATTCATTTACCGTAAGGCGATAGCCAAATAGACCGATGAACCGCAGAAGAGATTTTCTAAAAACATCCGCACTGGGCGCCGGGGCAATGGCACTGGCACCATCCTTTAATCAATTGTTGGCCGCCTCAGCTGGCACCGGGGCTCCCAAGCGCTTCATCTTCATCCGAAAATCGAGCGGCATCCGTCCCGCTGAAATCGCCCTCCCCGATTTTTCAGACAAGGACAAGGCGCTCGACGAGAAGAAGCAAGCGCTCGAAGTGGATTTGGACAAGCATGAGCTGCCCAAGTGGCTGCGCGGTCTGGATGCACACAAGGAGCACATGACCATCCTGCAGGGACTCTCGGCCAAGATGAGTGAAAACGTCCACTACTCGTTCTCATCCGTCATGGGCTGCTTCAAATCAAATCGAAATACCCTGAGTGCCATCAAGCGGGCGACGATCGATTTTGAATTGGCCAAACTCTTCCCTTCTCCATTTGGACACGTCGAGCTGTCATTCGCCGGTGGCCGATCGGGCATTGTCTCGGGGTATTCCGCGCCGTCACAGCAAACGCGAAATTACTGCTATGCCGATCCGGATACCGCGCGAAGCGAACTATTCAAATCTGTCCTAAACCCGGAGGCCGTAAATTCCGACAATGACATGCTCTCATTTTTGCAGGGCAGAGAGGGCCTGAAAGCCAGTGGCATCAAGGGTCATGAAAAAAGACGCCAGGAAATGCAGATCGAATCGATTCATGCCATTCGCGAGCGTAACAAAAAACTAATCAAGCTTTCCGGATCGCTTGCCAGGCATCTGCCCGAACTTGCGCCGGTGCATGCGAATGGTGGTGCCAATGCGAGCACGCCTGAGAAACAAGCCGCCATGACCGACGTCCTGATTGCGGCATTGAAAGCCGGTCTGACCAATGTTGTCACCTATACCATCGATGACCTGGGGACGCCCGTGACCGGCCTGCCGGGAAATGAAACGGATCGTGTCGGTATTCACCCCTTAGGGCATGACGAAGCCTTCGGCGGGGTGCCCGCCTGGAAAACCAGAGAGCAGATTCGCATCAGCCACGTGAATCAGATCAAGACGATCGTCGAGAAACTCAAGCAGGCCCCCGAGGGAAACGGCATCATGTTTGACAACACCATGATCATGTACTTTCCGGAAAACGGAGAAACCCACCATGGCATTGGTTTGGAATCCCCTTTTCTCATCATGGCTGGCAACAACTGCAATCTCGATATCTCAGGCCGTTATGTCCGCCTGCCAATCCTTGGCACCGAAGGTCACAAGACTCTCGGCAACTTTTACACCACGCTGCTCAACGCCCACGGAAATCCGATGGAGCACTACGGCGACCTCGATCTGGAAATGGCGCGCAAAAAACTCGACCAGACCGGAGCCATTAAGCAATTCATGGCTTGATACCTATCTATGCTGCCGTGAACGGCGACCTGATTCGGACACAGCTTCGTTAGCCCAATGGGATTTCCGTAGCTGGTCCCAACGAACACTGCTCAGCTTGACTAAAGTCCACTTTTGAAATGAAATTACCAATTACTATCCTCGCGCTGACCTACGTGATTCTCTCTACCCTGTCGACATTGGCTGCGCCGACAAAGCGACAAACTGCTCCTGAAAAATTGAAGGTGCATGGCATCTTTCGCAGTCACATGGTCATCCAACGCGACGAGCCCATCACGATCTGGGGTTGGGCACCAATGGGCACTGTAGTGGAAGTCGCCTTCGGCAAGAACACCGCGACCAGCAAAGCTGCCGGCGAAGCAGGTCGCTGGGAAGTGAAGCTTGATCCACAACCCGCGAATTCAGAGCCGCAGATGCTGACCGTCAAAGGAAGTAATGGCACCGTCAAAATGGAGAACATCTTGATCGGTGATGTCTGGGTCATGAATGGGCAGAGCAACATGGCATTCGGCCTCAAGGCTGTCTATCAGGCTGGCTTTGAATCCGCCCAGGCACACCTGCCGCAGCTGCGCCATTTTCGAATCCAATCCGGTGCGGAGTCCGAGTATCTCGAGACGGACATCAACGAAGACTTCATTTTTGGCAAAGACGTTGAGGACAAGAACTGGAGAGTGGTCACGCCGGAAACCTCGCTCGATATGGGTGCCATCGGATTCATCTTCGGTTCGCGATTACAGCGCGCCTTGCAGATTCCCATCGGCATTATCGACAACTCACGCGGCGGTGCCGCGATCGAGAGCCTCGTTCCCCGCCACAAGTTTGCCGATGACCCCATCGCTGCTGAATACCTGAAGTGGGTCGATGGCCGCCGCGCGGAGTTCAGTTTCGAAGACTTCTTCCAAGCCCAAATGGACAAGTGGAAATCCTCCGAAACCAAGTATCAAAAAGAAATCGCCGCTGACAAAGAGAAAGGAGTGACAAAGAAACGCCGCCGCCCCAGAAAACCGGACGGAAGCATTCGCACGTGGTCCGTTCCTGGTCGCAGCCCCAGCGATGCCGCCGCGTGTTACAATGGCATGTTTGGCGTCTTCAAAGGCCTCAACATCAAAGGCGTGGCCTTCCACCAAGGGTTCAACAACGCGATGATGAACACGAGTTGCAAACCGAGATTCTATCGTAGTCTCATGAAGCTTATGGTCGACGGATGGCGGGATGACTTTGGCGAAAAACTGCCTGTGGCGATCATTGGGTTATGTGCCGGAGGGGGCGCCCAGACACGGCTCAACTTTGAGCAAAATGGACTCTCCACGGCTGCCTACATTCGCGAATCCCAGAGACTGGGGTTGATGGATGCCACGGATCAAAGCGATACCGTTTTCATTCCCGCGTATGACCAGAAAATCCCCCAACTCCACACCAAGAAGAAAAAGGAACTGGGCCTCCGCACCGCGCGATGGGCGTTGAAAAACATCTACGAAATGGAGAGCATTGTCTGGGAAACCGGAGAGCTTGTCTCCGCCGTGCCCGAAGAAGGCAAGCTGCGGCTCACCTTTGACAAGCCCGTCCGGGTTGATGACTTCGGCTCCGAGATCGAGGGCTTCTCTGTCGCCGACAGTTCCGGAACCTACTACATGGCCGATGCCATCTACCTTGAGACAAAGGATAAAAACGAGCGCTATAAACAGATCCTAGTATCCAGCCCTCTCGTCAAAGAGCCCGTCTCAGTGCGCTACGCGTGGTCCAGAGCCCCCATGGGAAACCTCAAGATCAACGGAATCCCCTGGCAGCCGCTCCATAGTTTCCGCACCGACAAAATCGACTTCTCACCCGAGGTCTCCCACCAGGATCCCGACGGAAGCAAAAAGAATTCCGACGCCGGCAAGATCCTCAAGGCTGCCGCGGCTGAAGCTCTCAAAACGAGAATCAAGACTGCTAAAGAGTAATCGCCAACAAATCGACCGTGAGACAAGGTATCTTGCGAAACATATTCCAGCTAGATCGGGTATGAATACCATCACGTGATCACTTTTTTGATGAAGTGAGAGCGAATATTTCGTTCCATGAAGACCATGCCCCGCAGATTTTCCATCCTGCCCCTCATCCTGCTCTGTGGGTTGCTGCTCGATTCTTCGCGGGGTGAGGACCCGACCTGGTGGTCGTTCCGCCCCCTTTCGCGGCCCGTCGTGCCAAGAATCAGCGAGTTTGGGGATGCGGGTCGCGCCATCAATAAAATCGATCACTTCGTCATTGCCAAACTGCGGGAGCAGGGATTGCGGCTTTCGCCCGAAGCCGACCGCCGCGTGCTGGTCCGACGGCTTTATTTCAATATCATCGGGCTTCCCCCGACACCGGATGAGGTCGGGAAGTTCGTCAACGATCCCGACCCCAAAGCCTACGAGAAACTTGTGGAGAAGCTCTTGGACTCGCCGCGTTATGGCGAACGTTGGGCGCGTCATTGGCTCGATGTGGTGCACTTCGGCGAGACCCACGGATACGACAAGGACAAGCTCCGCCTGAATGCCTGGCCCTACCGTGACTATGTCATCCGGTCCTTCAATGAGGACAAACCCTACGCACGGTTTATCAAGGAACAGATCGCGGGCGACATCCTCTGGCCGACCACTCCAGATGGCGTGGTCGCCACCGGATTCATCGCGGCTGGGCCATGGGATTTCATCGGTCACGCCGAAGTCCCCGAAACGAAACGCGATGGCAAGATTGCACGTCATCTCGACCGTGATGACATGGTCGCCACCACCATGAATACTTTCACTTCGATCACGGTCCAGTGCGCGCAGTGCCACGACCATCAAGTCGATCCGGTGACGATGGCCGACTACTATTCCCTGCAATCGGTCTTCGCTGCCCTAGACCGGGCAGACCGTGATTATGATATCGATCCCGAAATCGCAGCAAGGCGCTTGGAACTGAAAGCGCAACTTTCCAGTTCGGAGCAAGCAATTACGAAACTGGAGCAAGAGATCGAAAAGGCGAAGACCGAAGAAATCCGACTGGCTGAAAAGAAGATCGCGAAGATCAAAAAATCTCTTTCTTCGGAAGATTCAAACTCCAGCCAACTTGGATATCATAGTGAGATCGCAAGCGCCCAAGACATCGAAAAATGGGTCCAGATCGATCTCGGAAAAGTTGTCTCAATTCAAACAATCGGCCTTTTCGGAGCGAAAGAGTATGGCTTTGACGATTTTGGATTTCCCGATCAGTTCCGGATTGAAACGGCCTTGGAAGAATCATTCGAGAAGGCAACACTGGTAGCGCAATTTGCAGACGAGGACCATCCTCGACCGGGTAACGAGCCGGTTGAAATCAAGGCGGGAGGCATTGAAGCCCGTTATCTCAGAATGACCGCTACCAAGCTGTGGCCCCGACACATGAAGGGCCAGGCGGTGTCGCAAGACTGGATTTTTGCGCTGGGCGAACTCGCAGTCATCGCTGATGGCAAAGTCGCAGAGGTTGTCGGGGTCCATTCTCTTGACTCCATTCAAGCTCCGCCACGATGGAGTAAGAAGAATGTCAGCGATGGTTTGTTCGGGGGCAGTTCGAAAGATAACCTCGCAAAGTGGCTTCCCGGAGATTCCAAGGATCAACCGGCCGAGCTCGCCCGACTTGTTGACCTTCGCAACAAATTACTTCGCAGAGTCGCCGGACCAAAGGTCGCAGCGAGGGTCGAGCAAGTGGCGATCAAGTCTGGGCTGGAACAAAAAATCGCCGGATTACCGAAGCCAAAAACAATCTATGCGGGGACAATTCACAAGGGATCGGGCAACTTCATCGGGAGGGGTGGATTGCAGGGAACTCCGCGGCCGATCTTCGTGCTCAACCGTGGTGATGTCTCGCAACCCGGCGACCCCGTGGCTCCCGGAGCAGTGCCGGGCATCGTCGAATCACTTCCCGCACGCTTCGATCTCCCCGCAAATCACCACGAAGGAGATCGGCGGGTCGCCCTTGCGGAATGGATCACCCACCCGGAAAATAAACTGACTTGGCGCAGCATTGTGAACCGAATCTGGCAGTATCATTTCGGTCGCGGAATCGTCGATACTCCAAATGATTTTGGGCGCATCGGAGCCGCGCCTTCGCATCCCGAACTTCTCGACTGGCTCGCGGTGGAGTTCCGCGAAAGCGGTGGATCGATGAAGCATTTGCATCGCCTAATCTTGAAGAGCGCGGTCTACCGGCAATCCAGCGCGGATATTGCCACGATGGCGGAAGTCGATTCCTCGAATCAATATCTCTGGCGACAAAACCGCCGTCGCGTGGAAGCCGAGGTCGTCCGCGATTCGGTCCTCGCGCTCGCCGGAAAACTCGACCTCAAAATGGGGGGACCCTCATTTCAGGACTTCGTAATAGAGCACCCGGAACATTCACCCCACTATCAGTATCATCTATCCGATCCCGATGACTCCGCGATCCATCGGCGTTCGGTCTATCGCTTCGCGGTCCGATCCCAGCCCCAGCCATTGATGGACGCGCTCGACTGCGCCGATCCCTCGCTACTCGTCGATAAACGCAGCGAAACCAACACCGCCTTGCAGGCCCTCGCGATGCTAAACAATGCCCTCCTGCTGCGGATGTCGGAGCATTTCGCGAAGCGAATTTCCGCCGAACCCGAACCCGTCGCGGCCGCCTTCACTCGCGCCTTGGCGCGCTCTCCAAATCCCTCGGAACTTGAAACCCTGAACGACTACGCCGCCGAACACGGACTCGCCGCGACCTGTCGTCTCATCCTCAATCTCAATGAATTCTCCTTTATCGATTAACCTCCAGTCCCGCCGGGATCTTCTCAAGACCGCCGGGGGAGGCTTTGGAAGCATTGCCTTGAATGCGATGCTCCAACAGGATCTCGGTGCCGCGCAACTCCCACCGAATAGCGTCACCCAAATCGCCCACAATCCTCCGAGGGCGAAGCGGGTTGTCCAACTCTTCATGGCGGGTGCCGCCAGCCACCTCGATCTCTTCGATTACAAGCCCGCGCTCATCAAACACCACGGAGAAAAATCTGACTTCGGCGAGCACGTCGAAGCCTTCCAGGATGGTCTCGGTCCCTGGATGAAGCCGGTGTGGGAATTCCAGCCTTACGGAGCTTGCGGCAAAATGATCAGCGAACCGGTCGCTCCCCTCGGTTCGGTAATCGATGAAATATCATTCGTGCACAACGTCACCGGAAAAAGCGGTGTCCACAGCCAAGCGACCTATTTGCAAGCGACCGGATTCAACCGTCCCGGTTTTCCAGGCATGGGTTGCTGGATCAGTTATGGTCTGGGAAGCCTGAGCGATGAATTGCCTACCTTCGTCGTTCTCCCGGATCACCGTGGCTTTGCCTCGAACGGCCCGAAGAACTGGTCCTCGGCCTTTCTGCCCGCCCAGCATCAGGGAACGATCATTCGTCCCGGCACTTCCGATCCGATCACCCACTTGCGACCCTCCGGCAAAACGAACTTCGCGACCAGTATGGCCGATGCCGATGGTCAGGCCGTGCTGGCCCGCCTGAATCGCGAACATGCCCGCGAGCGACCGGGCGACTCCCGGCTTGAGGCCCGCATCAAGAGCTATGAAATGGCCGCCCGGATGCAGCTTTCAGCTCCCGAAGCACTCGACCTTTCCAAGGAACCCGCTTTCATCAAAAAGATGTATGGTTTGGCGGAACCCGGCACCCAATGGCCCAAGACGATCAACGCGCCAGAAGAGGCAGACTATTTCGGACGCAAGTGCCTGACCGCGCGCCGACTCCTCGAACGAGGGGTGCGGTTCGTGCAAATTTGGAGCGGAAACGACAACGGATTCCCCCGACGCAATTGGGACAGCCACGAGGATATCGAGCGTGATCACGGACCTCTCGCCAGCGGCATGGCGATTGGCACTTCCGCTCTGATCGCCGATCTGAAACAGCGGGGAATGCTCGATGATACCATCGTCTTATGGACCACCGAATTCGGCCGCATGCCCTCCACCCAAGGAAGCAAAGGCCGCGACCACAATCCCTTTGTCTTCACCAACTGGCTCGCGGGCGGAGGGATCAAGGGCGGCCTGGTCCATGGCGAAAGTGACGAGTGGGGCTACAAGCCACTCGATCGTCGAAATCCCACCGAAGTCTATGACATCCACGCCACGATCATGCATCTCCTCGGCCTGGATCACGAGAAGCTGACCTTCCGCAAGGACAGCATCGACCGCCGCCTCACCGATGTGCACGGCCATGTCATCAAGGAATTGCTCGCTTGATAATTTGATTGGCGAGGCTCTTCTCATACTCAAGCGTCGCGGGCATTCCGCAACCGTCGTTCCATCCCTGGTACCAGCCAAAGCCCACCACTTCATGATCCCGTCCCTTCAACTCGGGAAAGTGCGTTCCGAGGTCGCCGAGCACATCCTTCACGTGCCCAAGCATCTTCTGGTAATATGGCCCAAGTTCCCCGCCTGAACTCGGCGGACGGAAATCCTTCTGCAAACTCTTTCCTCCCCACGCGGTCTTGATGAGGAGAACCGGTTCATCGATCGCGAACTCAAGTTATCCTTTCTGCGCGAAGAGAAACGCCACCAGTGCCGCAAAATCATCCAGACTCAGGGCGTTGGCCAGTCCGGGCGGCATCATGGAAATCTCCAGTTCAGTGCGCTTCTTGAGGTTGCTCGTCTTCACCCGATAGGCCTTCCCTGCGATATCACGCAACTCGAGTTCATCGGCACTCTCCGCGGTCACAAATCCAGTGATCGATTTTCCATCCTTGGTCTCGACCAGAACCGTCGCGAAGCCCTGGGAGATCGAGGCATTGGGCTTGAGGATCGACTCGGCAATTTGCTCCGGTGAGAGAATCGCGCCAACCTGCCCCATGAACGGCCCCTTGAGCGCTTGTCCCTTCTCGACGGTATGACAGGCGATACACCCCTGCGCCGTGAAGAGCTTCTTTCCGAGCTCCGGCTTCCCCTTGAGCTTCTTGAGAGAAAGCATGACATCCTCGATCGAGGTCTTGCCAATCTGGCCCTTCTTCCCCGCAATCTTCGCAAGGTTAACAGTCGGGTCAGCCGGCTTGATTTCAGTCTTAGCCGCGAGGGCCGCATCCATCCCCGTCAATCCGGCGCGGTTCTTGGTCACTGATGCCGCAATGGTCTGGCGCAGGGCACCATCCGCGCCCTCCCATACCCTGCGAACAAAGATCTCGATTTTGTCGGAGGCCTCCCACTTGGCCAGCTTGTAGTAGGGCCCGCGTGTGTCAGGTCGAGTCCCCCACCACCAGGAGCCGTCATAGGGTGCTTCCTGATGATAGAGACGGATGAGCGTTTGCAGAATTCCGACCCGGGCATTCCCCGCTGCGGAGGATCCATACTTCGCGATCAAGCCGTCCACCACGTCGACGTCGTGCATCCTCCGCAGAGCCCAGAGCGCTCCCTGGGAATTGGGCCCACCAACGGCATCGACACAAGCGCTCGCCGCATGGAGATCAACCAAGGCTTTGACTGCAATGTGAGGAACAAGAATCTCCGGATTGGGCGTCGCGTGCGGGCCCTCACTGGAGGAACCGCCCACCGCAGCACTCTTCGTTTCGGACACGATGAAGCGAACGTTCCCTCCCTTAGAAGTCGAAGCGAGTCCACCAGTCGCCTTGAAGCGGGTGGCCCCCTTCGGCACTTCGTAAACGATCACGGAATCCGCATGAGTTCCGAGGCCATCGGGCGAATCAACTCCACCCGTCGTCTTCAACTTTCCGCCTGCCGCACTCTTGCCAAAGCCAATTTTACCCCAGCCACTTTTGGCCGATTTCCACTTCAAGGACGAAAGCTTCGTTTCCTTCCCGGCCGCGTTCTCAAAGACCGGCGTAAACCACGCCGCGTGATCATTCCCGGTCCCGTTTCCGCCGTCAGTGACGATGAGGTAGACTTGCTTGAAAGCGCTGACGTCGACGTCAATCTTCACCCTCTTTTTACCACTGATGACCTTGCTTTGGAATGCGAGAGGCTTGGGTAAATCGGCAGGGGCGGCCTCACCTGGAGGCGAAGAAATCGCAAGCAAGGCAGAGGCCGCCGAAAGATCCCCGAGGCGACCGAGGCTCACTGCCGCAGCGAGCTGCACACGAGGGACCGTGCTCTTGAGGCCCGCGACAAATAACTCCTTGGTGACCCCGTCGAGCTGCGTCTTGCGATCGGTCAGGGCACGCATCGCCCACTCCTTCACAAGCGGATCAGCAGTCAGTTTCACCAAGCCTGGATTGGCCTTCTTCCCGGCCATTTGCTTGTAGGTGAAAATTGCCGCGACCCGCGACTCGAGCGAAGCAGCCTGATCCGTCGCGACGGAAATCACACCCTTCACTGCTCTCGGACGGTGCAACAATTCCTGCGATGCCGCCAAGCGCGCCGTGGCACTTTCCGAGCGCAGCATCGCCACGAGAGCTTTCTCTTCAAGTTTTGCGGGGTTCGCGAAGGGCTTGTAGGTCCATCCTTTGGGGACGTAGCGCTGGACAAAACCCTTACCGGGGTTTCCGGAATATCCGGCACCATTCCACGCGGCACCGTAAAGACGCCCGGAAGCATCGACATCAATGTCACTGATCTGGGACAGCTTGATGAAATTCTCAGGTTCCTGGGTGAAACTCGCACCGTCCGGAGTGAGACGATGAATCACCAATTGACTGCGCCCCCAGTCACACATCATGGGGACATTGTTGAATTTATCCGGCCAGCCGGGTTCCTGCAGGAAGAGTGACCCGGTTCCCGATCCACCACCGACATCGACAAGGGCTGGAATGATCTCGTCCGTGAAACTCTTGAAGAGAACGGGGTAGCCGTATTCGCCGGATTGAATGTGATGGATAAACCGCACATTCCATCCCCCTCCATCATTGGTGTTCCCGCGAGTGTAGATGTTCATCAAGGGATCGATCGCAACATCATAGATGTTGCGAAGGCCATGCGTGTATACTTCCAGTTCCGACCCATCGGGGCGGAGGCGTACCACGCCGCCACCAAGCATCGTCAGTTCCGTGCCGTCGGTGCCCTTGGCTCCATGAATTCCAAAATCACCGACCGCGATATAGATCCAGCCATCGATCCCCATGCGAATGCCATTAGTCGAGTGATCCGTTCCCCGACTGCGAATCGACTCCGGCGAGCAAATCTCCTTCACCAGGGTTTTACCCGGTCCATCCGCAACGCCGTCCCAATCCGCATCTGTAAAAAGAGTCAGTTCCATGCCGCTTAGAATAACTGAAAGGTAATGCCGCATAAGCAAAAAGAGAGAACGCAAAAATCACAATTGGTGACTGAAACCTTTCCCCTTTTGCCCGAACAGTGGACTTATTGTCGAATGGAATTTTAGAACCA
>ENA-OSJC01001060-OSJC01001060.1-marine-metagenome-genome-assembly--contig:-NODE-1060-length-23852-cov-14.851735_pt1 | contig 23852 bp, 27 predicted proteins | sample MGYA00237885_ERZ534234 | MGnify/ENA primary metagenome ERZ534234 (study PRJEB26413, sample SAMN06343907) | marine metagenome | isolation source: coastal waters | place: Atlantic Ocean: West Antarctic... | reverse complement strand
CGTGGTTTTTTTGTTCCAGATAAAGATGGATTATCTTTTGGTGATTTACCCGAAGAAGCACAGGCATTTGTAAATCAGGAGATAAATTATCTCATAAGAACCAAATATAATTTTATACACTATAACCCATTTCCTCGTGTAAAATCATCTATGATAGACGAATTTGAGGGTGTAGTTGAAGAAGATGAAGATGCTTATCTTTTAGATGAGTCTGAAAAGAAATTAATTGATACAAATAATAAATTAATTGTTAAGGATTTAGAAAAACGTTTGAAATTTAATCGTAAGAATTTCAATGTCGATTCTCCATTTTATGGTGAATGCATAATTATTGATGAAGTTCATAACTTTGTTAGGGAAATTTTAAATCCGGGTTCTAAACCATCAAAAATATTTTATGATTGGATTGTAAATGCGGAAAATGTTAAATTAGTCTTCTTATCTGGAACTCCAGTAATTAATAAACCTTCTGAAATAGCCGTATTGTACAATATGTTAAAGGGACTTATTAAGGTTTATACTTTTACTATAAAATCCGATATGGATACGGATATTGCGACTAAAAAACTAAATGAAACATTTTATAAAAAGAAATCGTTAATTGAGTTATTTTTAATCGAGAAGAAGCAGGGTAAACTAGTAATATCATTTATCCAAGAGAGAACTGGATTTGAATCTCTTATCGACCCAGAAGATGAAAATAAACTTGTTTATACTGTTCAGAGTAAAAGAGAAGGTCTGGGAAGTTTTGATGATTTTATGAATCAGATATATAAGGGTCTTCTTTCTTTATTCAATGATGATGATATTACGCCCAGTCCTAAATTTTATAATGAACTTTCGCAGAGAGCAAAGGTTTCTTTGTTAAGAGGTAAATTAACTGTTTATGATAAAGATTTAGATATTCCATTCAATCGCAGGCAGAAATTATTTGATATTTTAGAAGATGATATTCTGATAGATACAACTGATAATTCTAATTTCTTGAGATATTTCTTTGAAGGTCGAATGGAAATACCAGATAAAAAGAGAACATTATTGAAACGCATGCTTATGGGTTTGACATCATATTATCCAATTGATAGGTCATCTATTGTAGATATCCCAACGATTGTTGAACCAGAGATTATTCCTGAAGGTTTTGATAATTACAAGATTGTTCAGAATTTGAATGTTGTTCCGTGCACAATGAGTCAAACACAGTTTGATAAATATTCAGAAATGTGGTCAAAAGAAAAAGCAATCGATGCTTTGGCTCGAATGAGAAATTATGATGAAAACTCGCCCTTTCATTATCATATGCGAACAAGACAAACGTGTAATATTGTATATAGTGATGATGATTTTAGAACCACTAAAAAAACTGAAACAAATAAAGATGAAATTGAAGATTTAAAATCACGTTCATTTCAAAGTATCATTGATACTCAGAGTCTTCAATTTGAAAAAGAACTCAAAAATCTTTCACCTAAGATGTTTGAAATAATGAAAAATATCCAAACATTTATGAATGGTAATACGCCAACGGGTAAGATATTATTTTATAGTGATTTTAGGTCCGATGGTGGGTCGGAAGCATTTGAATTAGTATTAAAAAGCAATGGATATGAAAAATTTAATTATAAAGACCCTCAAAAAGATAAGGGGAAAAGATTTACATTTATTACTGGTTCAGAAGGACAAGAGGAAAGAAGAATCAATAAAGAATATTTTAATAATGAAAATAATAAGCGGGGCGATTATGTTCAAATAATGATTATATCGAGTGCTGGTGCTGAAGGTATTTCTTTAACGTGTGTGAGACAGGTTCATATATTAGAACCCTTTTGGAATTATGTGAGGATTGACCAGGTATTAGGAAGGGCTATTCGTATGAAATCTCATTTAGATTTACCTAAAGAAGACAGAAATGTAGAACAATATCTTTATTTAAGTTGTTTACCAAAGGGTACAAATCTTGAAGATACTTATAAATCGTTAAAAAATGATGTTAATAATACCTGGATAGTACCGTCTTTTCCAGATGAATCTATTAAGTTTGAATTATCAAAGAGTGAAAATAGAGAAACCAAGGAAATAATTGATAGAATTATTAAAATCAATATTGATTCAAATGGAGAATCTGCTGATAATCATTTATTCGAGATTATGGAATCTAAATATAGAGTTTCATTAGAAATCAATTCTGTAATTAAAGAATCTTCATTGGATTGCATCCAGCATACAAGAGATGACCCTGAATTAAATGATAAATGTATACGATTTTCAGATAAACTATTAAATGAAATATCATACTTTCCGGGTATATCAAGTAAAATCCTGGAAAGTATTGATAGTTTCCAACTCAAGGCAAAATATTTATACTTTATTAAACCCAATATCTATGTCATCTCTGCTTCAAATGATGAAGGAAATAATATTTTCATTTACTATGAATGGGCAAAGGGCGATGAAGAACCTGATATAAGATATATAAGAGATAATGGTAGACGTCTATGTGATGTTAATATTGATAAAATGATGGTATTGAATTATGCTCAAAAAGACCATCCTTATAATAAACGATTGACTAAAGAATTTTCAGTGTATCAAGAAATGTATATAATAAATGAAGATATAATTGAAGAATATATTAATTTAGATACATTCCCTCCTCTTACAAAACTTTTAGTAAAGGATTCATTAAAAGGATACAAATTAAAATACAATGTAAATGATACATTTTATTACATGGGCACTGATAGTATCTTACCTGAAAAATGCATTCAACGAATTTATCCTTATCATATTTATGAACAAGATAATTTTCAAGTTGATTATATCAAACCCATTGTTATTTATAAAGGTGAATTATTTATTAAAGATTAAAACAAATATGATTATTATATGAAATATGAAATATATAATACCTAAAATAATAAATTATTCGACAATCAATATTGTATTTACAATAGCAATAGTTAAATATCATAAAGAAAATTTGAAATCAAATTATTTAAATAAATAACATTCTATTAAATAACATTCTATTAAATTAATATGGAAGTTCAGACATATAATGAGAATTTCAATATTCTATGGGAAAAAAGTAACGAATTAAATCACTGGTGTCGTGATACCAGAGAAAAAATAGGTAAAATGTTAATTGAAATGGTTGATAAAAAATTACTCGTATATATCGGGGAAGGTCATCGATACGGTAAACCATTCAAATGGATTCCTATATCCTGTGATGGAACGAATGAATATGTTATGATTAAACCAACGGGCTCTGATATACCAATCAAGTACTTAATTATTACAAATGATTATGACCAGAAATTCATCGAATGGAAAACATATGAAGCAGAAAAAGATTTTATGGATAGAGATTATTTATCTTAAATTATCTTAAATTATTAAATACTCTAAGTTACAATTTTATCTAGGAATGATTATTAATATTATACTTCTCTAATAATTTAATATAATCAACTCTATCCATATTTATTCTTAATTTTCTTCTTTCACGTTGAACTCGATTCCAACTTTTTTGTAAATTATTACGATGAATTAAATGAATTTTATTATAAATGTGAAATCTTAAAAGAATAATATGATTTTTCATTTACTAAAGTAAAAGTAAAGTTTTTAAATATTTTTAAACTTAAATTAATCCCTCCAAGGTAATATTCTTATTCACTTGTAAACAAGAATAATTTAGAGTCATATCCATTTCTAATGGTTCCATTAGAACATAATCACCGGCTATATTTTTTATAAATCCCCATTTATTAATTTTTTCAGCTGATATTAAACCCAATTCATCTCCAACTGCAAAATTATGATTTTCTATTTCTAAACACAAATATTTTTTACCTCGATGATTAATAATTTTGTAGTTTGAAATTTTCAAAATGTCAGATATTGATAATGGGTCATTCATCAAATAATTTCTTATCTGAATTTTTAGTGAATCATTGCATTGAATAATATCATCAGTCTGACATTCATACATATAAAATTCAATATCACCTAATTTATATGTATCACTAAACTTGAATAAATAATTATCTTCATCATTAAATAATACATTGATATTCGAATTACTAAATAAAGAATTTTCTTCTTTTATTAAGGTCAACTTTTTAGGTGTAAATTCTTTATAATCAATCTTAACTGTAAAATTATAGCGATTAAGTGAAATATCTGGATTCATTATTCGTTGACTTGAGTGTATTAATACGGGTTGAAGGGGCTTATATTGTATTTTTGTTTTTGTTACATCTGATGTTTTTGTTACATCTGATGTTTTTGTTACATCTGATGTTTTTGTTACATCTAATGTATCTGATGTTTTATTAATATCATCGATAATTAGTTTGCCTATACGATTAATGATTTCTTTATTCAAAATCGATAATTCATCAGTAAATATTTCATCAAATACAGATGAATAATTTAATTGAAATATATCAATATACTTTACATGATTCAAAATAGAAACACCTGTTTCTTCTAAAACAACTTTTGATAAGATTCCATAAATATGATTCTTATTTGTTTTTGAAAAATACATGTCATAAAGGGACATTTATTATTGATTAAATTATTATTTATTACTTTAAACATATTTAACCGCCATCTGAATCTGTTGCAGTTGTCGATGCCATATCAGCAGCAGCCTGCTCAGCAGAGGGAACAGTATTTACCTCTGTACCCGAGCCAAAGGCCTGTGAACCCTGAGCCGCAGATGAACCTTCCTCTCCATATCTAACATAGGATGAAACTAACGTTCTAAGTTCATCTAATGACATAATATTCGCTTCAGAAATAAGTTCAGACGAATCTTCTCTCACGCCAATTAATTCTGTATACATAGATATCAGTTCAGGACGAGTGAGACCAATAGTCGGGTCAGGACTTAGACTACTTGCTCCTGTCATTGAACCAGGTTGTCCTCTGGCCATACCGGTTCCCACTTCCATATCATCGTTAAGCGAAGTATCAATCAAATAATTTTCATAACTATTATCAAAGTTAGTACTTATTACAGGATTACCTGGTAGACTATCTGGTACACTTAATATAGAATCATCTGGGAAAGCATCTGATGCTCGATATACTTCAAAGTCTGCCAATAATTCATAATTATCGGACCCCTGGACATCAAAGTAAACACCCGAATTAGTAAGACCAGTTGTTCTACCTGGGAAGATACCGCTCACGATATCATCAACAGTGGGACATCTTACATCTGGACAAGTTGTTACGGGGCATTCCACAGGCACCGTCGCCGACGGTGTATTTGGTTGAACTGAATTAACGGATTCAACTGGTTCAACTGAAATAACAGGTGAAATTGTAGGGTATGCGGGGCAGGTGGGACAAACGGGGCACGCCTTCCCTTCAGGTATTTCAGGGCAAGGTGGTATTTCAGGACAACTAAAATCAATATTAGAAATCTTGGTTTCGAGTGATGCTATTTCAGACTCCATCGATTCTGCATTAGCCCCCATATAGTATATCATCCCGCCAATAACCATTAATAAAAATAAACTTATATACTGTAAGATTTCATTATACCCCTGGGGGTCAAGTAACATATAATTGAACATATCTATAATAGTAAATATAATTTATTTACTATTTAATTACTCTGAATAATTTACAGTCGAACGAAATATTTATCTCTTAATTTAGCCATATACCTATCGGTTAATTTTTCCATCAGATAATTATTAAAAGGTTTCCCTTCAAGCATTTGCTTTATAAAATGAATTGCGTACATACCACACTGAGAGTCAGCCTTCTGATAAGAATGGTCATTATAATAATAATTCATCTTACGACCGACTAATTCACCCTGTGACTGTATTTTTTTAATTAATTCGCGCACATGAGTCGATGGTTTATCACCATATGAATCAAAATAATAAATACCATATTCAGGTGAATTATGCATACCCATATCAACATACATAGAAATCCAGTGCTTACCAGATTTCGTGCTAGGGTCTGTATTAAATACAATACCTATTTTAGTCTTCCCATTTTTCAAATGGTCATTCATATTAAAGTTACATAGGTTGCTAACTGAACATTTTCTAAAATCCATTGGAACGGCACCATAAAAATAACACGAATTATCTGATTCAGAATATTGATTCAAACATTGTTCAATATCTAATGTAGACAGCCAATAATTATAATCTTTAATCCATTTTTTAGGCATCAGTGGTTTGAAACTCGATTTGAATTTATTATGGTCACCCCCCAAATTATCCATAATAGATTTTAAATTCAGCCAACACGCCTCGCTGGAGCAATTTGATATCTGACCTATATTATAACATATATCATCGTAAATATTTTTAATTGGACGTGAATTATTAATCTTTATTAATTTCTTATTCGGTAAATTATTAAGGATATTTGATATTTTGTACAACATATCATTGTCTAAACAAGATATCGAAGTCTGACCCTTAATTGGAGAACACTGTTCAGGTTTGAACATATTTTTTATTTTTGTCCTTGATTTTTTTGGTTTACGCTTAGAGCGGCGATAAGTGCCCATAATATATATATAGTCAATAAATTATTTAAAGTGTTATCTTGTATTTAAACAAGTATTATGGATATCCAACAGAAAAAAAATGAAATGGAGGATATTCTTCAGCATATCATCGGGGAATATAATCGATTAAATGATGAAACTATTAGTTCTAATTTAGAGACTGGTAAAAAAATGAAAATAATGTCCCAAAATATCCTTTCTCTTGATATTGCAGTTAAGGAAAAGAATTCTATTATCTTAGAGAGAGAAAATGATATTCGGGCTCAAAAAAGACAACTTTTTGAATATGAAACTATTATAAATGGTCTCAATGACAAACTCGAAACAGTTATTGAGGAAGATAATGAAGCAAATAAATTCGATATGCTTCGTATACAGGCAAAAGAAATAACAATGAAAGATAGAGAAATTGAAAGATTAACATCATTGCTACAGAGTAAGAAAAATAAGGGGAATGATATAATTAAAAATATTGAATCTTCACAAAAATCTGTTGTAGAACCTGTCATAGAACCAGTTGTTGAACCAGAGCCTGTTGTTGAGCCTGTTGTAGAGCCAGAGCCAGAACCTGTTGTAGAGCCAGAGCCAGAGCCAGAGCCAGAACCTGTTGTAGAGCCAGTTGTAGAGCCAGTTGTAGAGCCAGTTGTAGAGCCAGTTGTAGAGTCAGTTGTAGAGTCAGTTGAACAGGTAGACAAGGGTGTACTATTGAAGGTGACTTATAAGAAAAAGAAATATTATGTATATGAAAATGAAGACCCTCAAAATGTATATGAATTCAATGAAGAAAAGAAGGCGACTAAGGTGTTAGGTCGAAGAACAAAAAATGTAAAAGGAAAATACAAAATAACACTTGATTAACTTATTTATTTTTGATTAATTTTATATATCTCTGACTTACATCTTCTTTTCCCGAAATATTTTTGAATGATGCTTGAAATAATTTATAATCATTTTGATATACTTGAATTACATAAGGGTCAATATAGTTTTTCTTGCATACAGAAATAGTATTATTTAGTTTCAAAGCGACCATTTTGATAGCATTCGTTATATTTTTTTTACGATGTGTTTCTGTATCACCTGTATTATTTTTATCACATTTTATTAATTCAGTGATAAAACTTAAATTGGCGACCCATGTTCTAAAATTCTTAGCACTGAAATTACCAAATTTCTTGAGGTATAAATTTACATCTCCCGATTTGAGTGTGAACCATTTTGATTTATTACGATATGCAAAGATTGGTTCATTTGACCGAAATGTTCTTTTTTTGATTCTTATATTACGACTTAATCTTTTACTTCTTATTTTACCAGTATTTCGAACGCCCTTTTTCCCCAAAAAATCTACTGAAACAACATCACCCTTAACTTTAAAATGTCGAGGTTCAAGTGTTGTCGCGCCAAATGAATTATTTTCATCTCTATATTTTTCATTACCAATCCGGATGCCACACTCAACTACTAACATTAATGACATTGCAATCTGTTTATTTTTGCTATCAAACTCACCGTGTAAATCTCTCTTAACTTGATTCATTATTTTGTTGTATGATTCTCCAAATTTAATCATATGATTAAATTTCTTTTTTGTTCTACGTTGTGTATGTTTTTTGTTATAAATATATTGAGGTCTCTGTTTATCATCGTATCCTATAGCTAAAACTTTATCATCTGGATTCTTACTAATTTTAACATCTGTATATGCAGGTGGTATATAAATTTTTGAGATAAATTTTTTTGCCACGGTATTCTTTATCTTCTGACCATTACTATCAAAATATTCATATTTATATTTATCATTGTGTTTTGATTGCGTTTTTGATTGCGTTTTTCTTACAATGTAATCCTTCATCTACTAATCCAGGTCAAAAAAAAAATAATGTAATGATTAAGAATATAATTAAATTTATTATTTAATCTTCCATCGAAATGAGCATATCTCGCTTCAAGACGCTCTTCTTGACAATTTTCCTGGATGATTTCATAAATGATATCAATTCATCTGCTTTTTCTTCGCTATCAAAATATTTAGTAAAACATTCCTTATAAAATTTGTTAGTATAACTTTCATAACTATTAATACTCTGTGGTGATATACTTGTTCCCATCGATGGAATATTAAATGTTGGCAAATCTTTTTTATCTTTGTTGTCAATATCAATTTCGTTAAGTATTTGTTTTCCTAAATTTTCCTTTTTTTCTTTAACTATCTTAATTTTCTCATTATGTTCTGATGCCATTTCCTTCAACTCATTATCGCAGAGAACCCACTGAACTAGGTTAGATTCCATTATATTTAGTATATTTAGTATATTTAGTATATTTTAACGCTTAAATCAAATTTTCTAAAAATAACATATTTTAAGATTAAGGCAAAGGATAACAAAAACAGAAATTACAATGAATGTGATAACAAAAGAAGCAGCAAAAAAATATGGATATAATTGTTCGAGTACTTTACTAACAATTGGCTTTATAATATCATTATTGATGATATTAATATTATCTTCTCTTTTTACTTCTTTTTTGATTGAATCTAATAATTTAGCAGTAATCACTTCGAATGACATCTAGTAACTGATTATTTATGTTTAGTTAATTTTAAACTTATTAGGGATGAGTAATTGATTACTTGAAATTTGATTTCAAAGTATTTAAAAATCTAACATCAAAATAATTCTAATTATGGGAATTAAAAATCTAACATCACTCATCAAGAAACATAGCCCGGATTCGATTGAGCATGTCGGTTTATATACAATGAAAGATAAACGAGTAGCAATTGACACGAGTATTTTCCTCTATAAAAGTCTAATTAATGTGAGATACAAGGGTGATTATCTTAAAAATAAGGATGATAAAATAATCAGTCATATTCAGGGTCTTTATTACAAAACCGTTCAATATCTTGAGATGGGTATAACTCCAATTTATATCTTTGATGGTAAACCACCTGTAGAAAAGCAAGAATGCATTCAAGAGAGACTTAAGAAAGTTGAGATGAATAAAGAAAAAATGAAAAATACAGAAAGTCAGCAAGAAAAGCAAAATCTGGAAAAGGGAGCAATACGGATTAAGAAAGAATATATTGATGACCTAAAAAAATTATTCAATTTAATGGGTGTTTCATATATTCATGCTGATGGTGAGGCTGAAGCATATGCGTCAGAACTATGTCGTATTGGCTATGTTGACGCGGTAGTGACAGAAGATATGGATACACTGGCATATGGTTGCCCCGTTTTAATTCGAACTTGCATTGATAAAAGTATCAAGAGACCAAATGTAATTACGAAATTTAATTTTCAAAAAATTATTGATGACCTAAAGTTAACACACGATGAATTCATAGACCTATGTATCTTGTGTGGATGTGATTATTGTCCAACAATACCCAAGGTAGGCACAGTGAGAGCGCTTAAGAACATTCAAGAAAACAAAACAATTGAGAAATGTTTAGAAGAGTTCAAGGGAACATTATCAATTACACCTGAATTTCTATCTAGATATAAGGCTTCACGTGAACTATTCAAAGTCTTCAAAGATAAAATTGACGTAAATAATCTACCAATCAATTCATCAAAATATAACCCTGAAGAACTATATACTTATTTGGTTGATGAATGCTCTATGAATAAAACACGGGTTCATACTTCAATTGCTCGAATGTGGCCTATCTGAAAAAAGTTCCCAACTTAAAGATTTAACACAATATATAATTATATTAATATGACAGGAGACACTCGTATAAAAACAATGAATATTCAAGATATGAAAATGGACACTATCTACTTTACAAATAATACAGCCTATCGTACTATGAGTAATTTACAAAACTCAGTTGACCTATATAAACTTGCTCGACTACACGATGATTTTGTTTGGGAGAAATCGAATGATAATGGTTTTTTTTCTAATGATTCGATGAATAGTGAACCCATTGATAATATAACATTTATCAAAAATATTATACCACTTCAAAATGAAAATAAACGCACAGACTTAATGCTTTTCAAGTTTTCACCTGGCGACAATACTTTTACTGCAAGGGAATGTTTCAAGACCCTAAATTATCCACCAGAACCTGGTCAAAATATTATTTGGGATAATACGGACGGAACAGTGGAAACATTTAATAATTATATGGAAAGTATTTCTATTACTCGAATTCCATCTCATATTGATTTAACTTCAGAATATACATATCTTGATGAACAAGTCAATTCAGAACCTCTATTCGGATGGCACGACCTTTGTGAAGACAGAGATGATTCTCACTCGAATGTTAATGATATCATTAATAATGTTGTTAATGATGTTGTTAATGATACTGTTAATGATGATGATGATGATTATATGCCATTTAAATCGAGTGATGATTTTAATGTTCCACGACCGCGCTCTCCAACCCCTGGACCTGAAGTAAATGCTCATAGAGTTTCAAGGTGTCATAGTAGTTCAGGTAGTTCTAGTTATGAGAGTTTCAATGGTCATGATGTTGATAGTATGAATGAAATGAGAGTTGACCCCTATGATAATAATTATTACTCTTTAAAAGAGTTCCTTGATTATTATGGTGGAAGAGTAGAATGGGACCATCAAGAACCAAAAAAGGTTTTACTGAGAAATGAATATCATAAATTTACAGAAAATAATCGATACCTGAATACTAAGATATTTAAATTCCTGTTCAAGGAATATAAGAGCACATTTGCATAAGTTATATACCCCATCCACCACCAACAAACATATTTCCACCCTTTCTGCGAGGTTTAGGTATACCCTGGCACTGTAATATAAAATCAATTAATTTAGGTTTAGACCAACTACTTTCAGTATATTTATATGTATCTGGCTCCCGATTTGTCATGCTATTAACTAATTCACGTAATTTATCATCTTCCATTGAATCCAATTCCTTATTATTTGGAAATTTATAATCAGTTTCAGTATTTGTTCGATATTTCTTCCCTTGACAAACAGAAACAAGTTTTACTAATTCACGTTTATTCATACCCTTAATATTGTCATATTCATATGTATTTTTTTCTCTTGAAGCAAGTTGTTTTACGATATCCTTCAAGTCATTTTTCATTGCCTTGCTTAAATAATCGCGAGTATATATATCATCACCCTTAGGTTCGGCAACAGATTTAGTTTTACCCTTTTCATTCTTTTTAATTGATGAATCATTATCACTTGATTTTATTTCATTCTTATTTTTATCGTGATAGGTCTGTAATTTAGTATCCATATCTGTCACCTTCCCAGTTTTAGCATCATATTTTCCCTTCCCAATTGGGTCAAGATAAGAATCACAGAATGTATCACCGATTACAATATAATCAACGCCCTCGTGTTCTACGGATATTAATTCATCTTCTTCATCTTCATCATCTTCATCTTCATCATCTTCATCTTCATCATCTTCATCATCTTCATCTTCTTCATCTTCATCATCGTCTTCTTCTTCTTCTTCTTCTTCTTCTTCTTCAGCAGCACCATCTGCTTCAGTAGCAGCAGCTTCTTCTTCTACTGCTTCTTCTTCTACTGCTTCTTCTTCTACTGCTTCTTCTTCTACTGCTTCAGCTTCTTCTTCAGCAGCATCTTCTTCTTCTTCTTCTTCTGCTTCAGCAGCATCTTCGTCTTCTTCTGCTTCAGTAGAATCTTCTTCTTCATCAAAAAAGGATGATGATTTATTCCAGCCCTCTATTCCATCGTGCCATTCTTTTGTATTATTAACCTTACATTGATAAAGAACGTCTAATAATTTTTTAGATGCATCACATTTTTTGTTTGCGCAATATGTAATTATTGGAACATCTTTTATATCAAGTTTTTTGGTTGTAACAAGTTTATTTAATTTTGGATAAGATTTAATATTTGATTTGAGGAAATCTATAACTTTAGATTCCTTTACTTTATCTGATATTTTTTCTAATCCATCGATTGGCAAGTTTATGGCGCCAGTTATTTGTTTCTGTTTCTTGAATACTGAAGCGGGTAATGCGCAAATAATAAGTGAATCTTTGCGTTTGATTGCTTTACCTAATTGAGAAATATTCACCGAACAAATTAATCTAATTGTTTTTAATGGCAACCAGGTCTTTTCACCACTCTCTAATATGTAATGAACGTGTCTACAATATGTCTGTTTCTTGTCTTTGTATGGCTGTGGACAGTTAAATTGAAGTGTTATATTACCTTTTTTATCTGTTTTTTTCATACCGTGATTTTCATAATCACCGTATGCTTTTTCATCAAAGTTAATTTTTGTTTGATTATTTGGATTTTGTTCAGAAGCAGCCCAAAAAAAAATGTATTTATCTGCCGCATCTTTACCTAATTCTAATTTGACAGATAATGCATTTTCAGTTAATTTAGCAGGAATTTCTTTAATAGAGGGATTTTTTAGACTATAATTTGTATCACACATAACCATTTTAGGGTAAGGACTATAATTTTCATTTTTTTTAGACCAGAAGGGTATCTCTTCAGTATTTAATTCATTCGCAGGTCTACAAAAATTGCAGTGCTTTAAAGTCTTGTCTGTCATTATTAGGTAAGTAGATATTTATTTAAAATATTTTTTCCGTAACTTTATCAAGTACCCTCAAATCTTTTACAATCGAATCGATTGCATCAACTAGTGCAGTTGTCATGTTTTGTAATTTACTTAATTCATCTTGTTTCGCAGCCTTGTGTCCATTATTTAATGAAACAATTATCAATATTTTATCTTCAAGGGGATGCGGTTTCTTGTAACCACATAGATTAATAAGAGAACCATCTTTAATTACGTGTCTTACAATATGACTCTGAATAATATTCCCAAGTGTATGTGATTCGTTTTCAATCTCATAATGATAAACATTTTCTTTCACCTGGTCTACTGATATACGACTATTATTTTCTTTCAGAAGTTCTATGAATTCCATTTTCAATGATAAGAATTTACCGATTAAGATTTCAATTGCCTTCTTGAAAATAGTTCCCGAATCATAATAATGATTTGATTTTACTGAGAAATTGTAGCGATTTGCTTCACCTGAATTATCTCGGTGAAAATATCTTTCAGATTCAGCCAGCATGAATTTGCGAGAATAACTTTTTACATTTTTTTTCTCAATTTCTTCGACCTTGAGTTTCTCTTTTAGAACAGATTTTACTAATTTATCATCAACAGTAAATGAATATGTTGCCTGGGAAACACCTTGATATTTAGCATCTTGGTAGCCGTAACCAACTGATGGAGAACCATAGAAATTCAATTCTTGAAAACTATCTTCTGTATTCGTAGATTTGAGTTCTGTGAGCATTGAATAATGAGTATTTTTTCGAAACATAAATGGTCGATAAATTTTATCCTTTTCTTTTTGAGATAAAGGTTTATTCATATCATAATTATCAATATTAACAGTTGATAATTGTTCATTGAGAACCGATGAATCTTCGGGTGAAAGGTCATATGAATCATCATAATATTTATCAAGTCTTTCTTGAATACCGACCTTTAGTGGATAAATAGAAACATCATTCATTGTAACAAATCTGAAAGGGTCATCTGAATCGTGTACAACTTTGCATTCAAAAAGATGTTTACGAGTATAATTTTCTGGATTAAGATAGAGTGGAATCAGTGCTATTCGATGAGTCATCATTTCATTATGTAGTGCTGAGTTATTAGTAACAATAATAATATCATTATCAACACCTGATTCTGAAAGATTAAAAGCAACAGTTGGTATATCTGTTAGTAAAACTCGCCTTATACCATTGACAATTGATTTGTCAAATCCATATTTATCATCACCTGATAACATAAATTTTAATTCTCCATCAACCTGCTCGACATTTGTAATCTTTGGCTGAAATTTAGTAATAGTATCGCTCATTATTTATATAGTGATTAGTTATTTATTTTTAAATAATCAAATTTTTTAAAATTCAATATTAATATATTATGAGTAAAGTTATTGCTACCTATACTGGTAAATTTTATATTTACGGTCGAGTCAATAATATCAAGATAGAGATATTATGTGTTCCAAAGAAGAAAAATAAAATTGTTATAACAGGACATTATGGGGGAAAAACAATAAATGGGTCATTGTTGGCATTGAAAAAATTAAAAACAGGTGAGAATATCATGTCAACGGCCAAAAATATGTACGCAGGCCTACAAATTCGTTTTCAGAATAGAGGTTCTTATCAGAGTGATAAAATGCATAGTTTTTCAGATACCATTGCCATCTTTTCTAAAGATGAAATGTCAATTGATAAATTATCAAAATTCTTAGAAAAATATATTACACAGAAAAAAGTTAGACGTACTAAAAGGAAATCAAAAAGAGGTAAAAAGGGTGGAGGGTCAGTGAAAAAACGAACTATCAAGAAATCTAAAAAGAAAACAGATGGTAATTCAGCATATTTTGAATATAAAAGTATTTTAGGTTCTTCAAATAAGTTTTGGCGAATCGTTAAAAATGGTTCAAAAATAACAACTCATTATGGTAAAATAGGAACTTTAGGTCAGATGACTACTAAAGATTATGGAACAAAAGTAGATTCAGAATATGATAAATTAATTAAATCGAAAAAGAAGAAAGGATATGTTGAAAGTATGGATTTTGGAGATAAGAAACCTAAACCACCAACAAAGATACAAAGAGAATATATGAAAATATGCAATAAAGCCGAAAATGATTCTAAATTAAATCCTGGACGTCGTAACTTTGACTGTGAAGCGATGCTCACCACTGGTCCTAGACTAGCCCCGCAAGCCGATAGTGAATTAAAATGGTTTACTGAATGGCACAAGGATGCTTTAAAGAATAAAGATTATGATTGGTCAAAATATGATGAACATCATAAATCTAAAAGAAAAAAGAAAAGCAAAAAGGTGGTCGCGCCAGTGCAGATTTATTAACCAAATTACAAATTAAAAATATGCAACGATTAAAACAATGTGAAAGCAAAGCGAAGAATAAATCTCAAAAGAAAAAATGTTCGAATGAATTTAATAAGATATGGAATGATTATAGTAAGTTTCTAAATAAAAAATCTATTAGAAAAGGTCGTAATTATGCTGATAGAAAACAATATACACCTAAACAACAGAGAGAAATAATAAAACAATTCTTTGGAAAAGATCAAAAAGGTGCGGGTAGAAAATTAAAAAAAATAAAAAAGAAAAGTCATAAAATGGATAATTCTAAAGGTAAAAATAAACCTTTAGAAAAGTTATGGACAGATATGTCAAATATGAAAAAATATATATTTATTATGAAAGATGGTTCTTATCAGATAAAATCCCTTGCACCTTCATATAAAGGTCAAAGAGGTTCAGATTTTCATCGTAAATATTGTTTACCCATGATAGAAGAAGCAAATAAAGATGATTCAGTAAAAGCTATCTTAACCGCAGGAAACAGTTTTGATGGATACCAACAATTATATGATGATGTTGGTAATTCATCGGTAGACCAAGTCTTAAAAGATTACAAGAAGTATTGGAAATATCAAATAGATAGAAAACTATATACTTGTTAATAAATGCTATATTCATTCCAATCATTATTTTCATAGACAAAATTTGCTATTATATTTTTTGTTTCCTTCAAGATATCTGTATTACTATGTTTACAAATAATTTCAGATATTTTCAAAGCAGATGAAGTATTTGCTAATAATATTTTTACCATTTGCATTTGAGATTCATAAATCTTATCTTCCATTTATTACTATTATAATAAGATATATTTATATATATATAAATGAGTAAGATAAGTCCTCATTGGTGGCAAACGAAAAAAATTATATGAATTAAAAAAAAAGAAAAATGATTTCAAAATGGTTTAATGATAATTCAGATAATATTAATTTCAAGATTGGGAGAGAATTATTTGATATTTTAAACGTAGAAAATTAAGCGATTTAATATAAACTAGGTGTACATGCTTTTTTCATTTGTCGCGAAATCAACTTTATCTTCACCTGTGTTATCTGGATTTTCTTTCGTTAAAGCTGTTCGGATGATGAATCGATCTGATTCTGGATTTTCATATTGAAGAATTGTTTCTTTCCCTCCACGATTCTCGCGGTGCGCGAAAGAGAACCCTCCTCTACCTCCATCATAATCATTGCTGAAATATCTGACCCTCTTATCATAATGACACCATTTCCCGTCAACCATGTGATAATTTGTACGACTTTTTGGTGGAGAACCAATAATCCATTCTGAATCTGGAACATCACTCGGCATTGTATATTTATCCTCAAATCCATCGAAAATAAACCGCTTTTCTTTATGGACGGTTTTCCCAACTCTTTGAGATACATTCAGATACTTTTTTTCTGTATTTTCAAGTTCCTTACCGACTGTGTAATTGAGGATATCAATATCGCAATACAACTTGATAGAATTTTCTGGATATCCAGATTGTGTGTAATGTTTCACGCGTCCAATTGCTTGCGACAAAGTATTGAATGGCTTGTTATCGGACAACAATCTCGCATCATGCCATGCATACAGTCTAAGATGACCTAGAGGACATATCTCCGTGCTCCTTTTACAGATCTGAGCGATGAAGATTACAACTGGTTTATAAGAAGTTCCTGTGGGTTCTAGATATCCATTATATTCCCTGACAGTCCCCAACTCAGCCCATTTCTCCGGATTACCCCACTCAAATGATTCATCTTTATCATAAATCCGTAGTTCACAATTGTGATCACTTTCAATATCTTCTTTATTCTCTTTAATGAGTTCCAAGTTTCCGGACGTAGTATCACGAACAACAATAATATTTCTTCTGTTTGAAGGGTAATCCTCCAAATTAGAACGCATTTCTTGAATTATTTCCGATCCATGTTCTGTGATAGTCAGAGTTCCTTTATCAAAGAACTTCTTTGGCTTAAACACGAGCTCATTATCGATATATTTCTGAGCTCCAAAGTATGATTCATGTGGAACAAATGTATGAAACGCCCAATCAGGAGCCTCAATCTGAACAGCCATAAGAAGTTCCTGTGGTGTTGCGGAATAAGTGATGAACTTTACTCTTTCTCGATGGGTTTCTAATTCATTCGAATTATACAAGGAACTGAGCGATTGCGTTGAACCTGTACCGTAATCACATTCATCTAGATGAATATAAATCATTGAATCACTCGATGTAGGATCAGTCATTATCTTCACAATCTCTCCCAGAAGTTCATTGGCTTTTGAATAAGTTCCCACAAGAGATGTGATACCAAAACTTTCCTGTTCCTCAAATTGTACCTTTGTATCTTTGCGATCGAGAGCAGTAAGATAAATACTCTTAACAGATCCACCAAGATTCATCGAATGATTTATATTCAAGATTAAATGGATACACTCCATGATCTCACGCTTACCACTCTTTTCTTCTGCGGTGATCGATATGTTTTTTCCATCCATAAGACTTTCAACGCAATCATTCGCGATTTTATATTGTTCTTTCCTCCTTGTTTTAAAATATTTTAGTTTTTCTTCCTTCTCCTCCAAACTCATAGGATTAATATCCAGATTCATCTTCGCTTTATTTCTTGTACCACCGACATTACGCGCCGGCGGGGGTCGATGAGAAGAAGACGATTGACATGTTGTCCTATTATGACCGGCTCCCTTACAAATGCTACACACCATTGTGTTATTTATCTTATAATTATATATTTTATATTTAAATCAAATTTTTAAAATTTGATATAAAGGATATAAGATACCTTAAAATAATTATATGAAAGATGTCTGTTTCAAAACCTGTTCAACTCGGCCTATGTTGTATGAACATGACACTGAAAAGTGAACAAAATGTTTATTCATCTCGTAAAATTATTATGAGAATAATACATGAAAGAGGATTAAAAGAACTCAAGAAAAGAATCATCTTGAATTTAGATGATCATTTACATCAACTGATAAATTATTATCAATATCTCCAAGACATAATTCTTGTGAATAGATATTATCATATTGTGAAAAGATACCCATTACGAATGTAATTAATTTAAACATGTTTATAATAGTATTAATAAATAAATCTTTAATATAAAAATTTTATATATATCTTAATAAATATTATTACTATTACAAAGATAGAAAACAATATATACCGAAACAACAGAGAAAAGCGAAAAATATTAAAATTAAATAAGTTTCGAAATTTGATACAATAATATTTATTTCTATTCAATAAATGGATACTTGTAAAGCAAATAAGTGTGTTAAAACTGAAGGCCTTGTATACAATGAAAAAGTATTACCTATTAATAGAGGAGGCTACAATGATTTTGTGAGGTGTTCAAAAAAAGTTTATAAAGATGGTTTTTGTAAACGTTGTTATGAACCCGATAAACGATATAAATCTAAGGTTTGGATTCCGGATCAATTATGGAAAAGAGATGGTATTTATGGTGAACCATATGATTTTCCATATCATAAAGAAGAAGGTGGGAAAGAATGGGTTAAAATGATGTATATACTACACCCACATTTAAGGACAAAAGAAAATAACCAGTCTATTGATATAGAGGGGAAATCGAAAATAGAAAATGAAGATAAGATCGCGCGCATTGTAGCTGAGGATAAAATAAATAAAGTATTACAATGGTTGGATGATAATTCGACTAAAATCAATTATAAATTAGGATTAGAACTAAATGAAATTCTAACGAAATAAGTTTAATCATTTAAATTTAAAGTAAGTAAGCCACGAAAATGAGCGATTTCATTCTAACAACATCATTATCATTTCATAAATTTGATATTGCGATAATGATATCAATCAACTAATTAATATCTTGTATCGCAATGTTAAAGGAAGAGGTGAGCAACCAAATCTGTCATATTTGTTTGGATGATTTTAAGGTAACAGAATCAATCAAACCTTGTTGTGACGCTTATATATGTAAAGAATGTATTCAATCGCTTATTGATAACAATCATGACAAATGCCCAATCTGCAAGCAGGATTTGATATTAAACAAATCCCTTTGTGAAAAAATTATTGATAGTCGATTGTTTATATTTGTAAAATATTTATGTCTTTATTATTCAATTGCTGTCTTTTCTGTATCTTGTTATATATTGTTTGAATCTTTATAACAATATATGATTTTATCATCAACTTTTTTGTAGTGATAGACAATATAATAATAACAGATTTATTAATAGACTACATATTTATTACTGTTTTTTTTTCAATAATTTTATCAATCATAAAATTATTATGAAATCTATCTGTTAAGAAATATTTAAAAGGATGAAGATAAAGTAGCATCATAATTATTATAAACCTGTGCATAATTTTTTGAAATTTTTAATGTATTTGAATATCAAATTTATCAAATTTTTAAATAAACTCAATTCTTAATTTATTATCTTTTTTATTCTTAATATTCTTTACTATAAGGGAAATAAGTTTAATATGAATAAAATAAGTATTTTTACTAATAAATGGCTGACCGTATTTTATATATTAGTGGTCGATGTGAGCACTCTAAAAATGTATTATTGGGAATACAACAGTATCCTTTCTTAAAGCCTTTATTCAGAATTGTGAATATAGACACTCAGGCTTATCCAGAATATGTCAAGAGTGTACCCAGTATCTTAATTAACAATCAAGTAATAAGTGGTCAAACTGTATTTGAATATTTTGGTAAGTTAGTAGAAGCCAAAAAGACACAAGAAGAACGCGTCGAAAATAATCAAGCCAATGATTCAGATGAAGGTCAATGTCGGATTAATGAAGATGGTGAATTAGAAGGGTGGTGTGGTTCTGGTGTAGGGGTTGAATATTCAATGATTACTGAAGATAATGATGATTATACCAAGAAAACATACAAAATGGAAACAAATTATGATTTGTTAGAAGGAGATGATTCAATTGGAGGTCAGGTTGAATCAATGGAAAGTAAAGATGCGATGATATCTCAGAAGAAGAAATCATTTGATTCAGATTTAGAAAGAATGCAACGTGAAAGGGGTGAAATGATGGGCCAAGGTGGGCCCGGCCAAGGTGGACCCGGCCAAGGTGGGCCCGGCCAAGGTGGACCCGGCCAAGGTGGTCCAGGTCAAGGTATGATGGGCAGAAGATAGTGTGAGCGCGTTAAAAGATTTAAAAAATAGTAATCATTTATAATAAATGGACACTGAAAAGCAATTATTCTCTATTTTTAGTAATTTTTTGAGAGATTTATCAAAAACATACCCTGAAATAAAGAATTCTCTATATCGTAATTATGAAGATTGTATCTTGAATGATGGCGATAAGACTCTACAAGAATTACCAAAATTAGTTCACTTTATGAAAGTTATAGATGAAAATGAAAAATATATTACGGATAAGGATGTTTTGTTTTTTGATTCTGAGATTGAGGTATTAGAGGAAATATCTTTTAAATTGTTATGGGAAAAGAATATCTCTACTAAAACTCGTGAATCGATTTGGAAATATTTTCAGACATTCCAGATTATCAATATTAGTCTAAAATCGAATGAACAACTTAGAGAAGCATTGTCTCAAATTGGTACTGATACAGTTATGGAAGTAACCAAGAATACTGCGAGCGATTTGAAGAAATTAAAAACATTGACATCTAAGGTAAAAGAAGATGTCCCTAGCGATGAAAGTGGTCTCGATGAAATGTTGGGGGGTCTAATGGATACTGGTATTGGTGGTATAGCTAAAGAGGTCGCTGAATCATTAGATATTGAAGAGATGTTTGGTTCGGTTGATGAAAATACAAATCCTATGGAAATTATGGCTAAATTAATGAATCCTGATAAGATGAGTTCTATTTTTCAAAATATAAATTCGGTTATGGAGAAAAAGGTAGAGAGTGGTGAATTAACACGTGATTCCTTAAAGGGTGAGGCAGATGGTGTAATGGGTAAAATGTCTGAAAATCCAATGTTTGCTAATATGATGAATCAATTAAATCCTAATGCTGCAGATGCAGGCGCAGCAGATGCAGCCGCAGCAGATGCTGCCGCAGCAGCAGCAGCAGATGCAGCAGGTACAGAATTATCTAAAGAAGAAAAAAAGGCTAAATTGCGTGCAATAATAAAGGAAAAACGTGAGAATAGATAAAGGTAAATTTATTATCTAATTAATTTATATTTTATTAAATATAGTAATGATTACAACACCTTTTTGGTATAATAATTTATCGATTCTTGTTGATTCGGATTCCATTACCGAAATTTTTCCATCTAAGAGATATGATGTCATAAGAAAGTTAAATGCGATTGTTCGATTATCTATTTTGTATACGATTGTTATGTATTCTTTAAAGCGAGAACAAAAATATTTGGTAATACCATTTATTATTATGGGTATAACGTGGGTAGTTTGGTATAAACATGGTGAAACAAATATTGATAATATCTTGAAAGATTCGATAAATGATGATATTGATGATTTTGTCAGATTTAATGATTTACAAACTGAATGTCAGATACCTGAAAAAGATAATCCCTTTATGAATCCATCTTTCACAGATTTTGGTAATGATAAGGTTCCAAGACCAAAGGCCTGTCCTAGTTATAATAACACCGGTGTCCAAAGAAGAGTTGAAGAATTATTCGAAGAGGATTTATATAGGGATTCCAAGGATATTTTTAGGAAGAATAATTCCCAGAGACAGTTTTATACTGTTCCGGGTAATCAGGTTCCTAATGACCAAGGTGGATTTATGAATTGGTTATATGGAACACCGCCAACTTGCAAGGAAGGTAATAAATTGGCTTGCCTAAATGATATGGGTAATTCGGGTGGTGGTAGTGGTGGTTCACCAGCAGGTTAATTTTTAATAAAGATAATAATTTTGAATACGATTTTTTTCTTCATATTAATATCTAAACATTATATAAATGACATTAGATTTACAGAATTGTAGCAATATTGATACAAGCCAGAAGGCTGGTTTCAATACCTTTAGGGAAGCCAACCTTATTAATGATAATTTATTAGTTCAAATTGACGATAGAGAATCGCGTGGTCCAGGATTATATAAGTTAGATAATCAATATGGTTGTGATTGTGGTCTAAAAGATGCAAAAAGCATTCAGACTTCACAACCGGGTATTCATCTAAAAGCGGGCGTTGGCTGGTCAGGTGAGAATGGATGTATGGTCGATACTGATAGTAATATGAGACAGAATGTTGAGATTTTGACGAACCGTCGAGTAATTAATCAATTAACGACAAGATTATCATCAACTACTGGTAATTTATCGAAGGGATATTATGATGTAGATACAGAATCCGTTATAAGACCAGGTGAGTTTGCTGGTGACCAGAAACCGTGTGTAGGAACGACTGAGGCCACATTTGGAAATTATTTCTTACCAATGATTCCTAAATTAAAAGAAGAAGTTCAGAATTATAAACATATTATTCCAGAGGATTCCAAGGATGATTGGGTTCGGGGTGGATTGCCTACCAGACAGATGATTCGTAATGAAGATTATTTAAGACGCTGTCAAGAAAAGACCGTATAAATGTATATATAAAGAATAATTTTATTTTCTAGTCGTGTTTTTGTTTTTTTATTTTATTATAGATACTATAATAAAATAGATGGACCAAGCAACTAACAATATATTGCAACAAATGGATGGTCCTGGACATACAATTTTTGGTAATGATACAGGATTGATAAATAATGCCATCATAAAAAGTGGGGTTGGTATTAATCGATGGGAACCATTATTTTTTAATCCACAGAAAAATACAATTGAACCTTTTAATCGAATCGGTGAAAACACTGTTTTAAGTGGACTCGATTCTTACTCAGAAAAATGTGATTTTAATAAAAAAAATAATGTAAGTTATTAATAAATGGTTGTCGATAGAGAGTCCAGTGATAATGATTATGAGTCAGAAGAGGATACTTACAGAACTTCTGGATCGACTGTAGAAACTTACAGGAAACCCGGTAATGAAGAAGATGGGGATGAATATAGAAAAATTGCTAAGAAAAAAGGTTGGTCACAGAAATCTAAAAGTCTATGGTTCGTAGAGGATACAAATGATAACAAATATTATATTTTACCATCTGAATTTGCAAATCCCGATGATATGCCAACCGCAAAAGAATTTGTAGAAATGAGTGATAGTGAAAGAGCGGCAAATGGTGAATATGACCCTACAAGAGCATCCAGGAGAAAGAGACTCAATTTGAAGCGAAGCAAGAAATTTAAGCGAAGCACGAAAGCTAAGCGAAGCAAGAAAGTTAAGCGAAGCAAGAAAGTTAAGCG
>ENA-OSJC01001056-OSJC01001056.1-marine-metagenome-genome-assembly--contig:-NODE-1056-length-23942-cov-8.889587_pt1 | contig 23942 bp, 29 predicted proteins | sample MGYA00237885_ERZ534234 | MGnify/ENA primary metagenome ERZ534234 (study PRJEB26413, sample SAMN06343907) | marine metagenome | isolation source: coastal waters | place: Atlantic Ocean: West Antarctic... | reverse complement strand
TCTGCCTCATCAAGAATTACAAACTTACGATTACCATCCATAGAGACAGTACTTGCAAAGTTCTTAATCTTGTTTCGTAGAACATCAATACCTGATTCTTCTGAACCGTTGATTAACATATATGTAGCACCGATTTCTTCAAGCATTGCTTTTGCAACAGTTGTTTTACCGACACCAGCACCACCCGACAGAAGTAGATTAGGGATGTGCCCATCATCTACAAACTGTTGGAAGGTTTTCTTTAAGTCATCAGTAAGAACACACTCACTGATAGTTTGAGGGCGGTACTTCTCCACCCATAACATCACATCATTCATTATATAATTCCTTCTGGTTTAGGATGCTTCTAGAGCAATAAAGTATTCAATAGGTTTAGTCATGTTAGTGAAACGTGATATACCTTTAGAGGATACTTCTACTTTATAGTCTCCAGCCAGAAGTTTTAGGTTCTCTACTTTAAAGTAGTGTGTGAAGTCAGAAGGTGAATTATCACCAACCTTAATTGCAAAGTCGTTTGAAGTCTCGTTCTTACGATCTGTTACAGTAAGTAAAACATCACCACCAGCAGTACCTCGTAGCACTACATCAGGCACACCAAGTACAGCAGAGGCCTTTTGAATCTGATTGAATGTATCTTGTGTAAAGGTAAATTCAACATCAACAGTTGGCATAGTGATTTCAGTCTTGGGTGTTGTTACAACAGATGGGTCACTAAAGAAATAATTCAATGAACTACCACCACCCTCTTCATTCAACTTTACAGACTTATCCGTAAATTCTAAACTGGGACTCTTAAATAATGAGAGTGCAGATAAGAACTCGTGTAAGTCGTATATCGCAAATTCATCAGAAAAAGTATCTGGAATAGTCGCCTTTGCTACAATGTTCTTCATTGCAGACATGGTGTTAATCGTGTTACCAGATTTTACCAGAAGGTTTTGGTTAATGGTTGAGAAGTTTTTAAGAACCTCTCGTGTGTCGCCGCTTAATTGCATCATAATTTATTTCTCCATTGTGTCGTGATTATGTAGTGCCATTATACCATAATGGATCACCTTTAGCAAGTCTTTTCTGTTCTTGCCTTCTTTTTTTCCGTACCGTTGTGCATATTTTAATATGTTGCCGATACAAAACCCTTCTCCATGGCCCGAGTCCATGATGAATTCTGTTGCTTGAAATTTGTTGTGGGAATAGTGTGAGTCATAAGTAACATCTATGTACTCTTTGATTTCAGAAAGCAATATGTCTTCTGAGTATTTGTAGTCTATATTCAAATTGTTCATCCTATAATTTTTCATTTGTTACACCCATTGTAACACAAAAGGACGCCTCTGTCAAGAGGCGCCCGTCACTTATTTCATTATTTAATTTTTATCGTGCGTGGCTTCTTATCATCTGGGATAATTCGCTCCATACGAATGTTCAGAATACCATTCGTCATTTCTGCGTCTTTTACAACTACATCATCTGACAACGTGAAGGCACGTTTAAAATGGCGACTAGAGATACCTTTGTGAAGATATTCTGCACTGTCGGTTTCTGATGTTGACAAATCAATCGAATTGATAGACAACTTGTTTTCCACCATACGAATTTCGACATCATCCTTTGCAAACCCAGCTATTGCTAGTTGGATAAGAAATTCTGTGTCAGATTCTTTAATGATGTTATATGGGGGGTAATTACTCTGTTCTGAATATCCAGCCGAATTGGTTAGACTATCGAACATTCTATCGAAACCGATAGAGAAAGTATTGATCCTAGACGGATCGAGGGTTGTGTAATTTAATGCCATTTGATTTCTCCTATTTAAAGCAAGTAAATATGTGATACCCGATTATCGGCATATCACAAGTATATATAAGGATTGGCAAGGGATTTTTCAACCCCTCACCAACTTTTTTACGCCGCCTCGGCGTATGCGATTGCCTTATCTAATGCACTTAGTTTAACCTTACGGTTACGTCCATACCATGCAGACTGTAAACGTCCGTCATTTGAACGACCCTGTAGGTGGTCTGTCATGTTTGTGACAGAGTTAAATGCAGTCCACCAAGAACCTTGAGCGAACTCTGCGCCAGGCTGGATGTCCAAGTTCTCAAAAGCAAGTTTTGAGTTGCGAGAAGTAAAGGGCATTGCACCTTCTACTTTTTCCTTCGCAGGGGCACCGAATACTTCATTGAAGTACTGGATAACATTCTCTGGTGTATATCGTTTTCCACCAAGGAACTGCGCCATTGACTTGTACTGTTCCATCTTCTCACGAGCAATACCCATCTGTTCTTTAACAGCGGCAGGGTCAAATGCCTTACGGTGATTTACCGTTACCATCTTATCTGCATTCTGTGAAAGGGACAGTGTTAATGTATTGTTACATACTACACGAATTGGGGTCATGCGAATGTTAATCGCCTTACCAAACTGGTGTGGATTAGTAAACAAGAAGTAGTTCTCAGTAACGTCACCGTTGAACAACTCAAAAGACTCTTTAGTCTTTGCAAGAGCCCATACCATCTGTCCATCTTTCAACGAACCAGCAGTATGCATTTCCATGTCACCAGACATGCAGTACTCTTGGAAGAACTCAAATGCCTCTGAGTTTTGCACTGGATTCCAACCCTTACCGACAACATCTAATACAGTGTTGTCTGAAGTCCGAATCAGGGCCTCTTTGTTTTTAATTGGAACACCTTGTGCAGTAACAAGTGGTTGTTTTTCAACTTCCCAATCAAGTCCTGCCACCTTCTGGAACTGGTCAGGGGATAGTTCATAATCCACCTTAGTACCTAGTCCATGCCAAGGAAGTTCCCCAACATATGCCATTTGCGCTTTACCGTCAATCATTTCAATTTCGTGACTCATAATATATCTCTCCTAGAGGTTTGTTTTTCTAACTTACCTATACATTATACGATGTTTTCATAACAAAGTCAAGAGGTTTTTCAATCTTTTTTTGACTTCTTTTCGTACTGTATAGTCGATTTCTCAATCTTACATATACATTATACATGTTATTGGAACAAATGTCAAGATGTTTTTAGAACTTTATACAACTAAATGCGAGAAATTCTTCTCTTTCTTGAATTGGACGATGCTTCTGAACTTGTCAAACAGCATATCCTGTTTATGGGAGATAACGAACACGTTTTGGTCTGAGAACGTATCAAGGATTTTGAGGAAGTCATCTGTACCAGAACCATCCAAAGAGGAATCAAAGATTTCATCTAGGATTAATAGGTTCGTATTGGTAGAGTTCTTCATCTTAGCAATAGCACGCCATGTGAATAGGAGGGCCAAGTCAATACGCATCTTCTCACCTTCAGAGAATGATGCATAGGAAAACTCATCACGAAAGCGTGACTTGATTGTTTCGTTGAAGTTCTCATCTAAGTTAAACTGTACATAGAAGTCCATCGAACTGAGATAGGTATTCACCAATTTGTTCATAATAGGTAAATACTGTTTCACTATCTTAGTCTTGATACCACTGTCTTGTAATAGATTACGAGCAACATCAACGTAGAACTTGTCTTCATTTAACTTAGACTTCTGTTCTTCAATAAGGGAAATCTTACCCTTGAGTTCTGCCAACTTAGTCTTGTCATCATCAGATACAGAACCTTGTGTATAGGTTTCGATATCCTTCTCTAACTTAACATTGAACTTTTCTAACTCATTTATAGAAGAACGAATCTTAGCAATCTCTACATCATGTTTACGAAGTGTAGCAAGGTTATCTTTAATGATATCTAGTCGTTCGTGTTCTTCCCTTTCCATTCTATTGGCGTCTGCAATAGCTCTGTCGAGTTGTCCGAGTTTTCCAGTACTTGCATCAATCTTCGTCTGCTTTGTCTCTGGCGTGATATCCTGTTCGCATGTCGGACATTCCTCGTTGCTCTGGAAAAAGTTGATCTGCCTTTCATGTTCACCTCGTTTGTTAGATAGTGCAGCTTCTGTTCTGGATAATTTTCTAATCTTTTCTTCTAATCTAATCTTATGTTCACTATCAAATGATAACGCTTCTTTAGCATTATCCAAGGAGACAATCTCTCCCTGTTTAGTTTTTATAGCAGAATCATTTGATGCAACCTTAGACTTACTATCATCAATGATAGATGACTTGTTCTCAATCACATCTTTAATAAATCTTTCTTGTAGGGCTGCCTTTTCTTTTGTCAAGTCATACGTCTGTTCAGTGTTCCGAATATTCTCATTTAGTTCTTTTGTTTGATTCTTCAATAGGAAGTTCATCAAAGAGAAAATCTTAATGTCTAGGATATCCTCGACAACCTCACGGCGTGCCTTGGTAGTAAGTTGCATGAATGGTACAAAGGTAGACGAACCTAGTATAACAACCTGTGTGAAAGAACGATAGTTCAATCCCATAATCTGTTGTTCTAAGTACTTCTGATAGTCTCTGGCGTTTGCGTCTTGGTTAATCATACTACCATTAACATACACTTCAAACTTATTGGGTTTGATACCCCGAATAACCTTAACGTCCTTCCCGCCCACGTTAAACTCGACCTCAACCACAGACCCGCTGTTATTTACAGTGTTTACCAATTGCTTCTTGGAGATATTTCTGAAAGGTTTATTAAACAAACCAAAGCACAAAGCGTCAAGAATGGTAGACTTTCCAGCACCATTCTCTCCAATAATCAGAGTAGATGAACTCCTGTCCAACTGGACTTCTGTGAAGGTATTCCCTGTCGAAAGAAAGTTCTTCCAACGTACATATTTAAAAGTAATCAAAGTTCTAAGTCACTCGCTTCTAAGTATAACGATTTCATCATTGATGTGAGTCTTTCTTTATTCAAGTCCACATCTAGTTCATCAATATATCGCTCCAACACTGTCATAGTGTCTTCTGCATTTTCAACAATAGCATCATCTACATTAGATGCATCTAATTCAGAGAAGTCCTCTACAATCTTCACCTCATGGGCGCAAGATTCAGATAAGACTTTATCCACAAACCTATCGAATTGATAGATATCTTTCTTATTAACTACAACTATTCTAACATACTTATCCTTCAATGTCAAGACATCATAAGAAGAAAAGTCTGTTGTTGTGTCATCGTAGTAAATCTTTTCAAAGATAGTGAAAGGGTTTAGTACACGTTCCAAGTCTCTGGTAGTAGTGTCGAATATATGGAATCCTTTAGGACATCCATAGTCAGCCCAAGTCATTTGGTAGGTAGTACCAAGATAGTAAACCTGTCCGTCATCAGACTTCTTGTGGAAGTGTCCACTGAATACCGTATCGAACTTCTTTAGGAAACCTTTGTCATATCCACCCTCGGCCTTTACACCAGCATGCATCTCAAACCCATTAATCTCCAAGTGTCCAATTGCAACCTGTGCCTTGGTTTCTTGAATGTGAGTCATAGTTTCTGCATGGTTCTCTGGACAAATCCAAGGAATGAAACAGATAGGAGTTCCGTCAAACTCTACTGTAGCTGTTGCTGGGTATGTGTGTATATTGTCGAACTTACCATTAATCAACTCTTCTAGAGAGTTAACATCATTAGTGTTCTTATAGAATGTATCGTGATTACCTACCAGCATGTGGAGAGTAATACCTAGTTCTTCGTGTTTCTGTAGAAACCGTTCACGAAAGTCTTTGGCAATCTTATAGGAAACAAACTTACGTCTGTCCATAACATCACCACCATGAATAACCGTATCAATGCCACGTTTAATTAACTCTGGGAAATATACTTCATCCCAGAATTTGTAAAAGTAGTCATTGAAAAAAAGGTTATCGTTTCGTGCGCCGAAGTGCGTATCAGTTATTAGCGCTATCTTCATTTATTTCTTCACCTTGTTCATCATAAAATTTTTCAAGTCCTTTAGGTTCTTTCTTAACCTTCTTCTTTGGTTTATAGACTGCTTCATCAGGAAGGAAGTTCTTTTGTAGATAGTCTACATATCCTGCCTGAGACATGTCTTCACCTTGCATCATCATCTCAACATTCATATTAGAAATAATTTGATGTTTGACATGTTGTTGCTTCTTCTCTTTTGCAATTCTACGAAGGAATGCATAGTAGATGATTTGAGTAAAGTAAGCAAAAGGGTTCTTGGACTTCTCTGGATTGAAGTTACCACAGTATTGTAAACAGTTCTCAATGCCGTCTGATATCATCTCATCCCGATAGGTATAGTTGATGAAGTTTGGACGGTATGACAAATGATTTGCAATCTTTAGAAAGCACTCGCCGATATAGTTCGTAACAGGTGGTTGTGGGTCACCCAATTCCTCTGCGTCTTTGCATTTATCTTTCCACTCTGACATAGCGGCAAGAAAGTCTGCATTGTTGACGTAGTGAACACCCTTTTGTTTTTTAGCCATTATCTTTATTATAACTCCACAGTTTGTTGTATTAATTTTACAACGTATAACATATTATACATTATTCACACGAAATGTCAAGAGATTATTCAATTTAACTTTATTTCTCAAAAACTATTGACAACCTCTTGACATGGTTGTATAATGGGTATGTACCCTTTGAGAATGATTAGAATTAGAGTATAAGCTAATGTATTGTTTTAGACACATTAGAGAATAGTTCTAACTGTTCTTCCATCTCTATTTCATCAAGTTCCTGATCAGTAGGTTCAATCCAGATATCATCATCAGGCGATTCACTTCGCATCCTTGTGACACAAACTTCATAAAACTTAGACAATCCGACTGAAGCACTTACTTTTAGAATTACACTACTCTTGTTGATTTGAAATACTTCTTCTTCAGAGAAATGTACCCATCGACTTAACGATACAGATTCTTCGATTCCTTGTCTTGTAATTTTAGGTATTGAATTAACTAGTAATGGATTCTCTATCTGGTAAGTCTTTGATGCTATATCATCAGTAAGCTTACATACAATCTCTTCGCCACTAGATAACTTTAAAATAATATTCTCTGTTGTCATATCTTTATCCTTGTAATCTCGTAGTCAAATTCTTCTTCTGCATATATATTTATTCGTTCTTGAAAGTGGTTAATTGTAAAGTTTCTCTTAGACTTGTGTGTTAAGTCATCAGCTAAATCATAAAGAGTTGCCGATTCTTTACTTTCACTCTTACGCAATCCTCGACCTATACTCTGCAATGTACGAATTCTAGACTTACTTGGACTAGAGAATACGATGTTATGGAGATTACGGATATTAATACCAGTAGAGAATGTACCATAAGACGCAACAATGATTGCACTCTTTTCTAGTTCTGTAATAGCACGAATGTCTTCTCTTGTCTTAGTGTCTGTACCACCATAAACGTAGAACACCTTTCTATCAGTATCTTCTGATATCATCTTATGCAGAACATCACCATGCTTTTCTACATATTGAAACAGTACTAGTGTATTACCTTTTAGGTTGAGTGTCAAGTCTTTTATGAACTTATTTCTTTTTGGGTGTGTTACGATGTAGTCCATCTCTTCTTGGTATGTCATACCTTTGACAGTCTTACACTCTTCTTCTGAGTATGTTAGAACCAAAGACTGAATCTTAAATGAAGCAAGTGTCTTTGAATCAATCAACTTCTTAGTAGTGATAACCTTCTTGAGAGAACCAAACAGTCCTTCTAGAACCAATCTGTGTGTCTGCATACCATCAAGAGTACCTGTCAAACCAAAACGATATTTACATTTGTCTAACATGGTTAAGATAGAGGTTAGAGACTTAGCCTTAAATAGATGAGCCTCATCTCCTACAACCAATCCAAATGTATCAAAGTAAGACTTGGGCATCTTGTAGAGGGATTGCCATGTAGATATAACTACTGGTTTTGTGATATTCCTGTCATGTCCACTATACACTCTCTGCATGTTGTTTTCAGACCAACCATAATCAACAAAGTCTGAGTACATCTGTTCTACTAGAGATGTAGTGGGAACAAGGATAAGAATCTTATCTGTTTCTTTTTCTTTCAAAAGCAACTTATAGTAACGTACAAGAATGTAGATTATGAGGGACTTACCCGAAGCAGTAGGACTAAGCAACAAAGCACGATGTTTTCTGATAGCAAAATCCACGGCATCCACTTGGTAATCACGAGGTGATATAGGGTTGCCTCTAGACTTGAGTTTAAGTCCATTGATGAATCCATTAAGTATTTCTCTGTCAAGTTGTTTCTCATCTTTTAATTCCTCACTAATTTCATAGGGTTCTTCCCAATCTTCTAACCACTTCTCTAAATACGAGAGAAGTCCAAGATACAATTCTCCTGTCTGTGGAGAGTACAATCTTATCTTTCCATCCCAAATACGGTTTCGATATGCAGGCATAAACTTTGCGCCTGGCACTTCGAATGTGAAATGGTCTGATAACGAACGAGCAGTGGAGGGTTCGGCAGATACTTCTAAGTATACCTCATCCTTCTTTGTAACTTTTGTTGTCACTAGACAACACCATCTACAAATTTACGCCATTCAATTGCGTTTTTAATTTCCCAGTTACGATTACCAACCTGTTTTAAAATACGTTCACAGGTGTCTTGACATATCTTGAAATATTCTACCTTCTGTTTTGCCTTAATAAGGTCAATATCAGAATCAAGGTAGATGTGCAAGTCTGCTTTGAGTATTTTATGATCGAATGGGTTGTCACGATAAACGGAGGCGTCAGCCTTCCCACCATAGTACTCCCACTTCTTTCGATAGAGTACATGATACTCGCCGTTTTTTAAAAGAACGAGTTGTCTAAAGTTGTTGTATATAGTAATATATTTTTGGTGAAGAGATGCGGCCCTTAGAGATTCATCTCCAAGTTCTAGGTTATCTATCTTCAAGTCTTTTTCGGCGGTTGCCTGCAATTCATCTAGTGTCATAATAATTCCATCTTATAGGGTGTGAACAGGGTCAACGAACTTACTGTTCTATATTTTCTCTCAAAGTCAGAGAACCAATTAAGGGTGTCTAAGTCGAATCCCCCTGTTCACGTTTATATTTATAATCTCTTAAATCTTAGATCCAAGGACTTCTAAGTTATAGTAATCGTAATTCATTGTCATGGTAGCAGTCAAATTTTGTGCATCTGTGTCCTTAGTATCAAAACTTACTCCTGACAGAGATGTAGGATATACATTTTTAAAATTAACTTTAACTGTAGGATTGTTTTTATTAGTCATAATCATCAAGGTTGCATCACTCTGGAGTGTAGATACATTTGCTGTGCGACTTGATACACTTGTTCTTGTCACCGCAGCGTCTGAAATTGCATCTGCGAACTGAGCAGTATTTTCTGGGAATCCAATACCTACCATCCAATCATGGATTTCACGCCAGTTTGAAAGGTTCTCCTGTACAGCAAATGATATCTCTAGAGGTTCATAGTTAACTGTGTCCCCCATCATATTAAGTGAAGTGAACCTAGTGTTAAGTACTGCGTCACCTGAGAATGCAATGCCGGGCAAGTTTACTTCTTGAATAAAATATTCTGTGTTTGGTATTTTTAGAATAGAAAATCGGAATTGAGTTGGGCGGGCCAGATCAAGATTGTCTGGTTGTCTATCAAGCGGGTTTGTTTTAACTATTGCCATTTTTGTTTTCCTCTAACTCTTCTTCTGTTTTTCATACTACTATTTATAAGACAAAAAAAAGAGGGAACCGAAGTCCCCTCTAATAAAGTTTGGTATAACCAAATCTTTTTATTACATGATGTTAGTAACTTGTACTCGTCTGTAATATACGTTGTCATTTGCAGTCAAAGCGCCTGAACGAACAGTAGCACCACCAGCAAATGGGTTAGCAGCCATACCATAACGGGTTTTGAAACCGATTTTTGGTTGGAAACTAGATTCACCAACTGCACGAACCATTTGTAACGGAACGTATGGGCAGTAGAATAAACCAGCATCGTAAGGTGAAGTACCTTTGTATCCTACTGTGAAGTACTGTTTAGCATCTCCATTTGCAGAATATGGGTCGATATACACTTTAAAGCGTCCGTTAAGAACACCAGCAAATGTGTTACCAGAATCATCAACATTCAAGTTGTTGTTTAGGGCAGGAGTATAGTCCAACTGTCCAGCCATCTGCAATGCAGATGCAACATCAGAAGAACAGATAATCATATTACCTTTTCCTCTACGAGTTTGTTGTGCGATTACGTTAGCTTCACGTTCTACTTGGAACATAAGTCCCTTGAACTTCTCAACACTCCAACGGCCGTTAGAATCAACGTCCATATCGAAGATACCAGAAGTAGCAGTATCAACCTGTGCGCCTGGCTTAGCAGTTACATAGACTGTACGAACAACTTCACGGTTGATCTCAGCGAGAATTTCAGCAGAAAGGATGTTTGCAAGTTCTGTCTCAGCGTCCAAACCATGAATCGCTTTAAGGTCTTGTGCAAGTTCCATTGTGTATTCTGCTTTAAGAGCACGTGATTTAGCAGTAACAGTTTGCTTTTCAATTGAGAAAGACATCTCTTTGAAAGCGTTGTTGGCTGCATCACCTAATGCTTCAACAGTTGCAGTTGCAATACCAGTACCACCAGTATAAGTACCTGGCGAACCATCATTCAAGATAGCAGGGTTAGTACCAGCCTGTGTACCAGCACCAGAGAAATCTGAATCTGGTTCTACTAATTGGTTCTCTCCACCACTTGCGTTGGTATAGCGTGAACGCATTGCGAAGATTAACCCTGTTGGGCCAGTCATCGGTTGAACACCAGCAATATCATAAGCGATAAGGTTAGGCATAGAACGTCTAACTAGTGAAATCATAATTGGATTCCAGTTAGCTGAACCAGCGGTGCTATTTGTTGGTGCTGCTTCGTTTAAGAATTTAGAGTCTTCAGCAATTGACTTTTCTTGGTTTTCTAAGATAACAGTGGTTACAGCTCTCTTGTATGAGTCTTTGATCTCTGGAAGATCATTGTGCTCGAGGACTGGCTGCCACTTTTCTTGTAGATGTTCTGTCTGGAACATTTTATTTCTCCTTGTTAGGTTTACTAATAATATTTATAAAAAACGAATCTTTCATCGTTATTTTGCACGCTTTACGTTTCGACTAATTGCACTCATGTAAGTACTCATAGCACCAGTTGTATCAATAGCTGTTTGTTCTTCTTGAACAGCATCTACGGATTCAGCGACAGTTTGTGCCTTTGGAAAGTAACCTTCCTTAAGCGTTTCGAGTTTTTCACTGAAAGATTCTTCAGTTGTGAACTCTACGTCCTCAGCAAGAGACTTAAATTTTTCAATTTCTGTATCTGCAAGGTCAGAAGCGACTTGTGCGAAAACTGACTCACGAACCAATACATCCTTTTCACTTTTCAGTGAAGCGAGCGTAGTGATTTGTTCATTCAACTTCTCTTCTAGAGCATCAATCTGTGCAGACTGTTGACCTAAAATATCGTACTTCTCATCTGGTACATCTATATAGTGTTCTTCGAATAGAGACTTTAATCCAGAAATGAAGTCTTCTGCAATCTCACCCTTTAGTCCACGTTCAATAGCGATTTCGTTTTCTTTCATCCACTCTTCTACAACGTAGTTCATGTATGCATCGACTTTTTCAGTCAATTCACTGCGTACTGATTCAACTTCTTCAGCAATTTCTTGCGTCTTAGCTTCTTCAATTCTCAATACTTCTGAACGAAGTTTTGATTTTACAGCAGCTTCAAAAATTGTGGATGCTTTTTCCTTAAATTCTTCAGAAAGTTCTTCACCTTGTACAAGTGCAGTTACGTCTTCAGAAACATCTACAGATGCTAAACGAGCGTCTAAAGTAGATTCATCTACTTCTTCAACATCATCTTCGTCATCGTCTTCTTCTTTATTCATCGAATCATATGATGCTTTCAGTTCAGTTGCTTTCATGCCTTCCAACTTGGAATACATTGCTTTCAACATCTCTGCTTTGGTCATCTTCTTCGATTCTTCCAGATCATCACCTTCGTGATCGAGTTCAGCGTCTTCTTTGGTTTGTTTGGCTTTAGGTTCTGCGGCCTTCTTAGACTTTGCAGATACTTTCTTACCAATACTGTCTGTTGACTTTGGATCAACTACAGCCTTACCCAAATCTTCTACTTCACCCTCTGGCTTTTCCATTGAGTCACCTTTACCAGCACTGTCGGTTTGCTTCTTTGCTTCTTCAAGCTCCAATTCTACCTGTGCTTCCAGTTCCTCAATTGTCTTGTCTAGTTCTGACATTGGGATCTCCTTGAGTTGTTTTGTCTTATCATAATCATATTTATAATAATTAAAGTTTCGACATAAATTTAGCGAAGGCAAGTGCGGAAACATTTGACTGTCCCTTTCGTACACCTTCATTTATATCATTTTTGATTCCATTGATATCTACTTCTCGTAGAATACCGTTGTTCCAAATCCACTCCTTACCTTCCATAATACCTTCAACGAAGGCTTGTGGTGCAGAAGGGTCTGCAACAATATCTGCCGCTGTGGCAAGATAAAAATCGTCTTTCACATAATTCGCACCTCTCCTAGATTCGATAGACCCCATGCCTCTTGAAGAGACACCTAGTTTACCACCATCTTTGATTAGTGCTTTCGCAATTTCCCCCATTGGAGTTGAGAGCAGTTTCGCCTCACCAATAAAGTTCTTTCCATCCGCTTCCAGTTTTGTAATCATGTGCGATACTCTGTCAAGATTGACAGTGGGGCCTTCTGGATGACCCAGTTCCCCAAATGCACGACCTTCGGCAACAAATTCTTTGTTATAACGTGCTACTTCTTTCTCTAGCACGTTCATCGGGTAGACACGACCATTTCGGTTTTTCATGTCTGCCTGCATAAAGATTCCACGAATCTTCATCTCTTTACCACCACCTTCTTTCTCTTCGGTGATGTATTCTACGTCTTGTATATGTTCAGCAATAAGTTTCATTTCAATTCCCCTTTAAGGTTGACTACCAACTGCTGTGCAACTCATTGCAGCAGAACACGCAATAGTATCACTTGGTTTTTTATCCACAAAAATAACTTGGTTTTGAATCAATACCACTGTTCCAGCATATGTCTTTGTGGCCGTAATCGTATGATTTTCTGATGGGCCATCGGTTAAAGTTAATACTACGTTATTTTCTGCATTTCCAAGTGAAGTTGCAAGACTAACTGTGTTTGCATCTACTACTTTTACGAAATACGTTTGATCGTCTACTAATTCAGCAATCTTAGTTCCACCACCATCAGAATAAATAACTTCATCCCCTGTAGTAAAACCATGACTTGAAACTGTAATTGCAGCGGCAGCAACATGAGAAGCTGCGTCAAATGTACCAACTGGAGCGGCAATAGTAACTGTTCCAGCGTTAGTAGCATTAACTCTAATTCTTGTTGCTCTACTTAATGTAGTTGCTGATGTAACAGCGGTTGCACTTCCTTTTAAAATCATCTTTACATTCCCTAAATTGTAAGCATTTCGTTTTCGAAGTAATCCATGAGTGCCTTAGTAGGTACTTTAAACTTCTTAGAAACACTATTTATTGTTTTATCAAAGGTATTTAGGAAATCTGTAGGTTTAGAATCCATCTCTTTGAAAATAGCGTCAATAGCCTTCCTCATCTGCGGAGATAATTTCTTATACTCCTTAGATGATTTGTGCTCGTCTTTCTCTGGTAAGTCCTGTTGGAACTGTGAAAGAGTCTTACTCACTATCTTCTTCTACCTCAGGCAAGTGATGTGTTACAAAAGTTTGAGCAACATCTACACGTTTTGTTTCTAGTGCATCTCCAACCTTCACTGCGAGGGCACTGTTAAAGTGAGTCTCTGCTGACAAGTTATCACCTGTCGCAATAGAGTTCACAAAATCTCTTACATTATCCATCTATTTATACTCCTATTATATATCATCTTCAGTTGAGGGTTCATCTTCTAATGGTTCCTCATCTTTGATTTGTTGTTCAACGTCACTAATTTCCTCATCAGTCATACGAAGAATCTTCTTCTTAACGTATTCTTGGGAGAAGTATGTTCCTACATAAGATTCGATCTGTCCAAGCATGTCGAGTCTTTCTCTAAGAATCTCTGCGTTTTTAAGTTCTGTAAAGTGTCCGTCTTGTAAAAAGTCGAACTGAATATGTTCTTTAAAGTGATCCCACTCTTCGACTGCAATAATACCCTTGAGTAGTAATTGTGTCTTGAGCATATCTGCAAAAAGAATTGAGAACTTCTTACGAAGTCTTCCAACGAACTTGGTAAATTTAAGTTCGTCACGAGTAATGTTATCAGAACGTCCAATCTGGAAACCAGACTCTTCTGCAAGTCTAGATACTGGAACATTCAATGAACGATAAAGTTTCTTCTGGAAGTATGTGATATCATCAATCTCACCAAGGTTTGAACCGCCTGGCAAAGTTGTAATCTCTGTACCTCTACCACCTTCTCTACGAGGGAGCCAGAAGTCTTCTAGCATTGACATGTGGTTTCTATCATCTCTGATTTCACCAGTTCGTGCATCGTAAACCATCTTGTTTCGATAACGATTCATCACATCTTTCAGATATGATTCTGCTTTCATCTTTGGTAGATTACCAACGTCAATATAAAAAATACGTCTTTCAGGCGCACGAGAAATACGATAGATAACTAAAGAGTCCTCAATCATACGCAACTGATTAACAGGTTTAATTGCTTTGTTTAGGTGTGAGAGAACTGAACCCTTCTGCATATCCACTAGTCCAGATGGAGCATAAGTGATAGAATCTTCTGTAATCTTTACACCAGAACTAGCACCAGTAGATGAGTCCCATCCAGCTTGATTGAACATATAAAAAGATTCGGAGCCTGTTACGACTTCCATACCAGTTTTTGTGTCTCTCTTCCTTTGGGATTCTCGTACCTTCTTAATCTTACGAGGGTCGATGTATCGAACTTCCTTTAATCCCTTACGAGGATTTGAGGGGTCGATAATCTTATGATAGTATAATCTACCATCAACATACCAACGTCTAAAGATATCATGTCCCTTAGCATTAAAATCTAATAAGTGAAGAATATCATGGAATTCCTCACGAATTTTGTCTTTAATCTTTGGGGATACTTCTAAACGATCTAAAGAGATGGATACTGACATATCCCTCTCATCAGAAACAATTGCTTCATTTGTAATATCTTCGATTGCACTATCACACTCTGGTTGTTGTGCAATATCCCGATATCGTTTTATTAAGTCAAGTTCACTTTTGTCACGCCCGTCCATATCAAGGACGGAGGCATAGTGCCCTCCGCCTGATATTACGTCAAGAGTGCCATCGTCAGAAGCAGGGGCAGTGAATCCGTCACTGCCTCCACCCTGATCTTTTCTTGTGATTTTGAAACCGAAAAGTTCCGCCATACTATAATTCTCCTAATTTTACCCTACTATTTAGTAGGTTTAAAAAGAAGGATTATACTTCTGAAGCAGAGAAATCTGTATATCTCCACGTTACTTCAAAAGTTTCTACTTCACTTACAGTATCAAAGTTCAAGTCGATGGCGCCAATTGCAGTCGGCCAACAGTTCTTCAGAGTATAACTCTTCAGTGTGTTGTCATCCCTATCTAGTTGTTTTACTAATAGTTGTGAGTAGTAGTTAGCTGGATTAGTAGTTCCTTGACTTGTTTCCAAATCATTGATTCCACTCATCCATCTTTCCATAGCGTTTCTAACCAAGAAACCAGTATCATTAATGATAGTAGTTGTCCAAGTTTCGAACTCTCTGTCGCCAGCAAGATACAGTGTTCTACCCCTAAAAGGGACAGCAACTTCTGTAATTGTTTGGCCTGGCAGACTTGCAGCCTTAATCATAAAAGTCATAGCAGAATCTATACCAACACCACCAATAGCTGGGTTAGCAAGAATTACTTCGAACTGGTTAGCACGAGCGCCACCGCCCGCAATGTTCGCTTTAAATTGATTTATATTTGCAGTTGTTACAGTAGCCATATTATCCTCCTACCTCACTAAATGATACGCCTGTTCTTACGGCGATAAAACTTAGTGTAATAAAGTTAATCGAGCGAGCAGGTTTGATGTAGATATCTGCAACAAACTCATTTCTATCAATTACTTCACCTGTGTTATTTCTTTCATCACAAACTACTGAAAAGTCTGTAATACCCCTACGTCCTTGGACATCTCTCAAGAAAGGTTCAACCATGTTTCTGAATTGAGCCTGTGTGAAGTCATCGTTGAATTCAAACAACTGATACTTAGCAGCAGTAGCGATTGCTTTTTCAAGAACAAGGAACAATCTACGGACGTTAATCCTGTCGAATGCACTTGGGCGTGATAGAGCAGTTTTATCACCAAAGAGAACTGTACCTTGGCCTGGGAATGTAACACAAGGGTTAATTCGGGCAGGATATAGGATATCTCTTTGCGGCTTAGTTGGATTGAATGCAAGTTTAACAGCACCACGAATCTGTCCTCTGTTGTATCCACTTGGTGAGAACCAAGGATCAGCAACACTGTCAGTGTTCGCACATAAACCAGCGATATCACCATTTAATGGGACATAACGGTATACGTCTGAGTACTTGTCGTACATATACTTGTATCCAGAATCGAATACTGCATATGAAGAACTAGCAAGTCCGTCAAAGAATGTCTTGACGTTATTAGTCTGAGTAGCACCATTGGTGATACCCACAACATCTGCCCTACGAGGGGAGATGAATGCAACCATATCTTTTCTTGACTCAGCAAGGTCGATAATTGCAACTGCGTGTGCAGTTCCGTCTGTACCAGCGGGTGATGTACCAGCCATGATTAAGTTAACGTCAACTGTTTCAGTATCAGCAAACAAATCATATGCAGCAGTTAATTCACCTACAGAAGTACTAGAGTCATCTTGTCCAATTGACAAAGTGTCAGTTAGAGGAAGGTGAGCAGCATCGAATACTTTATCAGTACCAGCAGATGTGAGGTTAGTACCCCAATCAGCAGCACCAGAAGCAGGATGATCCATCCACCAAACATGACTAGAAGCACGATTTAGTACGGTTGGGTAATATGCAGTTCCACCTTGAGGTGTTTTTGCATTTGGGTGTTTAGACAAGAATGCGTGTGTTTCAATAACAGCGTTTCCTCTGTTACCAGCAACATCAATGTCGTAACCAGTGATTTCACCAGTTGTGTCATACACTACGAGGTGAAGTTCGTCTTCAGCAGTAGACATACCTTGTCCTGTTGCCCAAGCAGATGTGCCTGGAGCAGAATCAAACAAGTCATAGAATCTCCAACGTCTGCGAACATTAGTTGCAGCAGCTAGTGCAGATTTTAATCCGCCACCGTTTGGATTGTCTAGTTGTCTAATAGTTAAGGTATCAGTTGCAATTCCAGTAACTTCATACTGTGAACCGTCTGCTTCTGAGAAGTGAACAATGTCACCTACAGCGAATGCAGAACCACCGTTACCAGCAGATCCAGCTGGATCTATAGCAACAGCTGTTGCACCAACAGCAGGAGTGCCAGTTGTTACACCAAGTGTACCAGCGTTTCCTGTGAATGTCTGTTCATATGCTTCTTTAGAACCACATGTTGCAACACCGATTGAGTTACCCCAAGCGCCAGGATATTTCGAGGCGAATGAACCAACGGAACCAGAACCGTCTGCGTAGTTGTCTTCGTAGAATTGATCGTTTGTGATTTTCAGTCCTAGTTTAACAATTGTATTATTAGAACCAGCTGCCGGAGCAGAGGTGAATGTAATAGTTGTTGAACCATCAACTGTGAACCCTGTTGTTTTGACGCCAGCAATAGTTACTTGTAATAGGTCAGCATCTGATACAGCGTTCGACATTACGAATGCTGTTGTGGATGCGTCACCAGTAAAGGTTCCGATTGTTGCGCCGCCATTTGCTACGGCGTTACGGGCTCCGTTGTTCGCACGAACAACACGAAGTGCGTTACCATAGTCTAGAAAGTTAGCGGCGGTGAACCATGTCTCAAAGTTACTTGAGTTCGGTTTACCGAAGGTCTGTACTAGTTCCTTCTCACTTCCAATTGGAATGATTTGATCCATTGGGCCTCTTTCGAAACCTCCAGCCAAACCACCAATTGAAGTTGCAAGAGCAGGAACAACATTAGTCAGATCAACCTCTTTTACGAGTACGCCAGGTGATACTTGAAATGCCATCTCTTTATTCTCCTTTGTGGATTATCAATAATTTAGTTATTTTCAAACTTACAATGATATTTATAAAAAACAAAGTCTTCACTTTTAATTTTTATAGGTTATACGGCACATAAATAAGCTTATGTCGGAACACTATCAGAAATACAAAGATACCATTAAAAGGGTATCACAAAGAAATTACAGGGCCCGCAAGATATGGGTTAATGAATATCTTGGCGAAAAGTCCTGTCATCACTGTGGTGAATCTGAAACCGCTTGTCTCCAGTTCTATCCTCACGAAAAGGATATTCGTAAACTAACTAAAAGGAAGGGTTTAAACGAACAGTCTAGAGAAGAGGTTATTAATCTAATCAACGAATCTAGAGTTGTCTGTTCAAACTGTTACTTAAAACTAGTAAACGACATTATTGATATTATGTAGGGTTTCCGTAATCTCTACCAATCAGAATCGTAAGTACGAACCACTGGACTCCATCTTTGTCCGTATTCATCTATAATGGTTTCCCCATAAGGAGACTGTACACCATCGTCCAAGAATCCAAATGGAGCCATGTCCTGTTCTAGTTGATTCTGTTGTTCTGAATACATCCTAGCACGAATATCATCGTCTGTTAACTCTTTGAAATATGTCTGTTGTATCATCCATCCGAATAACACACAACACATCGCCAAGTCATCTGAGTGTCCATCTTCTGCTTCATAGGATTGTCCTTTAAGTATGAAGGTAGATAACTCTTTAATTAGTTCGTAGTCATTGATAATTAACTTATCTGATTCAATGACTTGTTTAATATTGGAACAACCCGTCCTTTTAACTGCCTTGGTTGTTCGTACACCCAACTGCGCTTTACCACCTGAGAAGCCACCACCAAGCACCTGTCCCGCTCGACCTCGCATGCTTGCCATTATAAGGTTCTCATACTCCAAGTCAAACTGTAGAGCAGTTGCAACCTGTTCACCAATATCATTTACTTCAACTAAGACGTATGCATTGTTATATGCTTTGGCAACATCACTAATAACATTGGGATATAGTAGCGGTTTAATCTCGTTGTTACGATACTTTGCAGCAATCTTATAGGGTACTGTCGAGACATCAAATACAATAAATGCAGAATAGTCGTTCTTTGTACCTCTGGCAACGTCTGCAATAAGAACATAGGTTGCATTAGGTTCTGGACGTTCATGCATATCCAATCCAGCATTTGATGTAATAGGATTATGGAATGCCATCGTCTTAATCTTAGCAGGGTGAATAAGAGTGTTTGCAGAACCCAAGAACTCACATTCAAACTCTCGTTGAAATTGTTCTAATGAGGTGTTCGCAATTGTCTCTTCACGCCACTTCTCATCTCTATTAGGTATTTGACTCCAGTGAACATCTATGATGTTATAAGAGTTTCTTTTGTTCTCTGCATCAGTCCACAACTTGTAGAACATGTTCATACCATTGGGAGTTGATACGATAACAACTTTAGTAGACGTACCAGATGATATTGTAGGGTATACAGAACTAAAGAAGTCCTCTGCTACGTTCTGTGGAACGAATGCAAACTCATCTAGGAACAACATGTTATATGAACCACCACGAACCGCACTAGAGGATGTGGATGAGGCAACAACACGAGAGCCGTTCTCTAAGTCCACAGAACCCTTGTTCCAAGACACAACTCCTTGTTGTAACCACTTAGGTAGGTTCTCGTATGCAAGTTGCAAACGCCCAAGAATGTCTCGTGCAGTTGCCGCCTTGTTGGCGAGGATTGCAACATTCATATTAGGGTTGAATAGGATGTAGTGTAGTACATAGGAGACAAGTGTGGTAGATTTACCAGACTGTCGTGGCAACTTACAGATAGTAAATCTGTTGTCGTGTATTGTATTTACAATGTCTTCTTGGAAGTCATACAGTTCAAAGGGAACGAGTCCATGATCTAGAGATACAATCTTAATGTAGCTCTTGATAAAGTATATAGGGTCTTCCATACACTTCTGATACTCAAGAATCTGATCCTTTTCCCAATTAACAGGAACATTTGATTTCTTTAGTAGGGGGTTTCCAAGATAGTGTTCGAAGTCAGTCATAATGTAGTCTTATCTATTTGTATACTATTCAAGAAATGTCTTGACAGAGCAAAACATCCTTGTTATAATAGGTATGTACCTTTAGAAAGAATAGTTTTAACTAATCAATCTTTAGACTATTTAGTCTGCATCGGCAATGGTTAAATCACCATTAGCAACTTGTCTTAGAATCTCTGCGTAGTGTGAGTTTTCTGGGTCTAATGGGATTGCCAAATCCATACCGTCTATTGTTGCTCCTATAGAACAATTAGTTCCACTCAAATCTTTAAAATATTTTGCATTTGTAATTATCATTTTTTATAACTCCGCTATCATTGCAATTGCACCAGACATTAGGGCGTGAGATTTACCACTAGTAGATGAAGCGATTGTTGCATCAGCAAGTCCACCATGCACTGTACCACCAGAAAGTCCACCTAGTCCTGTAATGTTTCTATTACCAGCACCATAATCTTCACAAGTACCTGTTCCATTCGCAATAGCAATAGTTGGCGTAGCTCGCATTGTTGTTTTTCCAGCTATAGAAAGACGGCACGATGTCGAACTATTAGTATAACCAGTGTTTGCAATACTAAGTTGATAATACCTTTCACACAAAGCCAGTTCCTCACCATAACTTCTAAATTCAAAGTCTGTGGCTACTGAACCTAATTCCAGTTGGACATCAGAAATAACACACGAACCTCTCTCTGACCCGTTTCCATTAATAACGATTCTTATTTCAAAGTTAGAAGTGCTTGAGCCATCAGACGGTATGGTAAAGGTTACTGACTTTCTTCCAGCGGTAGAGAAGTTAACTGTCGTATTTGCAACTCCAGAACCGCCAGTGTTTAGATAGTAAAGATACGCAGTCCCCATATCGGCAGGTGATGTCACGTCAAAAGAATATGTCACTTTCTTACCTTTCAGCTTCCAACCATTCTCCACTACTTGAATTAAGCTAGCGAAGACTGCGGTAGATGTAAGGCTTATCGCATTTTTATAACCATTAGCGGTCTTAGCTACCGTTGCAGAGTTAACCTTCCACCTATCCGATGTATAGATATAAGAGGCAGAGCTAAAGTTAGTCCCACGTTGCCATACATCAAACCCACCATTGATGATAAGATTTCTACCCATCGTGTTCGATGATGTTATATTCTGTCCATTTACTGTTGCAGTATTACCACCAGAGGCGTCAACGATTGCGTTTGTTTGAATTGTACTCATTATGGTTTCTCCGGCCAAGTTACATCATCCAGTGATGTTGCACTATCTGTTATATCTCTAAGTGCAGCCCTGTATGTTTTCATAGCAGCAGGAATGTTTGTTCCTAGTTCTTTGTGCATAGTGACAACCCAATCTGTTTCTGCAAGAAGTCCATTACGAACAACCCTTACTTCATTCAAAGGTTCAGCGGCAACCAGTTCGTTATACTTTGCAGTAATCTGATCAGCAGTTGGTTCTGTTAAAGTTTCATCCAACCATTCAACAACACCGTCAACAGTAATGAAGCTGGCGCCAGGACGTAATGCTAATATAGCGTCATCTTTAAAAATTGTCATTTTTTATTTCCTTATTAATCATCTTAACCAGCAATTTCTGTTATAATCAAACGTGAGGGCCCGTTGTAGTTATTCATTCTGCTTGAAGTATTTGTTCCTGTTGAAGCACAAAACCTAACCTCGTAAGTTCTTGCTGTAGTATTTGCAGCACTTTCGGAATGAGAAAGAGTTTGAGTACTAATATTTTGTGAGTTAGAAGTACTCATATAATCTACATAGGGCCAGTATCTAATTTGAGAACCACCTTTTCTAAACTCATATCGTAAACCCCTATCTGTATGACTACCATAATGCTCACCAGCAACATTTGCTACTATAAGTATAATACTATTTGCAAATTTTGGAGTGAATGCCTGAGTTAGTCCAAAGGCTGTTAGTACAGCAGAGTTTGTCACTGTTACAACTGTTGTAGATGTCTTAATAACCTGTTGAATAATATGCCCTGTGGGCATAGTTAGTGTTTTTGCAGACAAGTTTAAAGAGGCGTGCATCATTGCATCTGTGACTGTAGCACTGTCACCTGTTGTGACAAGATTGCCTGCAACATCTGGAATGTTCAGAGTTCTATCTGTATTCGTATTAGGAGTGGCAATAGTAATGCTACCAGTTCCACTCGAATTTGGTTGTAGGACAATGTTACTCATTTATTTTTTTCCTATTTTCTTTATACTATTTAGTCTGCATCAGCAATGGTTAAATCACCATTGTCAATCTTTTGTTTTATTTTAAAATAGTCTGTGTTTTCCAAATCAATTGGTACAGAAGTTGTCTCTGGTATATTTTTAAGCATCATCTCTAGATTTACGATCTTGATAATCACTTCTAGCAATTACTAATGCTACAAAATCTGCTTGGTTTGATGGAATTGAGTCTGTGAATGAATCATCATTCATTAACCTAGTTGTCCACTCTTGTTGCATTCTTTTCCAAGCGTTGTTGATTTTACCATCAACTGCAGCTTGAACCCACTCATCTAGTCCAGCATTATCTGTATCACTATATAAATCGTTTTTCAAAATGTTTTGTTGTAAATCTGTTAAACTTACTGTTTTAGCATGTGTTGCCATTTTTAATCTCCTTTAAGATTGACTGTTTCATCATGGTTTAAAATAATAAACATCCACTAACATGTGAATCTGCGTGTATGTCTGTTTGTGCGGTGCCGCCTGCTACATAAACTTTATAAACAGTAGTATCGTTTTCATCCATATCTGCAATAATTGAACCAGTAGCACTAAAGTTTCCATCAGAGTTCATAAAAACAGACGGTTTAAAAGTTATTTGATATTGTTTATTACTTGTTAGAATATGGCAATCAAGAGTAGTATGACTAGCATCTAATTGTGTGAAATAAAACAGATAAGTAAATAAGTATTTGCCTGTAACAGGCGCTGTAAAAGTATTTGAAGATAGATTATTACCAACATCAAATCTTTCAGAAGATAAAGTTACTACGGTAGCTGTTGATAGTGGTATATTAGATGTAGATGCTGTTGCACTAAAACAAGGTTGGCCGGGCATTGTGACTTCACCATTACCAGATACATGTATTCTATTAACTGCACTAGTAGCAATTGCTAAATCATTAACAGAATTACCTTGTTTTATTTCTGGAGAAACACCTGTTCCTGCTGTAAAAATAAGTTTACTTACTTCAGTAAGTTTAGCGTTGTCAAACCTTGTAACTTGGCCAGTACCGCCGCCGACAGCAAGTGCAAAGTGGTGTGTAGTTTGTGTTGCTATAAAACTAAAAGAATGAGTTCCAACACCCAAGTTAAGTTTGAGTAAAGTTTGACTTCCGTTTGCAGCTGTACCTATGTACAATCTACTCAGAGCACCAGCATCTACTGTAACATCAACAGATGCAATGTAACTTCTACCAACAACAAGGCCACTGACTTGTTGATTTGCAAAACCGTTGACCCCACTGTTAGGCGTTAGTTGAAGTTGATTGGAAACAATCGCAAGAGATGAACCAGATGCAGCCCAACCAGTAGTATTAGTGGTAAATTGACTATTACTAATAAGGTTTGTGGGAGTAGTAGCTCCAATATTAACGTCTTTTTGAAATGTAGAAATGCCTGTGACGCCAAGTGTACCAGCGACTGCAATATTCGTATCTAAATCCGCCGATACGATTGAACCGTCTTGTACTTTGTCAATACCTGTTGTTCCGTTAATTACTACAGCCATGTTATACTACCACCCATCG
>ENA-OSJC01001055-OSJC01001055.1-marine-metagenome-genome-assembly--contig:-NODE-1055-length-23970-cov-5.303018_pt1 | contig 23970 bp, 17 predicted proteins | sample MGYA00237885_ERZ534234 | MGnify/ENA primary metagenome ERZ534234 (study PRJEB26413, sample SAMN06343907) | marine metagenome | isolation source: coastal waters | place: Atlantic Ocean: West Antarctic... | reverse complement strand
TGCAAGGGCTGCAAAGCCTGCAGACATATGTACCACGGTTCCTCCAGCAAAATCTAAAATCCCCCAATTTCTAAAAAGACCATCTGGATGCCAGGTCATGTGCGCAAGGGGGCTGTAAATTAAAAGGCTAAATAGCACCATAAATAGTATATAGCTTCTAAAGCGAACTCGCCCTGCAAAACTTCCGGTAATTAAGGCTGGGGTAATAATTGCAAATTTTAATTGAAATAACGCAAAAAGTAAAAATGGAATGGTTGAAGAAAAATTTGAGTTTGGTTCTAACCCCACATTGTTAAATGCAAAATAAGTGAGGGGGTTACCAATGATACCTCCAATACTATCGCCAAACGCTAAACTAAACCCAATAAGTACCCATAAGATACTTACAACACCAAGAGCAATAAAGCTTTGAAGCATTGTAGATATGATGTTTTTTTTTGAAACCATACCACCATAGAAAAATGATAATCCCGGGGTCATCAGCAATACAAAAGCACTTGCCACAATCATCCATGCAGTATCTCCAGAATCTATCACAGAGCTTAATTCTTGGTAATTACTGGCACTATATAGACATATAATAACGATTACTAATAGTACGAAGAAGTTGATTTTTTTTCCCATATCTATCTTTGTTAACGCTATAGCTATTATATATTATCCTGTAATTTTATAACCACCATCTACATGTCTTATTTCTCAGTTATAGAGAGTTCTGGCCTAAATAAATGTACAATCTCATGGGCAAGATCCATAGGTTTTGCATTACCAAGTGGGCTCATTTTGTCTGCGGTCTCAATGTCCTTGTTTGTTAAGGTTGCATTTCCAGCTTTACTTCCCATGTAAGTTGAAAATCTAATTACATTAACGCGTATACCGTGTGATCTTCCAAGTTCATCGGCTAACTCAACAGTTATTCTTTCTAAGGCGGCCTTTGCAATACTAATATTTCGGTAGGGATGAAACGTTACTTTTGCAGCCGCTATGTAGCTTAAAGAACATATAGAGGCTCCCCTTTGTAATACATTATATTTTAGCAAATAATGAGACAGTCTTATTAGAGAATATGCAGAGACATTCATGGTGTCACAAAACTCATCTTTTGTAACATCCAAAAGCGGTTTCACCTCTTTTTTACGAATGGTCTTATCCATGGCTATTGCATGTAAAAATCCATTAAGTTTCACTCCTTTGTTAGACAACTCTTGAGCAAAAGTATCAATGTTCTCATCCAAAGAGGCGTCAAGTATTTCAACATGGGTATCACCAAGCTCTTGGGAAACAGCTAGTTTGAAATCTTCATAGTTTTTAGTAAGAAATCCTTTTGCTTTTTCTGATAAACTAGTGTGATGTTTACTCACACCAAGGCCAGTACATATAACTTTTCCACCTTGTTTGATGATTTGTTTTGCTACAAACATTGCCAAAGAGTGTTTGTCTGCGATGCCAGTAATTAAAAATGTAGTATTTGCAAGCATATTTTTTATATTTAAGAAAAATGAATTTTTAAATTACCATTTGTAAAGAGCGGTTCCCCAGGTCCAACCAGCACCAACGGCTGCAAATAATAATAAATCACCTGTTTCAAATGTGTTGTTTTTTAGGGTTTCATCTAGAATGATTGGAATAGTACCACCAGAGGTGTTTGCATATCTATCCATATTTGTTTTTACTTTATCAAAAGGCAAACCAACCCTGCGAGCAATCTCTTGAAGTATTTTTATACTTGGTTGGTGGGGAAGTAGGTATTTGATTTGAGTTATGTCACAATTGTTTTTTGCAAGAAGTTGATCAATACATTTTGGCACTACATCGATGGCAGTTTTATATACCTGGGGTCCATTCATTTTAAAATAATGCTCTCCATTAGCAATGGTATCGGCGGTTGTAGGTTTCTCTGATCCACCTGCAGGTATTGTGAAATGTTCTTTTCCTGTCCCATCAGTGTGTAATAAAAAGTCCTGGAATCCTTTATCCTCGGTTGTATGAGATAGCACAAGTGCACCTGCACCATCTCCAAAGAAAACAGCATCTCTACGATCCCAATCTGTAATATTTGAAAAGGTGTCTGCGCCAATTACAAGCACATTTCTATACATTCCAGATTTTATGTACTGTACTGCTGTGGCTGTTGCGAATAATGCTCCAGAGCATACGGCAGAGATATCAAAAGCAACTGCATTTGTAGCTTTAAGTTTTTCCTGTACAAAGCAAGCACATGAAGGAGCTAGACGATCTGCAGTAGCAGTTGCTAAAATAATTAGGTCTATCTCTTCAGCAAGAATACCTGCATCTTGAATGGCAATTAAGCCAGCTTGGTAGGCCAAATCACTTGTGGTTTCGCCAGTTGAAATTCTACGCTCTTTGATTCCTAGATTCTCGAAAATCCATTTATCTGAAGATCCTACACTTTCAAAAAAATCATTCTTTACCACGTTTTTAGGGGCGTATGATCCTGTTCCTTTTATGTAAGCATTTATCATAAACTAAATTTAACTAGCAAAAGTCAGTTTTTTTATATAATAATAAAAAGAAAAAATTAATTAATTGACAAACAATATCATATTGAAAATTTAAGATATTCAAAATAATGATTATTATAATTTAAGTGTTTTTCTACCCTTCAAAATGAAGTATTGATAATTGATAAACATGTTTTTTTAAGTAAATCTTTTTTTTACAGGTATTATTCACCTCATTTTTTAACAAAAAACTCTAATAAGGGGTGTTTTGTATATTTTCAAGCAAAAAAAAGAGCCTTTTTAAAAGGCTCTTTCATTAATTTGATAGATGTAGTTTTTATGACTCTTCTTGGTCTGCTTCTTTTTGAGCTTCCATTTCAGCACCTTGTTTAATTGCATTCATCATTCCTCCTAGATCGAACCAATCTCCACCACCTACAATCTTACCATCTTTAAAACTAAATGCATGGTAGGAAGTGATACTTACTTTTTGACCTGTTGCAGTGTGTATAGCTGTCCAAGTACCATAGGTACGTGTACTTCCGTCTAGCAAACCAGTTTCTGGATCTACACCTGGCAGCCAATAGTCTGCCGCAAAGTTCAAGCCTTCAAACTCTGCATGGTAGCCAGTTATTGCTTGTTTTACAACCTCTAAACCAGCCATTTCTGCGCCGTAAGCAGGCATGTGCCACTCAATATCTGGGTGTATGTAATCCCACATTGCATCTGCATTCTCTTGTTGATGCAGGTTAAAATATGTTTTTGCAAGCTCTGTATTGGTCATAAAATCTTTATGATTTCCGGTGGTACAACTTGTTATCACTAGTAATAAAAGTAAACTCATTAATTTTTTCATAATATAATTATTAGATTAAGTTTAAATCTAATAAAAATTTTATTGTAAAAAATTTTATACGGGTTTTATTTTTAATGTTAGTAAGTATGCTTGGAATAAATATGAAGTATAGTATAATAGTTAAGAGGTGTTTTTTAATTTATTGTACCAGTACACAGAGCACTCATTTCTTAACATGTTCTAATATAGAAGATGCATTTTAGATTTATCTTCCCACCTTGCTTTATATGCTGCATCCACAAAGAAAATTTTTAAATCTGCTTTGTAAGCAGCATCCTCAAAATATATTTTCTTATCAGCCTTATAGGCTGCGTCAGTAAAGAACCATTTGCCATCATTTTCCCCTGCTTTGTAGGCTGCATCTACCTTATATACTAGTAAATCTGCTTTGTAAGCTGCATCTACTACATATATCTTTACCTCTGCTTTGTAGGCTGCATCTACCGAAAATATTTCCTGTGCATATACCTTAAAACTAATAAGTGTAAGACCAATAATGTATAAAAATATTTTCATGATTTATGTTTTAACGTAGTTTCGGAAATTTTACAGGATCTGTCTCATGCATCATTTCATATACCTTTTCAAAAACATCTTCTGTAGAGGGCTTACTAAAGTAATCTCCATCTGTGCCATAGGCTGGTCGATGCTGTTTTGCAGTTAAGGTTTGTGGCTTGCTGTCTAGATGTTGATATCCATTTTGCTCATCTACGATATGTTGCAGAATATACGCAGAGGCGCCTCCAGGAACATCCTCATCTACAACAAGTAGTCTATTTGTCTTCTCCACACTTTTTACCATCTGATGGTTTATATCTAAAGGCAGTAATGATTGTACGTCAATCACTTCTACATCAATACCTACTTGTTGTAGTTCTTTGGCAGCTTGCTCAATAATGCGCAGTGTACTTCCGTAAGACACTATGGTAATATCTGTACCTTGTTTTATGGTTTCTATCACACCAATTGGTGTTTTAAATTCCCCTAAATTTGTTGGTAATGGTTCTTTTAATCTATATCCATTTAAGCATTCTACAACCAAGGCTGGCTCATCTGTGGTAAGTAGTGTGTTATAAAAACCAGCTGCTTTAGTCATGTTTCTAGGCACTAAAATATACATACCACGCAACAAGTGAATTAAACCACCCATTTGTGACCCGCTATGCCAGATTCCCTCTAATCTATGTCCTCGTGTACGAACTATAAGTGGCGCTTTTTGTTGTCCGTTAGATCTGTATCTAACCGTTACCAAATCATCGCTCATAATTTGTAAGGCATATAAGATATAATCAAGGTATTGTATTTCGGCAATAGGACGCAGCCCTCTCATAGCCATTCCAATACCCTGTCCAAGAATTGTAGCTTCTCTAATACCTGTGTCACTAACTCTTAGTTCACCGTATTTTTCTTGCATCCCCTCCAAACCTTGATTTACATCACCAATGGTACCTGCATCTTCTCCAAAAATTAAAGCTTCAGGATATTTGCTAAAAATAGCATCAAAGTTATCTCTCAGTACAACACGGGCATCAACATCTTCTGCCTGTGAGTTATAGGTAGGTAGTACCTCTGTAATTGTCTTTGCATTTACAGGGCTTTCACTATAAAGATTTGAAGAGTAATTTGGTTGTGTGGTCTCAAAATATTTATTTAACCAGATTTGTAGCTGTTCTTTTTCTTGGCTTTGCTCCTTAATTACGTAGCGTAGCGCTTTTCTGGCCGCTCCAGCTATAGTTCTTCTTAAAGGTTCTTTTTCTGCAGCTAGCTCATTTACAATAAGTTCTATAAAACTTTTGTTTTCGGAGGCTTTAGCCAGCTCTGTAAGTAATGCTATTGCTTGCTTTTGCTCTTGTTTTTGAGGAGCAACGAAGGCCTCCCAAGCTGCTTTTTTACCATTGCGCACTTGTGTTTTGATATCTTTTTCTATTGCTAGTAACTCATGCTGAGTGGCAACATTAGTCTCTAGTATCCAGGCGCGCATTTTCACATTGCAATCAAAAGCTGCTTCCCACTCCAAACGCTCTTTGTCTTTATACCTCTCATGAGAACCGCTGGTAGAATGACCTTGTGGCTGGGTTAGTTCCTTTACGTGTATTAGAACTGGTACGTGCTCTTTTCTAGCAATTTCTGAAGCTTTTTGATAGGCATCAATAAGGGCAGGATAATCCCATCCCATTACACGAATAATTTCATAGCCATTGCCTTTTTCATCTCTCTGAAAACCTTTTAGTATTTCAGAAATATTTTCTTTTGTAGTTTGGTATTTAGCATGCACAGAAATACCATACTCATCATCCCAAACATTAATTACCATAGGAACTTGTAAAACACCTGCAGCATTAATAGTTTCCCAAAATAACCCTTCACTTGTACTGGCGTTACCAATGGTTCCCCAAGCTACCTCATTTCCTTTAGAGGATAAATGACTCAAGTGTTCAAGACCATCTACCTGCCTAAATATTTTTGATGCCTGTGCAAGGCCAAGGAGTCTTGGCATTTGTCCTGCAGTAGGGGAGATATCTGCACTAGAGTTTTTAAGCTCAGATAGGTTTTTCCAACTCCCATCCTGGTTAATTGTTGGTGTTGCAAAGTGACCACCCATTTGGCGCCCACCACTCATAGGGTCTGCATCTATATCTGTATGGCCATAAAGGCCAGCAAAAAATTGCTGAATAGTTAAGGCGCCAATAGCCATCATAAAGGTTTGATCACGGTAGTAACCACTTCGCCAATCTCCTGCTTTAAATGCTTTTGCCCACGCCAATTGAGGTATTTCTTTACCATCTCCAAAAATTCCAAACTTAGCTTTTCCAGTCAATACTTCACGACGTCCTAAAAGACTACATTCTCTACTTGTAACAGCAATTTTGTAATCATTTAAAACTTCTGTTTTAAAATCTTCAAAAGACATGTCTGTATTTGTTTTTGGATCTGTTTGCATCTTTGGGATATTAGCTGGTTTGGGCCTATCGCAAAAGTACTAAAAATCGAGATGCTAAACAATGGCTAATTGTTGAGATATTATTAGTTTTATAGCTATTTAATTGAGAATTATTTAATAAAAGACATAGTTTTAATCATTGCAATACGAATCAGTAAAACAAAAGGGAGGCCATGTAGCAATACATCAAACCAGTCTTTAAAGGTCATACGGTTGGTGGCGCCACCGGCTATCCATTTACTTTACCCAAAAGATGTGGTTCTGGAAAAAATGGAGCCATACCTAGAGTTACGCATCCTAAAATGATGAGTTTCCAATTGTTATATAATGACTCCATGTTCTGATATATTTAGTACCACTCTCTGGTAAAAAGTCCTAGAAGTGTTTTGGGAGACAGGGTTATTTTAAAACGTATTTTTTGGTCATAATTGTCTTGACCTGGTTCCCATCCCAGACTAGAATACATCGGAAAATACACTTCAAAATAATTTTGAACCAAATTAATACGTACACCAGAGTCAAACACTGCCTTGGTACCTGTATTGGTATTATGTACTAAACCAGCATCACCATAAATTAAAATCCAACGCCACAGGTTTGTACTAGCACTCATAGTTGTCATCCAACTGTTTGCAAAGTCTACCCCTAGGTTAGATTTAAAGCCCCCCTCGGCCTTTATGAGCTGTTGGCTAAAGAGTCCAGAGTCTTCACTACGCCCATAATAGGCATAATCAAAAAGATAATCTGTAGGGCGATCTAGTGCAAAGCTAAAAAAATCATCACTTTTTTTGGTGTCATTAAACAAAAAGGCTCCTGCAAATAGTCTTAGATTAACCTGGCGGTTGTTTTCAAACAGTTTTCTATAATCAAAGGTGAGGGCTATTTTACTAAACTTACTAGAGATTTGATAATCTACAACACCCCTATAATAGTTAATTAAGTTCGGGTTGCTATACACATAACTAGCATTAAAAACACTATAGTTTGGGTCTTGTTGCGGGTTATTTGGGTTCGTGTCTCTTGAAACGTTGACATTTCTAATACTAATAAACTGCTTTTCATTATTTCTAATATCCTGGTTTGCAAAAGAAAAAGTCATAAAAGGGGTGAAACGTTTATAAAATACGCCAGTATCATAGCTGAAATAGTTTCCGGAGAAACCATACCGAATACTCCTGAGTTTTCCTTGCTCAAATTGGTTGGTATATTGCAAGGAGGCGCTACCAATAAGGGTTTTAGAATTAAAACCATATTGAGGCTCTAATTTATAGTGAATCCCCTTAGGCAGTAGTGTTTTGTTATACAGCTTTACTCCAGTGGTTATACCATCATACAGGTTGTATTCAACCACAGGCATAAAAAAAAGTTGATTAAACCGGTGGTCTTGTACATCTTTAAATAATCTAAACTGAAGTGGCCTGTTAAAAACACTTCCAAATGTTTTTATATTATTGGCCCTGTTGTATTCTGTAATATAGCCCTGTTTGTTTAACTCCAGTTTTTTTAAATCCTTGGAAGGTACCCTTACCACACCAATGCTATCTATTGGCGCAGACCATTTTTTAAATAAAAGAGTTCCTTTTTTGTTACTCCCATAAACAGAAACCGGCAATATGTTATCACGCTTATTTAGTATAGTAATGTCTATAGAATCTTTTCTTTTTGTGGTCTTTTTAATTTTAAAGTCAAGGGTGCTTCTCTTGTGCACATAATCATTGAAAAACCAATCTATATTTTTTAAACTTAAGGCTTCAATACTATTTTTAAAATCTTGAGGTGTGATTGGTTTTAGTTTATGCTTTTTATAAAACTGTTGTATAGCTGTGTCTAGGGTATCTGAGCCCAAGAAATCTTTTAGGTATTCAAGACCTTTACCTGCATAATAGGAATTAGCTATTTTTTTATTAAACTTGGTTAGCGAATCTTTAGGGGTGCTCAGGGGTTGATGAATATTGTTACGAGCCATGTTTAAATACAAAAGTGAGTATTGGTCATTAAACTCCAAATCTGCAATATGTGCCCACCGTATAATCCAGAAATTACTTATGCTACCCAGCAATTTCATCTTTGGGTAATAGGTGTTTACGTACTCTATCATTAAATAAATTTGAAGTGCACCAATTAGCCAGGCTTCTTTTCTGGGATGCAGCAGTAGGGTGTTTTCTAGATAGGTCCTTGATAAGGTCTTAAATTGTGTAATATCATACTCAAAACCAGTCGGGAAAGGGCTTAAAAAACCAGGTAATTGATTTAAACCATATACAGGGTTGTTTTTATTATCCTCATTACTAATAACTATTTTATTAAAAGGGTAGGGGCCCACTTTTTGTTCAAGAAAATAGACCATCCTATCTAGAGTAATTGCCCGCATGGCAGGGACAATCTTTGATTCTGATACGTTACTTTGTACCTCAAGATCACTTATAATAATGGTTTCGAAAAGATTTGTCTTACCTAAAAACAGAGTTGCCTTTATGCGCTGATCTCCCTTTAGGGAAAGGGTCTTAATTCCATTAGTTATACTTGTTTTAAGTATGTCAAGGCTTGTAGTTACTTGGAACCCCTCAGGCAGGCGTAAGGTAATATTAAACCTGGAGGCTCTTTGATACAGATCATTAGATTTTTTATTACTCTGTAGCTGCCAATTTTTGTCATACACAACAGGAGAGATGTACCAATATCGTAGTTTATAGTTCCCTTGTTTATCTACCCCATAGCGGGTGTAGGCATCTTTTGCAACCTTAAGTGTGTAGGTAAAATTAATTCCAAAGCTAGCTCCATTCTCTAGTGGTTTTGGGAGTATTACATATAGCAAATCAACGGCAGAACCGCGGTTCCACAAAAGCGTTTTTCCTGAATTGTCTGCTACCTTTTTAATACTTGTATTGCCTCTTTCACTGTCTTTTTCGAAATGAAAAGTGCTCACATAATTTTCTTCAAGGCGAACTCCTAAAGGAGATTTTTTTGTACTAAAACTATTTGCCCAATCATGAAAATAGAGGGTGTCTAGGGGTGTGCCGGTAGTGTTTTCAAAAAGAACATGTTGCTGAATATCGATAGTTTGTGAGCTGTCATCTAAACTAGCATCTATTGTAATTGTGTGTTGTGCCCAAATAGGTAAACAAACAGCAAACAGTAAAATAGATATGTAGCCTTTAGATATCAAAAAGTTTTCAGAAATTTCAATGTTTGGCTAGAGGTCTTGTTGCTTATATAGTAAAGGCCTTCTGCAAATTGTGCCACATTTAAAACAGTTGTATTACCGCTTGTTTTAAACTGTAGTATTTCTTGCCCCAGGGTGTTAAAGATCCCAAAGCTATCATCTTGGTTGCTTGGTTGCGGGTTATAAACAGTAAGTAGGTCTGAAACCATTGTGTTTTTTAATGAAAATGGTTGCGCTACTGCATGTTGTGGAATATCTAAAATTACAATTTCTTGATCTGTTTCAAGCTCCATAACCACTGGTAAATGATCACTCATATTGTAAAGTGCCTCCCGTATTATTTGATTGTAAACACCTCCACAATTAATATCATTTATATTATTGTTGTAACAGTTTCCGTTATTTCCGTAGGCCTTATAGCTTTCTGTTTTGTACTTAAGATTGGTGTCTGTCATCATATTTTGCGATACCATTATAAAATCAAACCTATCATCTAGACCGCCACCCGCGCCGCCACCAAAACCAGAAGAACTTGTGCGTGTACTTTGGGTATGGATAGCTCTAAAATCTTCATTATTATTCCAAGACCCTGGAGTGTTTATAGGGTCTGCCATTGCTACACTATTTGTTTGGTCTAATATTTCTAGATAAGCAGGCTCTGTAGAGGTGTATATATTAAAATCTCCGGCAAATAACACGAAGGCATCTTCTTCAAGTTGCTGTGTGTCATTAACAAAAGCCTCTACCATAGAAAGCCTTAATTGCTGATTTGCACTCCCTTGACTTGATTTTAAATGTGTCACGTACGCATAAATACGAATAGGGTTGGTGTCTTGAGCTGTTGTGTTTAAAAGTAGTGTGTATTTGTTTATGTCTCTTACCGGGGTGTTAACAATCTCTGTATTTTCTAGAACAAACATATCGTTTCTATAAAACAAGGCTTGTTGCAGATCACCGCCACCAGATTGATTTTCAAAATAGGGAGCTGCACTGTATATGTTTGTATTACCAGATTCACCATTTAAGGCTACATTTAAAATGGTATCTGCCCCTTCTTGGCTTTGCAGTTCACATACCATAAATATATCTGGTGCATAGTCTTGTAAAATATCCTCTAAGAGGCTAATTCTGTTTGGGTTTAACTCTGGAAACTCTAAGACATTATAAAACATCGTCTTTATTGTGTTTTGAGCAAAACTAGAAATACTAAAAAGCACTACCGATGAAAAAATAAAAATACTACGCATATAACTGGGGAGTTATTAAAATTAAAAATTAGGACTAAAATTGTTTTTGTTATAAAAGGTATTTAAGATAGTTAGTACTTCGTCTTCTGTGTCAACCACATGTACCATCTCTAGATCTTTGGGGCTTATGTTGCCTTCTTCAAGTAGGGTGTTTTTCACCCAATCCATTAAACCACTCCAAAAAGACCGTCCTACTAAAATTAAAGGGAACTGATCAATTTTTTTAGTTTGTATTAAGGTAAAGGCTTCAAAAAACTCATCCAGAGTTCCAAAGCCACCAGGCATTACTACAAAGCCTTGTGAGTATTTTACAAACATAACTTTTCGTACAAAAAAGTAGTCAAAGTCAATGCTTTTATCTTTATCTATATATGGATTGTCATGTTGTTCGAAGGGGAGTGTGATGTTAAGCCCAACAGAGGTTCCACCTGCCAGGTGCGCTCCTTTGTTACCAGCTTCCATAATACCAGGGCCACCACCTGTGATTACCCCATATCCACTCTCTGTGATACGTTTTGCAATGCTTTGCGCTAGTTTGTAGTATTTATGGTCTGGTTTGGTGCGAGCAGAACCAAAAATAGAAACACAGGGTCCAATACGGCTCATTTTTTCATACCCATTTACAAACTCACCCATGATCTTAAAAATAGCCCAAGAATCATTGGTTTTTTGCTGGTTCCAATTTTTGTGATTTTCTTCAGATCTCATCAGTATACCTGTTTTAAATTAGTAATGTACCAATAATCAAAGTACATATTTACCTTGATACTTACTATTTATTTTGTAATTCTTTCTTTAAAAACTTTGCTGTAAAACCCTTGTTTGTTTTTACAATCTCTTCTGGAGTTCCAGTTGCCATTATCTTTCCACCACTTTTTCCGCCCTCTGGGCCTATATCTATTATGTAATCTACTGTTTTAATCACATCAAGGTTGTGTTCTATAATTAAAACGGTATTCCCTTTTTCTACTAATTCCTGAAGCACAATCATTAACACTCTTATGTCCTCAAAATGCAGACCTGTAGTAGGTTCATCTAGAATATAAAAGGTATTTCCTGTATCTCTCTTTGAAAGTTCTGTTGCCAGTTTAATGCGCTGGGCCTCTCCTCCAGATAGGGTTGTAGATTGCTGCCCTAAGGTAATATACCCAAGACCAACATCTCTAATGGTTTTTAGCTTTCTATATATCTTAGGAATCTTTTCAAAAAAGTCACAAGCTTCATTAATGGTCATTTCTAACACATCATAAATAGATTTTCCTTTGTAACGTATTTCTAGAGTTTCTCTATTAAAGCGTTTTTTCTGACAGGTCTCACATGCTACATACACATCTGGCAAGAAATTCATCTCTATTACTCTTAATCCTCCGCCTCTACATGTTTCACACCTGCCGCCCTGTACATTAAAACTAAACCTTCCAGGTTTGTACCCTCGTATTAATGCCTCTGGCACTTTCGCAAACAAACTTCTGATTTCAGAAAATACTCCAGTATACGTTGCAGGGTTTGATCGTGGGGTTCTACCAATTGGAGATTGATTTATATCTATTACCTTATCTAGATGTTCAAGCCCTTTAATTTTTTTATACGGCATTGGTACCTTTACACCATTAAAAAAGTGAGCATTTAAAATAGGGTAGAGGGTTTCGTTTATAAGGGTAGACTTACCACTTCCAGAGACCCCTGTAACACCAATCATCATACCCAGGGGTAATTTTACACTTACATTTTTTAAATTATTACCCGTAGCCCCCGTAAGTTCCAGAGTGTGTTTGTTCCCTTTTCTTCTTTTGCTAGGGATTTTTATTTCTTTGGTACCATTTAAATACTGCGCTGTGAGTGTATTGTGTTTTATTATTTCACTTGGTGTTCCTTCACTTACAATTTCACCACCAAACTTTCCGGCTGCAGGGCCAATATCAATTACATAATCTGCATGCTCTATCATGTCTTTGTCATGCTCTACTACAATTACAGAATTCCCGATATCTCTGAGTGATAGTAAAGATTTTATAAGCCTTTCATTATCTCTTTGATGTAGGCCAATACTTGGCTCGTCTAAAATGTATAAAACTCCTACCAGCTGAGAACCTATTTGAGTAGCCAATCTAATACGTTGTGCTTCTCCACCAGATAGTGATTTAGAACTCCTGTCTAGTGCCAAATAGGTAAGACCAACATCAATTAAAAATTGGAGTCTTGTTTTTACTTCTTTAATAATTTCGCTAGCAATTTTTAGTTGGGTGACACTTAGATGATTTTCTAAATCTTCAAACCACCCAGCCAACTCTATGATATCCATTTGCGCTAATTGTGCAATGTTTTTACCATTTACTTTAAAATACATGGATTCTTTGCGCAGCCTACTACCTTCACACTCTGGACAAGCAATTTTATCCATATATTCCTTAGCCCAGCGTTTTAAAGAAGTCGTTTCACTAGCATCATAGGTGTTTTGTATAAAATGAACTACACCTTCAAAATCTATTTTGTAATTGCGGGTAATCCCTAGGGTTTTAGAAGGTACATCAAACTTATCATATCCGCCATAAAAGATAAGCTCCTTTGCGTCTTTTGAAATGTCTTTAAATGGATCTGTTAATTTAAAATCAAACCGCTGAGAGATGAGTTCTAGTTGCTTGAATATCCAATTGTTTTTTTGTGGCCCGTGAGGCGCTAGTGCTCCATTTTTTATAGAAATGCTTTGATCTGGAACTACTTTATCTATGTTTACTTTGTGTAATGCTCCTAGTCCTTTACAGCTTTGACACATTCCTTTAGGAGAGTTGAAAGAAAAATTATTTGGCTCAGCATTTGGATAAGAGATACCACTTTGTGGGCACATTAAAGCTCTACTGAAATAGCGCGCTTCATTGGTTTGATTATCTAATACCATCATCACATCATCACCATGGTACATAGCTGTGGCAATACTTTCTGTTAAACGTTTGTCATTATCTATACCGTCACTTATTTTTAAACGGTCGATGACCGTTTCTATATCATGCATTTTGTAACGGTCAATTTTCATGCCCTTTACAATATCAAGTACCACTCCATCAACCCTAACTTTTAAAAAACCTTGTTTTGCGATTTGCTCGAAGAGTTCTCTGTAATGACCTTTCCTGGAGCGAATAATAGGAGCCAGGATACTTACTTTTTTGTCTTTAAAGTCAGACAAAATAAGTTCTTTTATTTGCGCATCACTATAGCTCACCATCTTCTTGCCAGTATTGTAGCTATAGGCATCACTGGCCCTGGCATACAGTAGTCTTAAAAAATCATAAATTTCTGTGATGGTGCCTACGGTAGATCTAGGGCTTTTACTAGTTGTTTTCTGTTCAATGGCAATAACAGGGGAGAGTCCATCAATTTTATCTACATCTGGACGTTCTAGATTGCCCAGAAATTGTCTTGCATAGGCAGAGAATGTTTCAATGTAACGACGTTGTCCTTCTGCGTATATGGTATCAAAGGCAAGAGATGATTTACCACTTCCAGAGAGCCCAGTAATAACTACCAGTTGGTCTCTAGGTATGGAAACATCTATGTCTTTTAGATTATGGACTCTAGCGCCCAAAACATCAATACTTGCCAAGTTTTTTGCCATAGTTTGCAAAGGTACTCAAAGTCTATGAAAATTTAGGGCTAGGGGTAGTTGCTCAAATGTTAATTAACAGCCAATAGTTACAAGAGCAATTTTAAGAATTTACTGATTTGCTAAGAAATGATAGTCCAGCAAAAACAATAAATACAAGTGCAGAAATTACAAATGAGAAGCTCGCTATTAGTATTATTGTAGGTAGGTCAAACAATGTGCTAAGCAGTGGTAGGAGCACACCAATAACAACCATTGCTGCAAATAATATGTAAAGATTTTGCAACGACGAGGATAGACCGTTTTTCTTATCGCATTGTGCCTCAAATAATTTTGGTATTAAATCCTTGTTTAAATACTCTCCAAATTTTGATAGAAATACATCATTAAAGGAAGAATCTTCAAATCCAATAGGATCAATGCTATTGGCTAGGGCTATAATTTTATCTTGATGTCTTTCATGGAGTGCATCAAGATTTAAAGCGTTTTTAAAGTCACCAAATCTATAACCAAAGTGGTACCAAAGTCCAGAACCTACTTTGTGTTCCAACCATTTTTTCAAAATAGTCGTGTTGTATTGTAATGGGTATATAATTGTATTTGGGAGGTTTTTTTGTTTTGGCTCTGTGTAGAGTAATGATTTTAATTCCAGATACAATGTATCTGTATCATCTTGTCCCTTTTTTTCTTCTAAATAATCAATAGCAAGTTTAGATTTGCCTTTATAGAATTCTTTCACCTGAAAAAAGCTTAAACCTTCAAACTCATCATCTATAAATGTCTTTACCTCAGGGAGCCAAAGTTTACTTTTGTAGATTATTTCTATAATTTTACGTGCTGCATTCATTTTCTCAATAAGGATATTGAGGTGATTATCTCCAGAGCTTAGCATTCTATTAATGCCAAAAATGCTAAAAACGATATACCCTAGTAGTAAAATAGATGTAAAACCGCTAATTGCTATAAATAAGGAAATTTGCTCTTGTAGTATTTCAATAAAAGAAGGCGAGTTGGTGATTTTTTGATCTAAGAAGAATATTAGAAAAATACACAGTATGCTTGATAACACTAGTGTTATCAAAATAAAATAGTTTATAGAAAACAATTTTTTACGCATCTTATTATAAATCTAATACAAGAATTTATTTACAGAATGTTGGCAAAGAGTTAGTTAAGTTTTTTTTAAAACAATGCCAAAGCTACAGAATTACGTAGTCTTTATCCTACAACCTATAGGATATTCGATGAAGTGCACATTGCATTGTAATTCTTTTCACTCGATTATCTTTAAAAACCTACTGCAGTATCGTCTCCTCTTTTGTCTGCACCAGCCTCAAAAGATCCATCTGGGAGTACTAATATAGCATCTACTGTCCCAATACTTGAAGGGTTTTTATAATCTATAACATAGCCTTTGTTTTCTAAATTTTTAATGGTCTTTGCATCAAAGCTTGTGGCTTCTACTTTTACAACATCTGGCAACCATTGGTGATGAAATCTCGGGGCATCTACCGCTTGTTGCATAGACATGTTAAACTCATATACATTTAATATGGTTTGAAGCACCGAGGTTATTATGGTAGATCCTCCGGGTGTCCCTAGGGACATCCACAGTTTGTTGTCTTTCTCTACTAGTGTTGGAGTCATGGAGCTAAGCATTCTTTTTTGTGGTGCAATAGCATTTGCATCTGCGCCAATTAGGCCAAATAAATTTGGGGTTCCTGGTTTTGCGCTAAAATCATCCATCTCATTGTTTAAAAAGAATCCAAGTTTTTTGCTATATAATTTTGAGCCAAAAGAGGCATTGAGTGTTGTTGTCACAGCTATGGCGTTTCCGTAACTATCAACAATAGAGTAGTGGGTGGTCTCTTTGCTCTCTGGGGCTTGAATGTTTCCATGTTTGATTTGATGGGAGGGAGTAGCGCCGTCAAAAGAAAAGCTGTCCATGCGGTTTTTAAGATAGGCATCACTAAGTAGAGAATCTACCGGTATGTTTATAAAATCTGGATCTCCTAGATAGTGGCTTCTATCTGCGTATGCTCTTCTTTGGGCCTCTACAAGAACTTGTATTGTTTTTGTCGTATTATGACCATAGACTGCTATTGGGTAATTTGCTGTTGTTTTGAGTATTTGTGCCATGCAAATACCTCCACTAGAGGGCGGGGACATAGATATAATACGCAAATCTTTGTAATTAAAAACGATTGGTTCTCGCCAAATGGCTTGATAATTTTCAAGATCTTTTAAACTAATGATACTCTTGTTTTTTTGTAAAAAGGCTACAAGTGTTTTTGCAATATCACCTTGGTAAAATGCTTTTCTACCATTGTCTGAAATTTGCTGGAGTGTATTTGCTAAAGCCGCATTCTTAAAAACATCTCCAACTTTAAATTTTTTGGTAAAAATGGAGATTTCTTGGTTTACTTGTTTAAAAACAGCACGATGGTCGTTAAATTGTTTTGCCTGCTTTTCTGTAATTTTAAAGCCATTTTTTGCCAGTAAAATTACAGGGCGTAATATGCTTTGCATTGGAAGGGAGCCAAACTTTTGGTGGGCTTTAAATATACCAGCGATAGTACCAGGAACACCAACAGCCAATCCACCAGTTTTACTTTTGTGCTGAAGGTATTTGTTGTTTTGGTCTAAGTACATATCCTTGAAAGCTCTCAGTGGCGCTTTCTCTCTGTAGTCTAGGGCACCTATTTCTCCTTTATGGGTTCTGTAAACCATAAACCCGCCCCCACCAAGATTTCCTGCATTTGGGTAGCAAACCGCCAATGCCATCTCTGTAGCTACCATGGCATCAAATGCGTTGCCCCCTTGTTGCATAATTTCACTCCCAATTTTAGAGGCTTCTTCTCTTGCAGAGACGACCATTGCCTTTTGAGAGGTTACTCCTAATACTGGAGTTGTAGCTTGTAAAATTTCTTTTTGCGGGCTATTGCATTGCCAAAAGCTTAGCAGTACAAATAAACAAAGCAGGGCGTTTTTTAGTTTCATGATAGCGATATGATTTTATGTTTTGAAAATGCTCTTAATTCTTCAAAAAAGATGCTAAAGTCTTTTTCAAATTCTGTGTAGTGTTTTTCTAAATCGGCAGTAGCTATATGCATGCTGTTTTTATGTTTTACGCGCCTACTCATTTGCTCTAAAATGGTATTAATACCTCTAGTGGTAGCGTAACTCAAAAGCCAATTATTAGATTTCATAATTGGTAACATGTTCTGGATATTAGGAGGTAATACCTCAAGGTTAGTCTCAAGTAGTTTATAAAATTGAGACACATATTCACTCAAAGGGGCTGGGTGGTATTGCTCCCAGTTTTTAGCCAAAAAATGATCATAAAAAATATCTACAATAACACCACTGTAATGTCCATGATTTTCATGCAGGCGTTTGGTACTTTGTCTTACCAAAGGGTGTTGATCTGTAAAAGTATCTATGCTGCGGTGCAGTAAAATTCCTTTTTGCAAATCTTCACTGTAGTTGAGGTATTTTTTTCCTTTAATGCTATCTGCAATAAAATTACCAATGGTTACACCTTCATCTTCCCCGGAGAGATATATATGAGCTAGAAAATTCATAGTGTAAATTTACACAAATTACAAGGCAACATTTTCTTTTTAAAAAAGTATATTTGTTCAGAATTATAAGCATCTAAAGCAGCCTTGTTTTGTTGGGTTTATTCTAAAAAACAAAGACTATTTATCTACTTAGCGTTTTTAAGTAGCTAACTATAAAAAACTAACTACATAATGACATTAATAAAATCAATTTCTGGAATTAGAGGTACCATTGGTGGTGCTCAAGGAGAAAACCTAACACCTATAGACGCTGTAATGTATGGAGCAGCCTACGGAACTTGGGTAAAAAAGCAGCGTGACAAAGATTCTTACCGCGTAGTGGTGGGGCGTGATGCTCGTATTAGCGGCAATATGATTCAGGAATTGGTAATGAACACTTTGGTTGGTTTAGGTATAAACGTTATCAATCTTGATTTATCGACCACGCCAACCGTAGAAATGGCAGTTATGATGGAGCATGCAGATGGAGGTATCATACTTACAGCAAGTCATAACCCAAAACAGTGGAACGCTTTAAAATTACTCAATAATAAAGGAGAGTTTTTGGATGCCGCTGCTGGGCAAGAAATTTTGGATATTGCAGCGGGTGGAAACATGCTTTTCGCCTCTGTAGACAACCTAGGGCAAATAACAAGAAATGACGCCTATATAGACTTACATATAGATGAAATACTAGCTCTTGATTTAGTAAATGTAAAGGCAATTAAAGCAGCAAATTTAAAAGTTGTGGTAGATGGTGTAAACTCTACAGGAGGTATTGCTATACCTCTTTTATTAGAGGCGTTGGGAGTACAGCCTGTCAAGCTGTTTTGCACTCCTAATGGAGAGTTTCCTCACAACCCAGAGCCTTTAAAAGAACATTTAGGAGCTTTAATGACAGAGGTTGTTACCCAGGGTGCAGATTTTGGTATTGTTGTAGACCCAGATGTAGATAGGCTGGCCTTTGTTGATGAAAAAGGCGAAATGTTTGGTGAAGAATATACCTTAGTAGCTGTTGCAGATTATGTTTTGGCAAATACCCCAGGTAATACAGTTTCTAATATGTCCTCCTCAAGAGCCCTTAGAGATATTACCAATAAGCATAATGGAACCTATACCGCAAGCGCCGTTGGAGAAGTTAATGTGGTACAAACAATGAAAGATACCAAGGCTGTAATTGGTGGAGAAGGTAATGGCGGTATCATCTACCCGGAGCTGCATTATGGCCGTGATAGTTTGGTAGGAGTTGCATTGTTTTTGAGTCATTTGGTAGAACAAAAAATGGCCGTTAGCGCTCTTCGCGCATCCTATCCATCTTACTACATGAGCAAGCAAAAAATTGCCCTTACCCCACAGATAGATGTTGATGCTATTTTAGAAAAAATGGCAGACACCTATAAAGCAGAAGAAATAACGACCATTGATGGGGTTAAAATAGATTTTGAGAGTAATTGGGTTCATTTACGTAAATCAAACACAGAACCAATTATTAGAATATATACAGAAGCCGTAACCCAGGATAAAGCAGATACACTGGCAAATGGTATTATTTTACAAATCAAGCAAATTGCAGGTTTGTAATTTTACGCTGTAGTACATAACTTCTTAGTTAATAATACGAACACCTATGCAAAATATAGATTTAGCAACACTTGTAATTATAGCCGCTACTGTTGTTGTTACTTTAATTGGTTTTAAAGACAGCACTTTTTTTGACAAGTATAAATTTAACATCTCTGGCATAAAAAAAGGGGAGAAGGTGAGACTGTTTTCCTCGGGTTTTTTACATGCAGATGTCAACCATTTGTTATTTAACATGTTGACTCTCTATTTCTTTGCACCTGTTGTGGTGGCTTATTTAAACACACTACTTTTTGTCTGCATTTATATTGCTGCCCTGTTATCTGGAAGTTGGTTGTCTTTTATATTTCATAAACAAGAGCCGTATTACAGTGCAATAGGGGCAAGTGGAGCGGTAACTGGTGTACTATATGCCGCCATATTATTAAACCCCACGATGAGCTTATATTTGTTTTTTGTGCCAATACCAATACCTGCCTGGCTTTTTGGTGTTGGATATTTACTGTATTCTATTTATGGTATGGTAAACAAAAGAGGTAATATTGGCCATGACGCTCATTTTGGAGGAGCTATTGCTGGATATGTTTTAACACTTTTTTTTGCCCCTTACATACTCTTTGATAGTCTTTGGATTGTAGGGCTATTGGCGCTGCCTATTGCGCTGCTGTTTTATTTAAAAAAGAACAATAAAATATAGTTTTGATTTTATTATTTAGTGAAACTATAGGTGTAACCAACAGTTATCTCTGTAAAATCTGCTTGCCCAAGATTTGAGTTTAAATGTACCGCAGTGTATAGGTTGTGTGTAGGTTTTTTGTGGGTACTAATAAGGTAGTATTTAATTCCTAGCCTTGTATTAATGGCTTTTTTTAAATTGTATTTGCTATTAAACTCACCAAGTACCCAGCCCTGAGGTATCTCTCTTGGTGTATTTACCCATCCTTCATTAATACGCCAATCTATTTGATACGCCTCTTTAAAAAGATTGTAGCCAACACTAAAATCTAGGCCAAAATGATCTATTAAAATCTCGGTATTTATATACAATGAAAGACTTGTTGCGTTTTTAAAAGGGTTTTGTTTTAAATATTCAAATTCTCTAGCGTCTTGCACCAAAGATTCGTTGTTGTTTATGTAGTCATAATAATGTTGGTAGAATCTATAGTGTGCTCCAACTCCTAGTTTAAAAACGTTGTTAAATACATACCCATACTCTCCAGCTACAGTATACACTGCTTTGGTTGTATTAAAGGCTTCTGCCAGCACATTCCAGCCATGTCCTGCTCTAAGTTCTAGGTAGTTATACCTGCTTTTTTGGTATGGTGGTATTGGAGGCTTATTTTCTAGAGGACTACTTTTATTAAAAGGGTTGTTTATTGCTCCAGAGATTGAAGCGAGTATAGCGTTGTACCCTCTGTTATCTAATTTGGTGTGTCCGTTTGAGTGGTGAGAAAGCCCTACACCTATATTCCAGTCTATGGTTTTTGTAGCGTACAACTTGTACTTTATCAAAAACCTAAAGGCCCACGTAATATCTGTAGAAACAGCTCTATTGTTAGGGTTTGTAATAGGATCATATTTTTTAGTAAAGTAGGAGGCGCCAAGACCAGTTAAGAGCTTAAAGCGTTTAGATTTAAAGGCATTAAACTCTACGTAAGGCAGCACGCTTATAGCGACCCCTAGGCTATCAAGTTGTCCAAAATCTGTGAGGCCAAGCCCCACACCAGTATGGAGTCCTTTTAATCTGTGTGCCCACTGCTTTGGAGTGTTTTTTTGATTTTTTGAAATATTTACTAAAAGTTGTTTGTACATTTTGGTTTCTGGAAAACCAAAGTTTGAGGGTAGTGTTTTACCTAAAAGTATCTCTGGAGTAATAACAATGTTATTGTATTTTCCAGAGATATCTTCTTGCGCCTGTAAAAACAAGCTGAAAACAAAAAAGAATAAGAAGGTTTTTTTTTGCATTTCAAGTCATGATTAAAACATTTTTTAGAAATTTTAAATAAACCAAGTCAGGTTTTTAAAAACAGCTAATGCATCTTTTTACTCAAAATAACTAAAAGAGTCTCCGTCTTTTATTTTAAGTAAAGACTCATATATAAGTTTAATTACATTCTCTACGTCCTCTCTATGTACCATCTCTACGGTAGTGTGCATGTAACGCAGGGGTAGAGATATAAGAGCAGAAGCCACACCGCTACCACTATAGGCAAAGGCATCTGTGTCTGTACCAGTGGCTCTTGATAATGCAGCACGTTGAAATGGTATTTTATTATCCTGTGCAGTGTCTGTAATGAGATCTCTTAATTTTTGTTGCACCGCAGGAGCGTAGGCAATAACTGGCCCTTTACCAATTTGAGCATCTCCTTGGGTTTTCATGTTTATCATTGGTGTGGTTGTGTCATGAGTAACATCGGTAACAATAGCCACGTTGGGTTTAATACGTTCTGCAATCATTTGAGCTCCTCTTAGACCAATCTCCTCTTGTACACTATTGGTAATGTATAGGCCAAAGGGCAATGTTTTTTTATTTTCCTTTAATAATCTTGCCACCTCTGCAATCATAAAACCTCCCATGCGGTTGTCTAGTGCTCTACACACAAACTTGTCTTTGTTTAGAATAAAAAACGCGTCAGGATATGTAATTACACACCCTACATGTACGCCCATTTTCTCTACTTCTTTTTTGTCTTTGGCTCCTATATCAATAAAAATATTATCTGGCTTTGGTGCTTCTTCTTTGCTTTTGTTACGAGTGTGTATGGCTGGCCAACCAAAAACTCCTTTTACAATTCCTTTTTTGGTATGGATGTTTACAATTTTAGATGGTGCAATTTGGTGATCACTCCCTCCATTGCGTATTACATATAATAAACCTGTATCGCTAATGTAGTTTACATACCATGAAATTTCATCTGCATGGCCTTCTATAACTACTTTATATGTTGCCTTTGGGTTAATAACTGCAACGGCTGTGCCGTAGGTATCGGTTATAAACTCATCTGCATATGGTTTTAAATAGTCCATCCATATTTTTTGACCATCCCACTCATAGCCAGTTGGTGCAGCATTGTTTAGGTACTTTTCTAGGAAGGTTAATGATTTTTTATTTAATATAGATGTTGCCATGAAGTATGTTTTTTAAATTTGAATCTCAAAATTAGATAATTAATAGCGAAGTCTACACCTTCAATTTATTATTTTTGGAATGGTTTTAGAGACGCTCTGTAATACAATCAATTTTATATGAATTTAACACATCTTACGTATATAGGTATCTTTTTAAGTAGTGTGTTGTGTGGGGCTCAAATTCCAAAAGAATATAAGTCTGAGCACAAAGACTCGATAGCAACCTACTATTATATTGTACAAGGAGATACCATACCCCGAGAGTATATAGACTTAGAAGAGGTAGTGCTTTTAAATAAGTTGTCTTTTAATAATAAAGTAGATAGGCGCAGGTATCTTATTTTAAGGCGAAAGACACGTAAGGTGTATCCATACGCAAAACTAGCCTCAGAAAGACTTCTTACCATGACCAGGCGTCTAGAAACTATCAAGAAAAAACGTCAAGCAAAAAAATACACCAAACGCATTCAAAAATATATTGAACAGGAGTTTTCTGAAAAACTCAAAAAACTAACCAAAACAGAGGGGCAGATACTTGTTAAATTAATCCATAGGCAAACAGGTACAACTGCCTATGATTTGGTCAAGGAGCTACGCACCTCTTGGAGGGCCTTTTGGTACAATACAACGGCTAGCTTGTTTGACATTTCTTTAAAGCAAACATACACCCCTTATAATGTTGAAGAGGATTACTTGATTGAAGATATTTTAGAGCGTTCCTTCCAAGCAGAAATTTTACAAAGACAGCCACCGTTTTTTGAGATAGATTTTCTGGAATTATCTTCTCATTGGGATCTAAAAACGTCTAAATAAACAGCCCTATAAATAGTGCCGATATATACTTCTCTTACAGGCAGTGTTTTACCTGTAGAGTGGTTTGATTTTTTTCATGATACATCCTGCAGATTTGCATTAATATTGAATATTTACTTTTTTAATCTTAGGTTGTTTTACATTAAAAGGGAGCCCTAACACCACTATTTTTAGTTTTATTGAAAATAAAAACAAGTTGTAACTAAAACAATTACAGTGGCTTGTGTTTTTTCTTTGTTTATTTTTAATCTTTGTTTGTTTTTTCTTTGGCAGATATATTTAAAACATAGTATATTTGCAGCCGCTTACAAAACGTAGTTTAGGCTACAAATTCAAAGCAAAAAGTTCTTTAAAAATTTATTTATTTTCTTTTAAAAAAAGGTTGTGTAATCTTAAAAACAGTTTTAGATTTGCAGCCGCTAATAAAGCCAATAAATACCTGATGATTTGGTAATAAAAACACAACGGTTCGATTCCGTTACATCAACAAAAAATTTCTGAAATTAATTTTGAAGAAATTATAAGTCAAAGTTTACTTTGATAAGTTCATTGAGATATTGAAATTGACAGCGTATGAATTTGATTGGAAACGATCATTTTCTTACAAAGAAACTAAA
>ENA-OSJC01001054-OSJC01001054.1-marine-metagenome-genome-assembly--contig:-NODE-1054-length-23985-cov-4.410197_pt1 | contig 23985 bp, 21 predicted proteins | sample MGYA00237885_ERZ534234 | MGnify/ENA primary metagenome ERZ534234 (study PRJEB26413, sample SAMN06343907) | marine metagenome | isolation source: coastal waters | place: Atlantic Ocean: West Antarctic... | reverse complement strand
AAAACTCTGGCTCGCCTCTGTGCGTTCGACAGTTCAGCAATGGCCGGATGTGAATTTTTCGATGACTGCAGCCGACAAGATTTCCCAGTGATCAACCGGCTGTTCGCGATCTTTTCAGGCCAGTAGGCGAGTGTTTGGCGAACTTCTTCAGTTCACTTAGCAAATTCAGTGAGAAAACCTACTCAATAGGCTGTTTATTTTTCTTATACTTGCGAGGAAATTTTTTGCCGGTGCTGAAGCGTTCTCTTCAGTAGGCGTCGTCTTGCCCTGATTCTGATCCTATTGGTTACCACGTCACACTCATTCCCGTGCAATTTAAACCACTGCCAATGCCCAAAAGCGAGACATGGTCACCACGCGCTATGCGCCCCGCTTCTTCAGCCATTTTTAGTGTAATGGGCAGCGCTGCGGAGCCAATGTTTCCTTGGGTTTGCACATTAAGGAATACTTTTTCAATCGATAAGCCGAGTGCTTCAGACAGTTTTTTGATGTGAGGCATGCTTACCTGATGTGGGACATGTATATCGACCGTAGCGTCGCTCATATTGAGTTCGGTATCGCACAGCTTCCAGGCTTGAGTTGCCAGAGCAACACCGGCGAGTAGTAATTCGCTGGGCTTTGTAATACCGCCCTCATGAGTGCCAATGCATAAGCGATTATTCTCGGTATCGGCTAGGCTGACTGCACCATTAATAAGATGTCCGGAGTCTGAGTTATCTTTATTCGTTAAGATCATCGCGACTGCGCCCGACCCTAGAGTGAGCGTAGCGAAGTTATCTCGAAATGTGTCCATCGTTAAGTTGGGGTCTTTTAATCGTTCTATTGTGGGTTCCATCGGATCACGAGAACTCTCACCTGCGACCACTAGGCCGTATTTTATTTGGCCTGCTTCTAACATCATCATGATAGTTGACATACCATCTACAAAGCCAAGGCATGCATTGCCAATATCATAATTTCGACAATGTGCCGACAGCTTCAAGTTACCGTGCACTAAACACGCGACTGAAGGCTCTAAATAATCTTTACTGACTGATGTGCTGATGATGCAGCCTATTTCATCAGGATTTATACCCGATTGATCGATGACCTTTTGCGCAGCAAGTGTCGCGACCGCACTGGGTGCCGTGCCCAGGTCCCAAAAACGTCGCTCTTTTATGCCGGTCAACATTTCAAGGCTGCCTAAAGGGATGCCAAGTTTCTCTAAATTGGCAGAAAATTCTTCCTCGAGACTTAAAGATGAAATGATATGTGGGGCTAATTCATAAGCAACTGATTCGATGACGACGCCATTTGACATATTTATAGTCTCTAGTTTTTTTGACACTGATTGCAGAACGCCAGATTGCCAGTACTGCGTCGATAGTGAATAGATGCTAAGAAGGGACGCTGTTAGTCTAACCCGCCTGTGCCTAGTGTAACTAGTAAAGATTCGTCAGGGGCTAACTCTTTTGCAACCAAAGTAACGTTACTTTTAATTTAGTATCGCGGCAGCGTTGCTCTGCCAACAATACCGGTGATCATCCTTACCAACCATTTCGGCGTGGACCGAGAGAGCACGCTAGCCAAATTATTTTTTAATCCTGGTACAAGTAATGCGTCGCCATTACGACAAGCGTCGAAAGCTTTGTGAGCAACTGTGCGGGCATCAGCAAAGACAAAGCGCGGTATGCGTCGCAATGCAGGGCTTTTGTCCTGTACTCCAGCCACCATACCAGTGGTAGTCAGGCCAGGACAAACTGCCGTGACCGTCACACCCGTCCCCCGCACCTCTTCGGCTAAGGCCTCTGACAGTGATAACACAAAGGCTTTTGTGGCGGCGTAAGTGGCGACGCTAGGCAAAGGTTGAAAGGCACCCAATGACGCAATATTCATGACCCGGCCTTTGCCTCGCGCCACCATAGGCGGCAGTAAATAGGCTAGCAATGATGTCATGGCGCCAACATTCACCTGAACAATCCGCTCATGTTCACTTGGCTGTATTTGGAAAAATCTGCCATGTTCCACGGTGCCGGCATTATTAACGAGCACATCGACCTGTGTTTCATCGTTAAGCAGCGCATCACACAAGTTTTTAACGTTATTCGAGGATGAAAGATCACACCGACGCACGCTAACTTCAATGTCGTATTCTAATTGAAGCTTTGATGCCAGTGTCTCTAACTTACGTTGATTGCGTGCCACTAGAATTAAATTGTATTGATGCTGGGCAAAAACCTCGGCCAGTGCCTCACCAATACCTGATGAGGCTCCAGTGATTAAAGCCGTATCGCGTCGCGTTGTCATTCGTTGAATTTCCTTCAAGTAGACTCAGGCCCGATTTATACAATGGTAAAATTGGTCGCACTGGCACCGATGATGCGCTTAGCTTAACTGCATAATTCGGTGATGAACAGATACAAACGCAAGGGTTTTTGTTTGATACCGGAGACAAACAAACTCAGCCCTCCTCAGATGATGAAGGGGGGTGATAAGTGGCGACTTGTTGTCACTCCCGAGCTTGGTTATGGCGTCAATGGCTGGGGACCGACTCCGGGCAATACAACGTTAGTATGTGAAATCGAGTTGATTGCTGTCCGCTAGTCATAGGTTATGACTACTTGGCCAGAGTTGCTGAAGCCCCTTTTACAGAGGATTCGATGATTTATGACCAGAGTGGCTAATGCGAACCACTCGTTGGCTTTCCTGAGGACAGCCTGTGCGATATTTAATTAGCGCACAGGCTGGTGACAAAATCTGCTCGAATATAACCAACTAGACACTTCAAATTTTTCTTGGTAAGGCTAGGTAGACAATCTTACTGCTCGTAGCGGTAGACTTTATCAGGGCTTGACCTATACCAATTCCCTCGAGGCGAGAACGCACAGCTATTCCTTAGATTCTAAATTAATAAAAATAGACCTGCTCAGGACCTCTAATGGTAACTTCGAAGGCGCCTGACACTTGCCCACCACCACTTCTGAACATGACCGAACCAGAGTCAGATTGTATGGAGGCAACCTCGCCCCCGGCCTATGGCTATAAGTATGACACACTCGCTGTCGAAGCCGCCTATCTGGCCCACTCACTAAGCGCACCTCTGAGCAGCTCACGAGTCGAGCCTAGTGCCATCGGACCGCCTGGCGCCGCCGTCTGGTTCCACCCTTCTCAGTCAAATACAAAATAGTCAGCACTCAAATCTAACACAACATCACCCAGCACGTCCTCTAGCGGCTCAGCAGCAGTTTCTGCTTTCAGTACCCGATAACCCGCAGCATTCACCACAACAGCGCCATCCTCATCCTGAAACAACACTGTGGCATCTTTTACCGCCTGCAACAGCTTCTTCTTAACGTTATGAGATACTGCAATGTCTTGAATACTCATGGTTTGCTGCCCTCTGTTCATTCTGCCAAGTTAACCTAACCAGACCACAGAAATCCACCGCTTAACTCAAGGTTATGCCTACTTCGCGCATTAAACGCAACTACGCTAGGGTTCAGGTGATGGCTTGCAGAAGCAAGTTGCATTCAGAGGTTAGATGCTTTTACGTTGACACCGAATATTTTTGACAGTAAAAGATCATATAAAATCAAGAATTTATTGAGTTTTAGCGGTGTTTCCAGTGAGGGAATTATGAATTATGTAGACCTAGCAATAATTGAATCCATTAAATTGCTGAAGGCACGCTACTTCCGATACATGGATACCAAGCAATGGGACCAGTTGCGAACGTTGTTCACGTCGGATCTGGTGGCAGATTTTCGAGAGGCGCCGGGGGACCTCTCGCATGGCCGCGATGTCTATATGAAGATGTTAATCGGGGCAATTGGAGATGCTACAACCGTGCACCACGGACATACACCGGAGATAACGCTGCTAACTGACATCACAGCAGAGGGCATTTGGGCAATGTACGATATCGTTGACCACCCACAGTTTTTACTTGAGGGCTGGGGGCATTACCATGAGGAATATCGAGCGGACGGCGACGGCAACTGGCGTATCGCCAAACTAAAGCTGACTCGACTGAAACTAAATTTCAGTGACAAAAATTCATTACCCTGAACACAGCCATTCACCGCGGATCGTGTCATGTATGCATTTTTCCGTAACACCTAACGAGATTTCAACAAGGATCTATTGTTAAGGCAGATTATATTCTGTGATTTACGACTCTTTTTCCCGCTTATAGGTACAAAGTAGGGGCTATTAGATCTGTATGGTAATGCTTCCCAAATTACAACCGTGAAGGCCTTTCCGGCTGGCTCCGCGCTCGGTATGGCCGTACACCTAGTATCCCGTCGATTCCCAAAATGGCGAGATAGGTTAGCGCCCGGTCACCACTGCGGAAACAGTTTCATGCATTTCCGGCTCGGCAATGTAATTTGATTCCTCGTCACGGATCCAGTTACGAAATTTCGAGTGATAGGTCGACATATCAAGCCCGTGGCGAGATTCACTGATAATAGGGTCAGCAGCCAGCTTCTGTTAACTTTGAAAGTGCCTGAAAATCGACTCAATAGCCTGATCCTGCCCTACTCAGCACCGTATACTCTTCCGATGTAACATCTATACGTTGTTGAATCGTTGCTGACACATGAATCATACGCTCCATAATTTGATCCTTTTGGGGTGAAGCATCGGAGGCATATCCTCGCTAAACGCTTCATGCCAACGGGCTACTTGATTTGTAGCGGTCTCGTCCTACTCAGCGCAAGTGCGAGTTAGCGCTGCAGATTCTTTCTTCACACTTCCCACAGCGTCTGCTGGTATGGGTATAGCTATATTTGGTCTGAATAATGCAGACCATACCTCCACTCGACTCGCTTCCAGCGGTGTAGACAGTGAACGACTGGCAGTTAAACGCGCTGTATGAGACGTTGCTGACTGGAGGGAGAGCGTCTGCCTGCAGAAAGGCTGTAATCGAGCCCTTATTTATTTTAGTTACTGAACGCCCGTTATTACTGTATATAAGTAACCCTAATTCAGTATAGGCCAATAGTGTATGAGTTCTTCAGCAAGCGATGTTTTTATATCTGATTTAAAAAATCCTGTTTACCCGGATTTTATTCAGCAGGTTTTAGATGATGCGGCTAAACAGCCGCGGACTCTCCTGACACCAGAAAGCGCGATGCTTGCTGCTCGTGAGCAGACCGGATTAAGCGACTTTGGCAATATGGAGTTCGTGGATCGCTTGTCACTGATCATGCAACAGATGGATGTCGACTCTGGGCTTAGTCCGATGGGGCGGTCATTAAGCTTTGGTTTTTTGGTTCGTAATCTGGTGCAAAGACTCCGATTTGTTGATTTGATGGAAAAAAATCCAGCAATTGATGATGTTGCGTTTGAGCGTCCTATTGTCATTGCTGGTTTGCCTCGCAGTGGCACTACCCACATGCTAAACCTTATTTCGGTTGATACGCGTTTGCGCTCATTGCCGTATTGGGAATCTTTAGAACCGTTTCCTGATCCAGCAGAAGACTTGCAGGCTGGTGCTGAAGATCCTCGAATTCAACGTTGTCGTGATCAACTGGCGATGCAAGATCAGATCCTGCCGTACTTTAAAAATATGCATGACATGTACCCCGAGCATGTTCATGAAGAAATTGAACTTCAGTTTCTCGATTTTTCAACAATGCTTTTAGAAAATTATGCACTCATGCCAAAGTGGCGAGACTACTACTTATCACATGATCAAACGCCACATTACGCATACATGAAGCGTGCTTTAAAAGCGTTACAATGGCAGAGAGGGCCAGACCGTTGGATATTAAAGTCACCCCAGCACATGGAACAATTACTCCCATTGCAGAGCACCTTCCCTGACGCTACTTTTGTTATACCGCATCGGGATCCTGTCTCTGTTGTCACCTCGCTAATTACAATGGTTACCTATTCTGCAAGAATGAGCCGTTCGCCAGTTAATGCTCATGCTATTGGAGATTATTGGGTCGATAGAGTCGAGCGCATGCTGCAAGCTTGTCTCCGCGACATTGATTGCTTGCCAGCAGAGCAGGTCATACATATCAATTTCGACGAGTTTATGGCAAAAGACATTGATACTATCGAGCGTATCTATTCTCTCGCCGGATTGCCGATGACGTCAGACGTTAAGTCATCTATGCAGGCCTATATCGCAGCGAACCCCCGTGGCAAGTATGGGCGTGTCCGCTATGATTTGAAAAAAGATTTTGGCTTAAATAAAGATGCGCTTTATGAACGATTTAAATTTTATACCGATCATTTTTCAGTGCCGCTAGAAAATAAGTAGCATCTTTTTTTGGCCGTCAAGTTGTTGAGTGTTATTTACGTCTTGAACAAAGAAAAGCGCACTGGTGAGCGAATTTCTCATTGAAACGAGTCACCAGGCCGTTTATATGTCCTATAATTAATAAACATTAGTTTTTCAATTCTGTCATCATCCACAGTATGTAATGTAAACAAGTTGGGCACACTGAATCAGTGACATCCTAACGGAGGCATAAAATGACCTATAAAGTCGTGCAGTGGGCAACAGGTATTCATGGCCGGTTAGCCCTGCGGGGTATTCTCGATCATCCAGATATGGAATTAGTTGGTGTTAAAGTGTACAGCGATGATAAGCATGGCATGGACGCAGGTCAGCTGTGCGGCCGTCCTGACACGGGGGTAAAAGCAACGAATAAAATTGAGGATATACTTGCACTAGACGCAGATTGCGTCGTTTATATGCCTCTTCTAGCCAACCTCGAAGAGGTTATCCCTCTACTCGAATCGGGTAAAAGTGTGATCACTTCCTGCGGTTGGGTTTACCCAAAAAATCGCGACACTAGCCGGATTGAGGCCGCGTGCCAAAAAGGCCAGTCCGTATTGCATGGTACAGGTATACATCCCGGTGGTTTGACAGAAAAACTGCCGCTATTGGCCTCGGCTTTTGTGACTAACGTACGTTACGTGCGCGGCGAAGAGTTTTCAGACCTCCGTACCTATGATGCGAAAGATGTGGTGACCGATATTATGATGTTTGGTCAAACTCAAGAACAGTTGGCCAGTAGTATTATGAAAGATGTTCTTGCCGATGGGTTTACCCAGTCGATCGATATGGTAGCCGATCAAATAGGTGTCACACTTGACTCAGACTTTGTCACTAAGCATCGCTGGAGTCTTGCAACCGCTAACATTGAAACACCCTTTGGTGTGCTTGAGAAAGGCACTGTTGCCGCTCAGTCGTTTTCATGGCAAGGCACGGTAAAGGGCACGCCAGTAATAGAAGCGGCGGTCAATTGGTACATGGGTAACAGCAACCTTGAAGACGGTTGGGACTTAGGTAAAGAGCGTTTTGAAATGGAAGTCATCGGCGACAACCGCATACGGTTAGTGACAGAAGGCTTGCACTCTGAATCACCTGAGCACGGCGCTGACGGCGAAGAGTCGGCCTTGGTGGCAACCGCAATGCACTGTGTGAACGCAGTTCCCTACGTCTGCAAAGCCAGTCCAGGAATAAGAACTTACAATGACATGCCAATGATCACTGGTCGTGCCCATCAGTCATTAATTAGCTAATAGCAATGAACTAACGACGGTAGTTATAATAAAAAAATTGAAACTGAGTGTCGAACGCTTATGAATAAAGCGCTAATGGAATCATACTATCAGACCTACAACTCTGAAAACGTGGCGCAATTACGCACGTTTTATCACAGCGATTTAGAATTTATTTCGACCCAAGGCGTGCAGCATGGTCCAGATGAGATCCTGAAAACCTACCAATATTTGACCTCTATATTTCACGATGAAATGACACCGACTGACATTGTGATTAGCGGAAAAGTAGCCGTGGTCACGATTAAAGATACCTTTACTGCTAAAACCCCCATCGATGATTTTATGGGGCTGGCATTCAAAGTGGGCGACGTATTTACTCTAGATTTAACCGGCACTTATGAGGCAGAAGCTGGAAAATTTATAAAAATTACCATCGATATACTAGATTAACAGTTCGTCTTTACATCAATGGCGGATAATTTGTTCTACTAAGTGTATCGTGCAAGATGTGCGGGTTTTTTTACCAAGAGTATCAGTAAGCAATTCTTTTAATAACAACAGGAGCACAGCAAGATGTCTAAATCAACTTACCCACTGGGTGGTCCTCAAGGCAATACTGGCGATATTAATAATTGGCCCATGCTAAAAGTGATATACCGCACCGACCCAGAAAAAATCGCAGCCCTATTACCACCGGGTATAGAGCCTACGGATGAGCCAAATGTGACCGTCATAGTATATAACTTTCCCGTGCCCGACGTGCCTGAGTACGGCGTCTTGATGACGGTCAACGCCAGCCATAATGGTATCAACGGCGAGTACACCTTGGGTTACGGCATTGATCAAGAATCAGCCATCTTTATGAGCCAAGAAATGAATGGCCAGCCTAAATTCCCCTGCGACACAACGTTTTATCGGGTGGGCAATAAAGTGGTAGCCCGCTGCAGCCATCAAGGCTACACGTTTTTAGAGTTTTCTGGCGACGCCACCGAAATTGCTGAACATGAACCTGATTTTGATATGCACGAGTGGTGGATAAAAGTGTCCCGTGCCGCGGGTTCTGATATTACTGCAGGCTTTGATTTTCCTCCTCAAGTTGTTCACGTTCGTAGCGGTTATGGCACCCAACATCGCGAACACGTTAGTGGCCAATTAAAGCTGTTAGAGAGCCCATGGGACCCGATCGCTAAAATGCTACCAATGCGTGAACAGTTATCGGCACATCTTTGGTGGCCAACCTTTAAAGATCGTGAAATAAAACTGGCAGGCAAGCTCGACCCGGACAGTTTTATGGCTTATACCGACGTAATTTCTGGGTCGCGCTGGCCTGGCTTTATGGGCGCGCCAAAATCAGAATAGCGGACAGAGTTTTTGTCAATAGACGAATTTTAATACAGCAGCATAAGAGAGGCATACTAGATGGACATGAACACTGAATCGAGAAAAGCACTGCATGAATTGATCGGCTTGTTACAAGAAGTTGACACGCGCTGGGCGAGTGAGGAATGGAATATTACTAGCAAAGAAGATGTCTATGGCGCACACCGCGCGCTAATGCATTTGCTGGAGGGTGGCTTGCATTCACATTTTGAAGGAGACCCTGCCTACCCTCACTTTCGTCGCATCGTATCACCTACCCGAAAATTTACTGGCGATAATGGAGATGCGATTTACTTCGATGCCTATCTCAGCAATGATTATGAATACATTGTTCGTGGTGAAATGGCCGGCGCGGTTTACATGTCAATTACGGCCGAAGAGGGAACTGCTGACGGCGGTCTCGGTAGTAATACAGCCGGCGTGTTAAACAATACACAGTTTGATGTTGATAAGGATGGACGATTTGAACTGTTTATTGGTGGCAAGCCGCGCATGCGTAACTGGCTTGCACTGTCGGATAAAGCATCAGCGGTAACAACGCGACACTATTTTGAAGAAAAAATCTGTGTGGCCGCGGACCGTAATCGGGAACCGGTGATCACGATTGAAGCAATCGGTCTTAAGGAAGCCTCTGATACTTTCACTGACGCATCAGTTGCCAAGGGCATTCGTCGCGCGGCAGAGTTTGTGCGTTCACGGACCATCGGTCAGCCGCCAATGTCTCAAGCTAAACAACCTGATTTTGTTGGTCTGGTACCCAACAATTTCCCCATACCTGCATTACCTGCTGATCTAGGCCTTGCAGCAGCAGATGCGCACTATTCAATGGCGCCTTACTATCTAGCCAATGATGAGGCGCTTATTATGACCGGACGTTGGCCAACCTGCTGCTTTGCTAATGTTTGTTTGTGGAATCGATTTCAGCAGACTTTTGACTACCGCAATCGGCAAGTCTCTTTAAACCGAACGCAGACAGAGCTCGAATCAGACGGCAGCTTTCGTATCGTTCTAGCGCACCAAGATCCCGGTTGTAAAAACTGGATTGAAACCGAAGGGCGTAATCTTGGCCTAGTATTCTGGCGCTTTATGCTCGCCGAAGGCGAGATTGCGGCGCCACAAGGAGAAGTCGTTAAGTTCGCTGACCTTTAAGACCCAACGCCTCTAAATACGCACATCTCTTCGGGCTTGTAGAGCCGGCCTATTTTTGAAGCCGGGGAAACTACACAGTTGCTTCACTATCGAAACCGATAGTTTTAGGAAGCCTTTAGTTTCGTGCGGTTTACTCACTCGAAGCGCTGTAAGCAACAGCAGGTGCAGCAGGAATGCATTCGGGTGGTTCTATGTGAATAGGTCGCGCACCTAATCCTCGGTCAAAGCGCGCGATCTAGCAACACAATGTAACCAAATCGGCCCTCGTAACACTCAAAATCTTCCTCTCATCCATGCCCTCGGTCAGATGCGGCAGATATAACTTGCCTGCTCACCGACATTACTAGTGCGCACTCGTAGCTAAAGACTCTTTGAGTCAGATATCATCTGATCGTCCGCGGTCACGCGTAACGCTTTTATCGTGGCTTGCGACCGCGCCATCGATATCTGCTTCGTATTTCGGATAGGAGATAGTAGGGCACAGCACGAGGAAGGATAGAAAGATATTATCTGATAATGCTTGTAAGAATTACTTTTAACGGACAATGAAAGCGAGTTTTTAACAATGATCTATTTTTAAGATAGATGATATTTATTGATTTATTTCGGTTTTTTACCATTGCGGGTACATTTTAGGTCCAATTCAATCTAATGAGAGCCTCTTTAGGAGGTAGCGAGAGACGGCTGAAATCCGAACAATTTCAATAGTCTAACGCTTTTGGCGATAAGAGGGATGGCCGAGGAGCTGGCCGCCTGGATTCCGGTGCGGCGAACAACGGCACGATTGACTACCTCGACGCCTTGAACCGGCAGCCGCACCAGTCCCCATGCGTCCACTATGGCTGCTGAGCATGATGGCTAGTTCGCTATCGCTAGTGGGTATGGTGGTAGCGCAATTTAACCAAGGACGATGCTTCCAATGACCCACGCTTCAACAGCCCTAAAACGCCATCTACTCGCTCCCGCAGTATTAATATTTTCGATGCCGCTATCGGGCAGTGTGTTGGCGCAGATGGCACAAGACAGCATCACTAAGGACCCTGTTGAGATGGCGGTTAATCTCAAAGAAGTTGTGAAGTTCAGCTGAGAATTCCAAGGCGCGACGTGTGTCTATCTGAGGACTGGAAGTGACCGATGGGGTAAAGTGTAGGCAAAAGGCTTTCGGGAAGGTAGATCTTTTGGCTCTAAGCAGTCTGGAAGCAAGGCCTACCATCGAGTCAGATCGAGTCAGATCGAGTCAGATCGCGTCAGATCGCGTCAGATCGCGTCATATCGCGTCATATCGCGTCATATCGCGTCAGATCGAGTTTATAAACGATAAATTACTAAAGGAGTCTTATGTTTCTTGCGCACATACAAGCCGATCAGGCAGCACAAGTCGCCGCTGCAGTCGTTGGGGCTTGTCGATTGACGGGTGGATGGGCTACTGAATTTCAACCACATTTCCTTGGTCTAGTTTTCAAAGAGCTGCTTGGGGTTGACGTGGATTTCAATGAGCTAGCGGGAATTGATATCGATACGGCTAAGGCCATCTTCCCGGAGCATCAACAGCGGCTGGAGCTGATCGAACTACTCGTACTCACAGAGATGCTCGTCAATCCTGTGCCTCCTGAACTCGAGCAATCTGTTGAACGCTGGGCAGACGAACTCGACGTCCATGACCGCAGCCTGGTGCTGGCACGAGACGCCGCTCAAACCAGTCGAGTGCAGGCCCAGAGTGACTTCTATAGACTGATGTGGATGGGTATAGAAGATGAGCAGGCCCCTAATTTTGAACATTTACTTGAAGTACATGGACCTAAAGCATGGACCTTTACATTTGAACCTGACGAGAGGCTTGCCCAAAAATGGCGTGCTTTAGCTTACTCCCCCGCTGGCAGTCTGGGTGCAGCTGTCTGGCATCACTACCAAAGCAATGGCTTCACAACACCGGGAGAAGTAGGGGGTGCTAACTCGGCCTTGGCACATCATGACTGGTTGCATGTTTTGGGCGACTATCGCACTGATGTAATTGGTGAAGTCGAAAATGCTGCTTTTGGTTCTGCAAGCAGCTCGATCCCAGGCTCTACTCTCTGGTTTCTTGGTGTTATGGCCATGTACGAAGGAGGCCTCTTCGACAGTGTTGTTGCTGGTGGGCAGAAATATTGCGTGTCAGCGCCGCACATTCCCGAGCGCATTGTAGCGGCTCTTCGTCGCGGTCGTGCATGCACACAAGATTTACTCGACATAGATTACTTTGCCTTGGCAGAACACCCACTTAAAGAACTTCAGCGCGAGTGGGGAATTGTTCCATGAGCACCCGGAGAAAGTGCTAGTGCATCGTGTATGCGTTTATCGCTGAGGAGGGTGCTTGCAGGCTGCAACACTGGCATTGTGTAGCAGATAACCAAAAAGCCCAAACCGACTCTTTTTTTAAAATCGGGAACTCTATTTCGGGCCCAGAAGACAACGTGATGGCCTACATGTAGTGGAATCTAGCGGCGGCACAGGAAGCTGAGGACACGAAGACAAACAAAGGCATGCTCAACGACATAATGACACCTGCTGAGAAAAACACCGATTAACTGTCCTCGAACTGGCTGCGAGCCGACCTGTTGCTGCTTTATACACGCCTTATTTCGGGGAGGGCGAGGGCGAGGGATGGATCGACTGGAACGCCTCTTTCATCTTGACGACATTGGGGTAATAATAGCTCAACTGTAAGACGACAACCACCAGCGTGATAAAGGATAAAATCGTTGTGCTTGCTACGATCGCGGCGGTTTGTTCAACGTAGATGTTCTTTTACTTCGCCACGCCATACTAGCACTTCACCGCAGCAACCGAAGGGCAGAGAACGACCGCGACTGTAGCCGCCGGGTCGAGGCCCAGCCAGTGACACATGAATCAAGCCAGAATAGGCATTAGGATTAATTTGAAGACCGTCGCACTAACGATGGAGACGATGTGCTTGCGAAAGACGCTGAGATTCAGCTCGATGTCGACGGCCAATGTACTCGGAGCCTGTCCGGCTAGGTTTAGAGGTCCTGTAACAACGGGCCCAAATATCGCCAAATGAACTAAGGAGCTGCGGCCCTTGTGATAATCTTAATTCACACCCTGCGACTAGGATTAGACGCCAATCATGAGACTCTTGATTTTAGTGCGATGCCGCTTCGATTCTTTTATCTAAGCGCATTATATTGTGCTCTTTGCTGAGCACTCACCTGAAACTGCGGCCCCTTCTGGGGTCGATTTGCTTTCAAAGGCTCCCAGAATTACGCTTTGGTAAACTTGGGCGTCATTAATGTGCCAAAGAAATGAGAAAAAATGTGGCACCAAGGCAGCGAATCATAGGTTGATAAGGAGGATATATGTTAAAAAAAGATGTTTCCAGAACGTTTATTGTACTGGAGATAGCGGTAGGAGTGCTTACGATTGTGTACTGGATATTTTTCTTCTTCGTGCCAGACAGCGTCCAGTCTTTCCCCAAGGAACCGAGTTACATGATCTTCGAAAAGACATTTGTTGCTGCGGACATGTGGATGACCTTGGCGTTCTTTCTGTCTGCTTATTACCTCTTAAAAAAGAATATGAAAGGGATACTCTGGGGCATTATAGCAGGCGGGACGTCTGTGTATCTCGGATTGATGGATTCGCTATATAACATTCAGAATGGAAAGTATGCCTTTATTTTTTACAGTAACGACAGTCAGGTAGACATGGTTTTTGAGCTTATTATAAACCTCGCAAGTTTTATGTTCGGGGCTGCTGCAATCATCTATGTATGGAGCTTCATAAAGGCTGAGGACGTCAAATAGTAAAAAAGTGAGAGAGGCAGTATGACGCCCATCCGCTTGCAATGGTTAAAGTGCTGGTCATTGTCGCCCGGGCGATTTTCATTCACCTGATACACAAGGCTATTCACTTTCGCACCCTGTTGCTAGATGGCGTTTACGTCTATCCCGATAATCGGCCACACGATTTGGGACCTGCAAGACCCGAATCGCGTCATTCTCAAGCGCTAACTTTGGGCACTGCGTTTTTAACGTTTTGCTGGGTAGTGTGAATTCGGCTTTTTATTTCTTGCACCTATACCATCTGAGGGCCAGATTGAAGATAGCATGAGCGTGTATGGGCATAACTTCTAGATGTTAAAGCACCAAACGCGGTAAAGGCGTGCAGCGAATCGCCAATACTGACGTTCGCTCACCCGCTGAACGGCACGTCGCGATGTCTCGGGCCCAGCGACTCAAGCGCGTCTTCAATATCGATATCGAGGTTTGCGGTCATTGCGGTGGATCGGTAAAGATCATCGCCTGTATTGAGGGCCAGGACTTCATAGATAGAATTCTGACTCATCTGCGCGAGAAGGAACACAACCTCCCGACCCTCCCGTCACTCACGCCACCCTCAGGGCACCACCTGAGACGTTACCGCTTTTCGCTAGAAAGGAATCCAGTTCAACAACATACGATCAGCAAGGAAGCCACTGAAAAAGTCTGGCTCGCCTCTGCGCGCTCCGCAGTTCAGCAATGAACGGATGTGAATTCTTCGATGACTGAGGCCGGTAGGACTTCACAGTGATCAACCGGCTGTTCGCGCTCTTTTTAGACCTTGTGGCTCTTATCAATAAGAAGATCTACTCACGATAGCCCTTTTATTTGTACTATACCTATCAAACTGAAAGCTCTAGCGATTGACCTTTGTTTGGCTTAGCCTCAGAATATTTATAGGAAAATATCCTATTGTGTAGAGCGGTGATGATATATTACAGATGTTTTTTTAATCTATGCAACCCATAAAAAAGGAAATGACATGAGTGGATGCCCACATATTGATTTAGCCGATCCTGATAACTATGTTGGCGGCGTGCCGTTCGAATGGCTTAAGCAGCTTCGCGCCGAGGAACCGGTTTCATGGCAAACCACAGACGCCTTTGAAGCCGGTGGTTACTGGGCCATTACTAAGCATAAAGACGTCGATTTTATCTCAAAAAAACCTCTATTATTTTCTTCCGAGCAGCGAACCTGCATGCTTCAAGATGTTGCTGCCGATCAATTGCCACTTCAACAAATGATCTTAATTAACATGGATCCGCCAAGACATATCCAGCATCGAAGAATCATTCGCAATGCCTTTATACCTAAAGTCATTGACTCGTATCACCAACGCTTTCAAGAAGTCGCCAAAGATGTTCTCGATCGTGTGGCCAGTAAAGGTCGCTGTGAATTTGTTCAAGACGTTGCAGCAGAACTGCCATTAATCGCCATTTGTGAGTTGATGGGTGTGCCGATCGAATACCGCCATAAAATCTTTGAATGGACCAACACTATGATTGGTAGTGATGATCCCGATCTCACTACAACAGAGGAAGATGCTCAAAATGCGATGATGGAATTATTCATGTTTGGCAGCCAAATGGCCTCGGACTATGAAGAGGGAAAAGCCAAAGGCATTGAAGGCAGCCACATTATGAGCGCTCTTCTCGATGGTATTGATGGCGAGAAGCTCTCGCATGAAGAGTTCAGTAGTTTCTTTTTAATTTTGCTTATTGCCGGCAACGAAACCACGCGGACTGTTACCGCGCATGGCATGCGTTTATTAATGGATAATCCAGACCAACTTCAAGAGTTAATTGATAACCCCGCTTTAATTCCCAATGCGATGGAAGAGGTGTTGCGTTACCATACAGCTGTAGTTGCGTTTCGGCGCACAGCCACCGAAGACGTCGAGTTACCTAGTGGCCATACCGTTAAAAAAGGCGAAAATGTCGTCTTATTTTATCATTCTGCGAGCCGTGATGAAGAAATATTCACCGACGGCGAAGTGTTTGATATCCGCCGGCAAGAACGTGAAGATGTGAAAAACAAGCACCGCGCATTTGGTATTGGTGAACACTTTTGTCTCGGATCACATTTAGCGCGGCTTGAACTGCAAGTCATTTTTGAAGAAATCATCCCGCGCCTACGTAACCCTAAGCTCGACAAGCCGATTAATTGGTTACGATCTAACTTCATCAACGGTATTAAAGAGATGCACATTACCTTTGATCCAGAGGCACCTGCTAAACAGTAATCACGTCGCCAATAACGTCCAGATAGAAGCAAGTTCTGATCAATAGCTATCAGCACTAGGGCACGCATCAGAGCCGTTACCGTCCATGAGGTACTAACCAGTTAAGTTAAGGTCATGGGCTGGCTCTACAAGAACTTGGCTCAGGCGACCAAGAATTCATTGCCGGCCGCCACTTTGAGCGATATTTTCTGGCTTTCTACGCTCTAATTTCCCGGTTTTCGAGCGAAGCTGAGTTAACTAGTCAGTACCCTATTAACACACTATAGAACGAGGTTTTTTACGATGCTCTATTTTGAAGATATTGCGCTGAATGTGCGACAAGAATCAGTCTCCACTACATTAAGTAAAGAGCAAATTATTGCATTTGCGGAGGAATATGACCCTCAGCCCTTCCATATTGATGAAGAAGCCGCAGAAGCGTATCCGTTTGGGCTCATTGCATCAGGTGCCCACACTTACGCGATAAGTCTGAAACTATGGAATGGAATTTCTACAGAAACAGTGGCTTCTATTGGCGGACTGGGTATCGATGAGATGCGCTTATCTCACCCTGTTAAACCCGGTGATCAATTAAGAGTGCAGACATATAATGAAAGCAAGAGAGAATCAAACAGCCGCACTGGTTACGGAATACTGGTCAGTAAGGTTAATGTAATCAATCAGAATGATGAGATTGTACTCAGTTACAAAACGGCAGCCCTTATCACCAAAAGGCCCTCATCGTAACTACCCTTCCGTCGCCACGGCCCTACTCATATATCGCATAGAGCTTGCCAGCTCCGTCGAGCCTGCTAAGCTACACCAAATAAAATTACTGTACAGGAGATCATCATGAGCCAATGCCCCTATATTAACTTGCTAGGACTGGATACTTACGTTAACGGTATGCCCTATGCCGAGCTGGCCAAAATTCGCGCAGCAGGCTCGATGGTAAAAATGGATGACCCCGAAAACGGCGTTCCGTATTGGGCAGTCGTGAAGCGCGACGCACTCGACTATGTCTCGCAGAATCCACAATTATTTTCGTCTCATGAGCAGGGCCCCTTCCCTACCGAGGTCCCTCCCGGGCAGGAAGAAGTAAACCAAATTATGCTCGACAACTTCATTATTGCAATGGATCCACCCAAGCACATGAAGTATCGCAAAGTGGTGCGGGACGCATTTACGCCCAAGGCGGTGGGCGAGATGGAGCCGTGGTTACGCGAACATGCTAAGGCCATTGTTGACCGGGTTGCCACGCGTGGGGAATGCGAGTTTGTGGAGGAAGTTGCTGCAGAGCTACCGTTAATAGCCATACTTGAAATTCTTGGCGTACCACAGAAGGACCGTAAGCAGTTTTTTAGCTGGACCAACACTATGGCCTTTGCAGACGACCCCGATATTGCCACGTCTCTGGAAGAGGCTCAAGCCGTTAGCTTCGAGGTTATTGCCTACGCGATGGCGCTAGCCACTGAGCAGCGCAGCAACCCGACCAGCACAGCGGTGCAAGCGCTGCTCAATGGCGAAGTGGAAGGCACAAAGATGAGCGAGGAATTGTTTGCCTGGATGTTCATCCTAATTATGGTCGGCGGCAACGAGAGTACTCGCACCGCAATAGCACACGGCATGCGATTGCTGATAGAGAACCCCGACCAATTGCAGCATCTGGTTGAGCACCCCGAGGACATCACACACGCAGTAGAGGAAATGCTGCGGTACAACACGGCGTTTATCGCCATGCGGCGCACCGCCACGCAGGATGTGGAGTGGAACGGCCATGATATTAAGAAGGGAGATAAGGTTATCTTACACTACCATGCCGTGAATCATGACGAAGATGCCTTCGGCGACGATGCGATGGTGTTCGACATTCACCGTCACAATCGCATTCCAAATTTGCGTGGCGAGATACGCTCTTTTGGCGTAGGCGAACACTTTTGTCTAGGCATGAATCTAGCGCGCCTAGAGATGAATATTATGTTCGAAGAGATTATTCCGCGCCTGCGAAATGCCCAGTTTGCCGGCGATACGACCTATATGCGCTCTTACTTCATCAACACCATTAAGGCCATGCCGATCACCTTCGATCCACAGTGAAGCTGCTGCGATATATTGGTAAACCCGTCCTCAAGTAGGCAAGCAAGGAGATAGTAGCGTGCCGCTTGTCACGACGCCCGCAGTCGCGTGCTCTTTTGCTTCAGTATATTGTGAAAACTGCTTTATGGGCCGTGATCTCCTGCTACCTTTAATCTACTCTCTTATAAGTGAGTCAAAATTAAATTAACATAGTGTGTAGCGCCAAATACTTCCAATGGGTAGCCACTAACGTAAAGCAGACAAAGATTTTCTTTTGTTATAGGCTACTTTTCTACATTTGAGATCACTTATGAAGAATATTAACCTCTTAAGCCTTTTACTCTCTCTCATTTCTTTTCCTATTATGACTAACCATAGCGCTGCAGAAACAATGATGAAAGATAACTTTCAGGATCCAGATCAGTGGGAATACATCTCAGACAATGTCATGGGCGGTGTTTCAACAGGCAACGTCGAATTTCAAAATATTGCAGGGAAATCTAGTGCTGTTTTAACGGGAAACGTAACCACTGAAAATAATGGCGGGTTTATTCAAATACGCAGAGCTCTCAATAGTGTTAATTTAGACAAAGCACGTTCAATTAAATTGATTGCAAAAGGCAACAAGCAAAAATACTACGTTTTTTTAAGAACGACCGGGACAATATTGCCCTGGCAGTATTACCAATCCTCCTTTACTGTCGATGAAGATTTTAATGTATTTATTTTACCCATTGGAAAATTTAAAAAATCAGGATTTTTAATGGCAAGTAAGATCAATCCAAGAAAAATAACGTCTGTTGGCTTAGTTGCGTTTGGCAGAGATCACCACGCCGAACTCATTGTTAAAGAAATAGAATTTATTGAGTAAATTACTATTTTTGATCGCAACCGTTCTGACCATTAACTATCAAAAAACGCAGGCTGTAAATCGATAGGCAAGTATCGCGCTCAATGCGCTTCATGAAGTGTGCGCGAACGCTACCTGCGGTCGATCAAAATCATACAACCTTGTTGTTAGTCCGACGTCGCTCGCTCTCAAACAACATTACTGGATCCCAGTCACCCGAAAAGGCCTGTGTATTTAGCCACGTTTTACGTGCTTCGCATGTCAAATCATGTGTCTTAACCGGTGTGATCTGATCACCACAGAATTCGAACGCGGTAATTTTTTCTGTCTCAAAATCAATTATTGAAAACCCAGGCCAGTATTCACCTTTCAATGTTCCGGCGTTAATTAAAGTAAGCTCCTCAAAATGAATGAGGGTCCGAAAGTGCATATGGCCATTTATAAGATACTGATATTCTCCTTCGACGATTATTTTGTCTAATAGGTGGCTTCGTTCGATGGGCATACTCCCTGTTCCAGGCCACACTTTTCTTAGATCATCATCCGCCACTCCATGACACAGGAGCAACCTACCGCGGATAGTATCTAACGAAACCTGCGTTGGGAGCGCAGCCAGGTACGCAAGTGAGTCTTTCGTTAGATCTGTAACATTGTGTGCGTTTTCCACATGGCGGGCTTTGTCTTCGAGTATCCATCGATCATGGTTACCTCGCACGGTATGTACCGCGGAATTAACGAGTGATTTGATGCTCTCGTTCGGGCAACCTGTCCCGTCGACGATGTCACCGGTGCAGACTGTCGCGTCTACATTCCGACCTTTTAGGTGTTTCAGGGCGCGTTCTAACCGATGATCTTCGGCGTGGACATCGCCAATGACGCCAAGTCTTTTAATTTTTCCTTCTGCTCTCATAGGTACCTCAGGGGACAGCTGATCGAACTGTTTCAAAACACTCAAGCTTGCGGGTTGCGTTGGGCACTGATTGCATCTTTATACTGCAGAGCGTCTGAAATGATGTAGTCATTTTTGGTAGGACTGAAATTTTTTTTGGACACTATTAGCCCCTATCCTTGGATGCGGCCTCACCGCTTGGAATGCCACCTGCTAGCACCTTGTTCTAAGCCGCCTAGGGCAGGAATTGGCCACGTTACCCGAAAGGACAACCCTATACTTTGCATTAAGCAACATAGTGATATACGCCAGCGCCGAATGTACGGATCAATTCTTTGCTCACGGGCAGTCGCGCGCAAAGAAAACCCAAGAAGAGCCCGTTGGCTTGTCACTTTTTTTACGTGAAGCCTTCTGATACCGTTTATCTCAGATCAATGATTATCGCGACTTTAGCCAGTATCGTTGAGTGAATCATTGCCAAAAGTCAACAGCGGGAGGCTCTAACTAAGTGGCCAAGGTAGCATTGCAAACCACCACACCGCCTCTGAGCCCGCCACCCGAAACATTGTCTCTTTTCACCGAGAAGGAATCCGAGTGTAAAGAGCTCCTCAGCAAGGCCGTCACTAAAAATGCCGCACATGGATTTCTACGCGTCCCAGTGCAGGAATGACTGAAACAGATCTGAGATAAGGGCGCTACAAGCGTGATTCGTGATAATCCATGGATCTAAAGCACCATCCTTAGGTGTGAGACCGACAGGATGCGCACTGATTTTCTGCCACTAACCTCTTTATCTTGACTAGACTTAGGAGGAGCAGCGGGTTTATTCGCAGCGACTACGGCAAGTGAATAAACAGACAGTCGCCTAAGTCTGCCACGATGGGAAACAAGTTATGGCGGTTGCTGATAGGCAGGCGGTAGTTATCGGTGGTATGGTTGAACAAACGGGGGGTCCGGATGGCTTTTACATTCATCCCAATTCTATTGGGGGTGCCCAAGTCATCGCATCATCACCTATGAAGCTATTCCATGGGGAATCGTCTAAAGGAGGACATTCTTTAAAGCAGAAAACTTTGACGGTCGCCGGGCTCTCCATGGGCCAGGCAAATAAAAAGGCCCCGCAACTGTGGGGATCTGTCCAGAGAGTATTCGGCTTGTGTAAGACGATAAGGGAACAGATTTCAAGCTTTAAATAATCTCAGTTAAACCGCTGAGTGGATATATAATTTTAAACACATACTTAGGCGAAAAGACTATAAGCACTAGAGCGGTTTTTCAGATGTGTATCGAAGAAGAATCAGAAAAAAGTTGTCATTTTATCTAAGGCAAATCTATTAAGCATAGCGGTGAGTGTCGGTAAGAATTTTTCTGCCATAAAGAGGTAATCGCGATTATCAGGAAACCCATGACCACTGCAAATAGAGCCATGTGCTGATTCACTGAAAAATACTGAATGGCTTCGACGTATAAGCAAAAAAATTTTATAAAAAAATTACACTAAGGATTAGATTATGGCTTTTAAATTCAAACAAAAATACGGAAACTATATCGGTGGCAAATTTGTTGATCCTGTAGACGGCAAGTATTTTGACAACATTACACCTGTAAACGGTAAGGTCCTGTGCCAGATACCACGATCCAATGAAAAGGATATTAATCTTGCCCTAGACGCAGCACACGCTGCAAAAGTTGCTTGGGGTGCGACATCCGTAACCGAACGCAGTCAAGTCTTGCATAGCATAGCGCAAGTTATAGAGGATAATATAACCATCTTAGCTGAGGCCGAGACATGGGACAATGGAAAACCAATTCGCGAAACAACTAATGCCGACCTTCCCTTAGCCGTAGACCACTTCCGTTACTTTGGCAGTGTTATTCGTGCCCAGGAGGGTTCCCTAAGCGAAATAGACGGTGATACCGTTGCGTACCACTTTCAGGAACCTTTAGGCGTTGTTGGACAAATTATCCCTTGGAATTTTCCAATCCTGATGGCGATTTGGAAAATCGCACCTGCACTGGCTGCAGGTAACTGTATTGTACTAAAACCAGCAGAGCAAACACCTGCCTCCATCTTGGTCATGCTTGAATTAATTGGCGATCTGCTACCAGCAGGCGTATTGAACGTCGTTAATGGTTATGGCCTTGAGGCAGGTAAACCACTGGCTTCAAGTACACGCATCGCGAAGATTGCCTTTACGGGTGAAACGACAACGGGCCGTTTGATCATGCAATACGCATCTGCCAATATCATTCCATGTACACTTGAATTGGGTGGTAAATCGCCAAACATCTTCTTTAAAGATATCATGGATGAAGATGATGCATTTCTTGATAAAGCTATTGAAGGCCTCGTGTTATTTGCATTCAACCAAGGCGAAGTTTGCACCTGTCCAAGTCGCGCACTGATCCACGAAGACATTTACGAAGAATTCATGGCACGTTGTTTGAAACGCATTGAGGCAATTGTTCAAAGTGACCCACTCGACTCAAATACGATGGTTGGTGCGCAAGCATCGCGTGAACAATTTGAAAAAATCCTATCGTATATGGATATTGGAAAAAAGGAAGGAGCTGAATTGTTGATCGGTGGTGGTGCTGCAGAGACAACTGGAAATATGGAGGGTGGTTACTATATTCAACCGACTGTATTTAAAGGTACAAACGATATGCGGATTTTCCAAGAAGAGATTTTCGGTCCTGTTCTGTCGGTAACAACCTTTAAAACAGATGAGGAGGCTTTAAAAATTGCCAATGATACTCTTTATGGGCTTGGTGCTGGTGTATGGAGCCGTGATGCGAATAAGTGCTACCGTTTTGGTCGTGCAATTGAGGCTGGTCGTGTGTGGACAAACTGCTATCACGCTTATCCAGCGCATGCGGCATTTGGTGGCTATAAGGCATCAGGTATTGGTCGAGAAAATCACCTGATGATGTTAGGTCACTATCAGAAGACTAAGAACCTTTTGGTTAGCTACAGCCCAAACAAATTGGGCTTCTTTTAAAATATCTATAAGGGCGCATAAGTATGCGTCCTTATTAACCAAAAGTAGGTATTTATGGTGGATCAAGTTGAAGCAACAGAAGAAGCCTTGCAACTTTTAAAGGAGATTGTTGCGGAACATGGCCCAGTAATATTCCATCAATCAGGTGGCTGCTGCGATGGGTCTGCGCCCATGTGTTACGCAGAAGGTGATTTGATAATTGCAGATCATGATGTGCTAATGGGTGAAATCAATGGAACGCCATTTTATATTGGTGGCGCACAATACGAAGCGTGGAAACACACTCGTTTGACTATTGATGCAATCGAGGGAGGCGGCGGCATGTTTTCGCTCGACAATGGTCGTGGCAAACGATTTTTGACACGTTCAGATATATGTTTAACTAATTGACCCGTTAGAGCAATGGTAACGGGAAGCGTGCTGTTTTGGCTGGGGTGCCAGCAAGGCTGGTTAAACTCAATGTCTAACTGTGTTTTCCCTTCTATATAGGTGTATAACAACCATCAGATGACGATGGAGGGAGCGCAGCATCAAATCATCGTCCTTAAAGTATTTTTAACTTCCAGTTGCCGCGTAAAAAGATGCCATGCATAAGCACCGTTGACGTGTAGCGAGATGACAGCAAACTATTAAAGGGGTTTTTTAACATTATATTAAGCTATGGGTCTTTACGTTCAATGGCTAACTGCGCTTACCCAGTCTTTACAAAGCTCTTTAATGGCCACTAGTGACAGCAAAGCCGGCACACTATAAGAGTGGACGTTACGCTCCTTTTAAGTTCTTGCGTAAGTCTAAGGTGTGGCTAGTCTTAAGGGTCTCACAAACAGGCTATCCCGCCCCCAAACCGTCCGGCGCGATGCACAAGCACGTTCGGCACTTTGATATCGCTATTATTTACGGCAAAGATAAGCGTGTGCGTCGTCAGACCCATTGGGACTAATCAGCCCGTTTTCTAAGCGGCACTTTTCTGCCAGTTACTTCTCCAGTCTAGCCCGCTAATCGCAGGTTGTGTACTTTTCGCTTCGTCATCGTCCTGGCCTTCACCACAGCGCGTTGATCTAGGATCTCGTTTCTCCGTCCGTCATAAACATCTGCCG
>ENA-OSJC01001053-OSJC01001053.1-marine-metagenome-genome-assembly--contig:-NODE-1053-length-24012-cov-32.781700_pt1 | contig 24012 bp, 21 predicted proteins | sample MGYA00237885_ERZ534234 | MGnify/ENA primary metagenome ERZ534234 (study PRJEB26413, sample SAMN06343907) | marine metagenome | isolation source: coastal waters | place: Atlantic Ocean: West Antarctic... | reverse complement strand
TGGTGCGGTCGGGGGGACTCGAACCCCCACAGGTGTTACCCCACAGCGACCTCAACGCTGCGCGTCTACCAATTCCGCCACGACCGCTTTTCATGGCTCACATATCGCCGTTTACAATAGCTAAAACAACTTGTGAAGAGCCAAGTTTAGGTAACACCAATGAATTGAGACTATTAAAAAAGCACTATTAATTTAGATAGAATTATTACAGAGTAGTTTTAATTATATTCTTTAAAAGTGCTAAAAATGATCTCTCCTATTAATCCATTTATTTATAATACATTTTCGCCACCAGTTATGGAGGCTCGCAATTGGTTAAACAACACAAAATTACCTAACGAATTTGAACTTATGAATTTAAGCCAAGCAGCACCGATTGATCTGCCGCCATTGGAAATCCGGCAAGCGATTGCAAATGCAGCACTTAATGAACCACAAGCACATCTTTACGGCCCAGTTTTGGGAAATGACGATTTAAGGTTAGAATTAAGTCAGAACTGGCAGAAAACATATGGTGGGAATTTAAAAGCAAACAATATTGGCATTACATCGGGATGCAATCAAGCTTTTTGCGCAACAATTGCTACAATTGCTAGTCCTCATGACAATGTGATAATTCCTAGTCCATGGTATTTTAATCACAAAATGTGGTTAGACATGGCAGCAATCAAAACTAGTGTACTTCCCGTGGATAAAGATATGCTGCCATCTATTGATGACGCCGAGAAACTCATAAACAATAAAACGAAAGCAATTTTATTGGTCACACCCAATAATCCAACTGGAGTAGAATATCCCAAAGAATTAATTTTAGGTTTTTACAAAATTGCTGAGAAGCACGGAATTTCATTAATTATTGATGAAACTTACAAAGATTTTCATTCAAAAGATGGTGCGCCACACAGCCTATTTACAGAGCCTAATTGGGAAAATACCTTAATTAGCCTTTATTCGTTTTCTAAGGCTTATAGATTAACAGGTCATAGGGTTGGTGCAATAATAGCTGGTTCAGAAAGATTAAACCAAATTGAGAAATTCCTAGATACAGTCACCATCTGTCCCAATCAACTTGGTCAAATTGGCGCTCTTTATGGACTTCAAAATTCATCTAATTGGTTGGCGAGAGAACGATTGGAAATATTAAATCGAAAAAATGCCATGGAGGTAGGCTTTAAGGACTTAACACACTGGAAATTAAAAGGTTGTGGAGCATACTTTGCTTATGCTGAATATCCTTTTGATGTGCCTTCAGATACTCTTTGTAAACAGTTATTGTCATCCAAGGCCATACTTACCTTACCTGAAATGATGTTTACACCTAAACAGACAGACAATTCAGATAATTTTGAGAAAAGACATATTAGAATAGCTTTTGCAAATATCAACGTTGTCGAAATTAATGAAATGTTTGAAAGATTGAAAGACTTTAGTATTAGTTAAACTTAAAGTCCTTGAATATACAATTGCCAGGCTTTAAAAGCAAAAAATCAAAACAAATTGAAAGTTGGAAATATGGCCAAAGCCCTTAAATCAAAATCAACTAATATCCTTGTCTGGATATTAATGGGACTTCTTATAGTAGGCCTAGCTGGCTTTGGTGCTGGATCGTTTGGTGGCTCTTTTTCTTCTGTTGGATCAGTAGGTAATGAAAAAGTATCGCTCAAGACCTATATTCGAGCACTTAATAATCAGATGAACAAAATATCCCAACAAACTGGACAACAATTTTCGTTAGACCAAGCTAGGGTACTTGGAGTTGATAGACAGGTATTAGAGCAAGTATTAGCAATTGCGGCACTTAATGGACAAATTAAGAAGGCTGGAATTTCTGTTGGAGATAAAGCAGTAAAGACTCAATTAATGAATATTCAAGCATTTAAAGGTTTAGACGGAAATTTTGATGAAAAAGCTTATGAATTTGCACTAAAACAAGCAGATCTGTCCGCCACTGAATATGATGGTCTATTAAGAAATGAAAATGCAAGACTGCTGCTTCAAAATGCTGTTTCTAGAGGAATGAAATCTAATGATACTTACGCACTCACTTTATTGAAATTTCACCGCCAAGTACGAAGTTTTAGCTGGGCTCGACTAAGTGCATCTAATTTAGACAAACCTATTTCAGAACCTTCAGATTCTGAAATAGATAAATTCTATTTAGAAAACGCAGAAAAGTATACGACACCTGAGAGTAAAGAAATCTCTTACGCCTACTTGTCTCCAGAAATGTTGTTCAGCAATATTGAGATTAAAAGTGAGGAATTGAAAAAAATGTATAATGACAATATTGATCAATACATTATTGAAGAAAAACGTTCTGTTCAACGTTTGGTTTTTTCAAATCAAGTAGAAGCTACCAATGCATATTCGTTGTTACAAGCAGGTTCAAAGACATTTGAACAGTTAGTAATCGATCGTGGCTTAACTTTAAAAGATATCAATTTAGGAAAAATTAGCTCTACAGATCTTGATACTCAAGCATCAGAAGGGATCTTCAAAACTAAAGAATTAGGATTATTTGGCCCTTACCCATCTGATTTGGGTCCAGCAATTTACCAAGTAAATGCTACATTTGATGGAAATTTCACTTCGTTTGAAGAGGCTCAGGGAGACCTTGAGTTAGCAAAAAAATCTAAACATGCACGAAAGTTAATAGACGACATGATTGAAGATTTAGATGATTTATTGGCATCTGGCGCAACAATTGAAGAATTGGCCTTGGATACAGAAATGGAACTAAGGAAAACAAACTTTAACTTGAGTAATAATACTTCAGGCGTAGAGTCTAGCAATGAATTTAAAATAGAAGCAAACAAAATATCTGAAGATGACTACCCTACTCTCTTAAATACCTCCAAAGGAAGTATTTTGGCAATGAGACTGGATTCGATAAGCCCGCCAAGCCTACAAGCTTTAGAAACAGTAAAGGGTGAAGTTGCAAAAGACTGGAAGAGGGCTGAAACTATTAAACAATTAAAATTAGTTGCAGATAACCTATCACAACAAATTAAAAATGGTGCAAAATTTTCTGATCTTGGCCTTATCGTGAACGATACTAAAGACATTCTTCGAAGCGGATCTATTGAAGGCCTACCACAGAGTATAATCCCAAAATTATTTAAAATTAATTTGGGTGAATTTAGTCAAGACGAGTCTGAGAAATTAGTCTTTATAGCTAGGCTTAATTCAATAATAGATTTTAATGAAACAGCGCCTGAAAATAAAAAGTGGATAGAATATTTATCATCTGAGCGAGACGCACAATTAACTCAAGATTACTTGGAAAGTTTTATTGTAGCAGTTCAAGACTTAGAAGGTGTGAGCATTGATCAAAAATCTCTGAATGCAGTACAAGCGTCAATCGGATCCTCACAATAACTAAATCAACTTGTGGGGTTAATGCCCTAAAATTAATGATATAGTTACAAGTGCAATCAATGAGAACCCAAGGCCACACCAAATACCTATCCAGAATTCATCACTCATCAGGCCCTCTTAAAAATTTTAAACATGTAACATTGAAATAACACCAATTAAAAATACGGTTCAACTTTAAAATATATTTAACGACTATTTTTAAGTATAAGAATAGATATACTAAAAAAATTGTATTATAGAAGTTTATAGAGATTAAGCCAACTCAATACAGGGCTTTATAATGAGTGAAGTACTTAAAGAATTAATATCAAAGGCCACTGACAGTCCATTATCTCGGCTGGAAGCAGAGCAAGCATTCAATATCATAATGAATGGAGCGTCTACACCAGCACAAACTGGTGGCTTTCTAATGACCCTAAGAACCCGCGGAGAAAACGTAGACGAATACGCAGCAGCGGCAGCGGTAATGAGAAAGAAGTGTAATTCCGTAAAAGCACCAAATGGTGCAATTGACATAGTTGGAACTGGTGGAGATGGGAAAGGCACATTAAACATATCAACTGCAACTGCATTTGTTGTAGCTGGAGCAGGTGCGATCGTCGCAAAACATGGGAATAAAAACCTAAGTTCAAAATCTGGTGCTGCAGATGCACTTTCAGAAATGGGCGTCAACGTGATGGTCAGTCATAAAGTTGCCCAAAAAGCACTTAATGAAATTGGAATTTGTTTTATGATGGCCCCAATGCATCATCCCGCAGTCCGTCATGTTATGCCAGCCAGGCAAGAACTAGGAACTCGAACAATCTTTAATATTTTAGGACCACTAACAAATCCTGCTTTTGTAAAGCGACAGTTAACTGGTGCCTACTCTAAAGATGTAATACGTCCAATGGCAGAGACATTATCAGAATTAGGATCAGAAAAAGCGTGGTTAGTGCATGGTTCTGATGGAACTGATGAGATATCAATTTGTGGATCAACTTGGGTGGTTTCATTGAATAAAGGTAAACTTGATGAATTTGAAGTGCATCCAGAGGATGCAGGCCTTCAAGTCCATCCATTTGAATCTATTAAAGGTGGAGAACCTGTCGAAAATGCAATCGCATTTAGGAACCTCCTGCATGGAGAGGCCTCCGCTTACAGAGACGCAGTTCTATTAAACTCCGCAGCTGCATTGATGATTTCTGGACATGCCAAAAATTTAAAGGAAGGCGTGGAACTCGGACGTGACAGTATAGATAGTCGAAAAGCTTTAAATAAAATCCAATCCCTAGCAAAAATTACAAAAAAAATCTGAACATGGAAAATATTCTCAACAAAATCAAAACTTATAAAATTGAAGAAGTAAAAGAAAGAAAACTTAAACTTCCAATTTCAAGTCTTGAAAGCAAAGCCGCGAACGCTGATAAAGTAAGGGGATTTCAAAACTCATTAAAATTATCAAGTTCAACTGGGTTTGCTCTGATAGCAGAAATCAAAAAGGCTAGTCCTTCCAGAGGCATAATAAGAGAAGACTTCAATCCACCTGATCTAGCTATAGCATATGAAAAGGGTGGTGCAGCATGTTTGAGTATTTTAACTGATAACCCATCATTTCAGGGGCACGAAAGCTTTCTGATAAATGCTCGCAAAAAGATTAAACTCCCTGTTTTACGAAAAGATTTCATGTTGGATCCATATCAAATCGTAGAATCTCGAAGCATTAATGCAGACTGCATTTTAATAATAATGGCTTTTGTATCTGACGGTCTAGCCAATGAGTTAGAGGCAACAGCATTTGAATACAACATGGATGTGCTAATAGAAGTTCACGATGAGTTTGAATTGGAACGTGCCTTAAAATTACGCTCCAAGTTAATTGGCATAAACAATAGAGACTTAAAAACCTTTAAAGTCTCACTTTCAATTACCAAAAAATTAGCTAAGCTAATTCCTTCAGAATACACACTTGTCTCCGAGTCGGGCATTTTTACGAACAATGACATGATAGAATTATCTAAATATGGAGCAAGGTCATTTCTAATTGGTGAAAGTCTAATGAGAGAAGAGGATGTTGCAAACGCAACTACTCATTTATTAAGTTCAAAATGAAAGAAATATAAATGGAAAAAAAGTTAAACCATTTTAATAAAAACGGTGAAGTGCATATGGTAGACGTTGGGGAAAAGTCTGTCACCAGTAGAGTGGCAGTTGCAAGGGGCGAAATATCCATGGAGTCCTCTACTCTGAAAGTAATATGTGACGGCACAGCAAATAAAGGAGACGTGTTGGGCACTGCTAGACTAGCTGGTATTATGGCTGCTAAAAATACAAGTAACTTAATTCCTTTGTGTCACTCCATTCAAATTACTAAAGTGTCATTGGACTTATTGCCCAATAAGAAAGAAAAGAAAGTTGAGATTATAGCTTCGGTAAAATCATCAGGGCAAACAGGTGTTGAAATGGAAGCCTTAACAGCAGTTAGCGTAGCAGCACTAACGATTTATGACATGGTAAAAGCAATTGATAAAAGTATGAAAGTAAATAATATAAGATTGACCCTAAAAGATGGTGGAAAATCTGGTAAATTTGAGTCCAAATAATGCTGACCACACAAGAAGCTTTAAGTAAACTTTTTGAACTAGTTTCTCCTCTAGAAAGTGAATTAATCTCAATAGAAAATGCAAATGGAAGAGTGTTAATCCAAGATTGCAAAGCTAAAATCTCGCAACCGTCTTTCTCTTCTTCAGCTATGGACGGATATGCTATAAATTCTGATGACTTACACTCAGATTCTGAACTTATAGTTATTGGAGAATCTGCTGCAGGCCACCCTCTTGAAAAACCAATAACTAAGGATCAGGCAGTGCGAATTTTTACTGGAGCAGTTGTGCCAGAAGGAGCAAATAAAGTAGTGATGCAGGAAGAAGTCACCAGAATTGGAAATACAATAAGGTTCAATCAAAATATAGATTCGTCTAATTATATTAGATCAGAGGGATCAGATTTCCAAAAAGGTTTTATTTTTAAATCTCCAAAAAAAATCACCCCTTATGATATCATGCTTTTAGCCGGTATGGGCTTTAATAAAATAAAGGTAACTCGAAAACCTTTGATTTCAGTGATATCAACTGGTGATGAATTGGTTGTCCCAGGAACCAAATTACAGAAGGGTCAGATCATTTGTTCGAATAGTTACGGTATAAAAGCTATTCTTGAAGAGAATGGTGCAATAGTTAACATTCTTCCAATTGCAAAAGACAAAATTAATTCTCTGGAAACTGCATTTCAACTATCTGAAGGCTCTGATTTAGTTATTACAACTGGAGGAGCATCTGTTGGTGATCACGATTTAGTACAACAAGTTGTCGAAAAAATTGGAATAAAAACAATATTTTATAAAGTTGCAATGCGACCTGGAAAACCTCTTATGGCAGGTAAATCAGGAAAGTTTACTTTTGTTGGATTACCAGGGAACCCAGTATCATCTATGGTTTGCTCACATGTTTTTTTAAAGCCAATGCTTAATAAGATGTTGGGGTTAAAATACGAACGTCTCAAAAGGTTTCAAGCTGCTTTAACTCACGAACTTGAAAAAAATGGTCCAAGAGAACATTATATGAGAGCGATGGTAGAGGACGGAAAAGCAACTGTTCAAAATAATCAAGATAGTGCTTCCTCTTCCATTTTACAAAGATCGAACGCACTCGTTGTTAGACAACCAAATGATAAAATGAAACATGTCAACGAATTGGTAGAGATAATTATGTTATAAAATAATTGACACAAATAGGGAACATGTATAGAACATTAAAGGAACATACTAACTGACAATCCATATTAGTGGAGGAAATCCTTATGTTAACAAATAAACAGAGAGACTTATTAATTTTAATTAATGAGCAATTAATTAAAAATGGTGTTCCACCGTCTTTTGATGAAATGAAGGATGCACTAAATTTAAAATCGAAATCTGGAATTCACAGATTAATTACTGCGTTAGAAGAACGAGGTTTTATAAGACGTCTAGCTAATCGTGCACGAGCCATTGAAATATTAAAACTACCCGAAACTGATAGCAGGAAGGGCTTCCAGCCCAGAATAATTGAAGGTAATCCAAATGCAATACCTAGCGGTGCAATTTATTCTGAAAATATAAATTCATTAGAAATCCCTGTTATGGGAAGAATTGCTGCAGGAACCCCGATAGAAGCTATAAGTCACACATCACATAACGTGGCAGTGCCTGGAACTATGTTGAATAACAGTGGAAAACATTATGCTCTCGAAGTTAAAGGAGATTCGATGATTGATGCTGGTATTAACGATGGAGACGTTGTTGTGATTCATGAGCAACAACAAGCAAATACGGGTGACATTGTGGTGGCATTGATAGAAGGTCAAGAAGCTACTTTGAAAAAATTACGGAAAAAAGGTGGATCTATTGCCTTAGAAGCGGCAAATCCATTGTATGAAACAAGAGTTTACCGTGATGAACAGGTGAAAATTCAAGGTCGGCTAGTTGGTTTGATTAGGTCGTATTAAGATTAATTATAATGTAACAGTGATGCAATTATTGTTAATTCACTTTAAAATTCTTGAAAAACTCTGACCCAAGAAGAGTTAATCAATTAAGTTACAAAGATTACTAGCTATCTTGTTTAATTAGTTTATTTTACTTAGTACCCAAAAGACTAGGCTCGTTTTTAGATGGATATTATTAAGATGGACGTTATTACAAGATTTGCACCCTCTCCGACAGGAATGTTGCATATAGGTGGTGCTAGAACAGCACTTTTCAACTGGTTGTATGCCAAATCTACAGGTGGTAAGTTTCTACTAAGAATAGAGGATACTGATCGGGAGAGATCAACCCCTGAAGCTACTGAAGCCATCTTTGAAGGCCTTAAGTGGTTAGGATTGAATTGGGATGGAACAGTGCAATCCCAACATGACAATCAACAGCGTCACAGAGATGTAGCTAACGAGCTTATTTCCCTTGGAAAGGCATACAAATGTTTTTGTACAGAAGCCGAAATTGAAGAGATTAGAAAGAACTCAAAGGCGTTAGGCCAATCAAAATTATTTGAAAGTCCTTACCGTAATATCAATCCAAAAGAATATCCAAATAAAGCTTTTGTTATTCGCTTAAAAACACCATTAATCGGAAACACTGAAGTTATCGATGAAGTACAAGGTAAAGTTACGTGGAAAAATGAGACTTTTGAGGATTTAGTTCTGTTAAGATCAGATGGAAATCCGACATATATGCTCGCTGTGGTCGTAGATGATCACGATAGTCGTATCAGTCATATAATTAGGGGTGATGATCATCTATCAAATGCAGCCAAGCAGGCGTTAATTTATGAAGCGTTAGGCTGGAGAGTACCCATTTTTGCCCATATACCTTTGATATTTGGCGATGATGGCAAAAAAATGTCGAAAAGACATGGGGCTACTGGAACTATTGAATATCAAAAACTTGGATATACTTCTTCAGGTATGAGAAACTATCTTGCTAGATTAGGATGGAGCCATGGTGACGACGAGTTTTTTAGTACATCTGAGGCAATAGCATGGTTTGATTTAAAAGGGATTAATAAATCTCCAGCAAGATTTGATTTCAAGAAATTAGATAATATCAATAGCAAGCATATCAATGCTGCAAATGATTCAGAATTAATAGACGATATTAATAACTTTAATGATGTGTGTGAAGAAAATAAATTGAATAGTTTGGAAATTTCTAAAGTTGAAAAAGCATTATACTGCCTAAAACAAAATTCAAAAAAAATCCCTGACATACTAAATAAGGCTCATTTTTTATTGATAAATCGTCCTATTATTTTAGAAGATAGAGCGGAAGCAGCTCTATCAATTACTGGAATACTCATACTAAAGGAATTGACCCCATTCCTAGAAGATGCTACTTGGACCCGCGAAGGGCTTGAATTTGCAGTAAATAATTGTCTCACTGAACATAATTTGAAATTGGGGCAGTTAGTACAACCTTTAAAAGCTGCACTGTCCGGGCGAATGTCCACACCAAGCGTCTTTGATATGATGGTTTTGTTAGGACCTAATGAAGTTAATGAAAGAATATGCGACATAACGCATAAAGCTATTTCATAATAGGTACTCGAAGCTAGCTTAATATTTACTGGGAAATGATACCCAAAGTTCAATCGAATAATATGTTAAAAGGAAGAAATATGACCAAATCTCCAAAATCAGCAACTTTAGTTTTTGGTGAAAAGAATATTGAATTACCAGTTCATCAACCATCAATCGGTCCAGATGTTGTGGATATTGGGAAGCTTTATGCTCAAGCTGATATATTCACATTCGACCCTGGTTTCACCTCTACAGCGTCTTGTGAGAGTTCAATAACTTATATTGATGGAGATAAGGGTGAGTTACTTTATCGAGGTTATCCAATAGAACAATTAGCTGCGAAATCTCATTTTTTAGAAGTATGTTATCTACTCTTATATGGTGACCTTCCAGAGGCTGCACAATTAGAGGATTTTGAGTCAAGGGTTACTAACCACACTATGGTGCATGAACAAATGCACAATTTATTTAGTGGCTTCAGAAGAGACGCACACCCAATGGCCATAATGGTTGGTGTTGTTGGCGCAATGTCCGCTTTTTATCACGATAGTACTGATATTAATGATGAAACCCAAAGAGAGATATCATCGATACGCATGATAGCAAAAGTTCCTACAATTGCAGCAATGGCATACAAATATTCAATTGGTCAGCCTTTTGTTTATCCAAGAAACGATTTAGATTATGCAACTAATTTTCTTAGAATGTGTTTTTCAGTCCCCGCTCAAGAATATGAACCTGATCCTATTTTGAGCCGCGCAATGGACAGAATTTTTACGCTACATGCCGATCATGAGCAAAATGCTTCCACCTCTACTGTTCGCTTGGCCGGTTCCTCTGGGGCAAATCCTTTTGCCTGCATCGCTGCAGGTATTGCCTGTTTGTGGGGACCAGCTCATGGTGGTGCAAACCAAGCATGTCTTGAAATGTTACACGAAATTGGATCATTTGATAGGATACCAGAATTTATTGCTCGCGCTAAAGATAAAGATGACCCATTTAGGCTCATGGGTTTTGGGCATAGAGTCTATAAAAACTTTGATCCACGCGCTACGGTAATGAAAGAAAGTGCTGATGAAGTTCTAGACTTATTGGGTATTGAAAATAACGAAATTTTAAAAATAGCTAAAGAATTGGAAAGAATAGCTCTTGAAGATGAATATTTTATATCTAAAAAGCTTTACCCGAATGTAGATTTTTATTCTGGAATTATATTAGACGCAATGGGTTTCCCTACCTCTATGTTTACTCCAATTTTTGCATTAAGCAGAACAGTTGGTTGGATTGCCCAGTGGAAGGAAATGATTGGGGATCCTATTCAAAAAATTGGTAGACCTCGACAGCTTTATAATGGTCCAACTGAACGAAATTATTTAGATGTAGAAAATAGGTAAATTGTCTCAATTAATTTTTTGTTTTATTGATTTTTTGTATTTGTTGTGAACAATTTAATTAAAAGACTTTAATTATGACAGTTGAGTGGAAAATATCAAATAGTTTAGTGCTTTACGAAGATGCCGTATGTTTTATGGAAAACCGTGTTAATGGCATCATAAATGGCACTGAAAAAGAGTTAATTTGGCTTTTGGAACATCCACCAATATACACTTCAGGTACATCTGCAAAAACTAAAGATCTATTAAATAACTATAATTTACCAGTTTATGATTCAAAACGAGGTGGCCAATACACTTTTCATGGGCCAGGTCAAAGAGTGGTATATATTATGTTAGATCTTAATAAGTACGGTCGTGATGTGAGGGAATTTGTGAAGAAACTAGAAAATTGGATTATTCATGTTTTATCAACGTTTAATCTTAAGGGCTTCACAAGATCAGACAGAATAGGCGTGTGGGTTAAAGGACCAAAAACATCACTTGGCGGTGTAGACAAATCTAATGAATATAAGATTGCAGCAATTGGGATTAGATTACGAAAATGGGTAAGTTTTCATGGTATCTCAATAAATGTAAATCCTGACTTAACATATTATCAGGGTATCGTCCCTTGTGGCATTAAGGAACATGGCGTCACTTCCTTTAATCACTTGGGTTTATCTGCTTCGATGAAGGAAGTTGATCTTTGTTTAAAATCTTCATTTCATGAATATTTCAATAACTTGGGCAAATCACCGCAGTTATGAAAAAAACTAGACTAATAAGAATTCTGAGCTAGATAATTTCTAAAGATAGGTTAAACCGTACGCTGATCCTTTTCAGGGATTCGTCATAACTAATAATTGTGGAAATTATCCCATTTAGGTAGAGCAAATAAAAAGATTAGACTTTCATTAAAAATTGAAAGTTAACCAAGCAGGAGCACAATAATGGCAGATGTCGCTGTACATGGTCACGAGAATCACGACAAAAATTTCTTTGTTCGCTGGTTCATGAGTACCAATCATAAAGATATTGGTATTTTATACATCTTTACTGCAGGCTTGCTTGGCCTAATTTCTGTTTCATTTACCATCTACATGCGCATGGAACTTATGGAGCCAGGCGTTCAATACATGTGTATGGAAGGTGCTAAATTCACTGCTCAAGCTGTTGAGAGTTGCACTCCAAACGGGCACCTATGGAATGTATTGATTACAGGACATGGTATTTTAATGATGTTCTTCATTGTAATCCCAGCCTTATTTGGAGGTTTTGGTAACTATTTCATGCCCTTAATGATTGGCGCGCCAGACATGGCATTTCCTAGGATGAATAACTTATCCTATTGGATGTATGTTGCAGGTTCTTCCTTAGCAGTAGCGTCCTTATTATCACCTGGTGGAAATGATCAGTTAGGTTCTGGAGTTGGTTGGGTACTTTATGCACCATTATCGACTAATGAGGGCGGGTATTCTATGGATTTAGCAATTTTTGCGGTGCATGTGTCAGGAGCCTCTTCCATCCTTGGTGCTATTAACATGATTACGACATTTTTAAATATGCGAGCACCAGGCATGACCCTTCATAAAACTCCTTTGTTTGCGTGGTCTATTTTTGTCACAGCATTACTTATTTTATTATCGCTTCCAGTTTTAGCCGGTGCAATAACAATGCTATTAACTGACAGAAACTTTGGAACCACTTTTTTTGATCCATCAGGCGGTGGAGATCCAATTCTTTACCAACACCTTTTATGGTTTTTTGGGCATCCAGAAGTTTACATGATAATTGTTCCTGGTTTTGGAATAATTTCACACGTAATTTCAACTTTTTCAAAAAAACCGATTTTTGGCTATTTACCTATGGTATATGCCATGGTGGCTATTGGAGCTCTTGGGTTTGTTGTTTGGGCACACCATATGTACACCGTTGGAATGTCTTTAACTCAGCAGTCATATTTTATGTTGGCTACTATGGTAATCGCAGTACCTACTGGGATAAAAATATTTTCATGGATCGCAACTATGTGGGGAGGTTCAGTTGAACTAAAAACTCCAATGCTTTGGGCCTTTGGGTTCTTATTCTTGTTTACTGTTGGAGGTGTGACAGGTATTGTATTGGCCCAGGCTGGGATTGATAGAGCTTATCATGACACTTACTACGTTGTTGCACATTTTCATTATGTTATGAGCTTGGGTGCAGTGTTCTGTATTTTTGCGGGCATTTATTATTGGATTGGTAAAATGTCAGGAAGACAATACCCTGAATGGGCTGGAAAGTTGCATTTTTGGACGATGTTTATAGGTGCAAATATTACCTTTTTTCCACAACATTTTCTGGGACGGCAAGGAATGCCAAGAAGATACATCGATTATCCAGAAGCTTTTGAATATTGGAATGTAGTATCTTCTTATGGTGCGTTTCTATCTTTTGCCTCATTTATATTTTTTATAGGTATCGTTTTTTATACTCTACTTTATGGTAAAAAGCTTACGGAAAATGCTTATTGGGGGGAGCATGCTGATACTTTAGAATGGACCCTACCTAATCCACCACCTGAGCACACATTTGAAATCTTACCAACTCCCGACATGTGGGATAAACAATCTGGTCATTGAATTGCCCTACTCAATCAAAAATTAAACAAAGAAGCATTTGCGTTTATCGAAGAGGTAGGTGCTATTCGTTACTGTGATGTAGTTTTAGTGGTTGAAAATAATAATAAAAGATTATCAAATGCACCAAAAGGTCGTTTACGAATAGGCGAAAAATTCAAATAAGGGTTTGTGACAAGAAATGCACCATGCAACCTATCTGGTAGTTAATGGTTTCATATCAGGAAACACTAAGACTTTTCTGTAAATGTGCCAAGTCGCGTGACCAAAAACAGGCAATACTAAAATCAATCCTACGAGAACAATTATTGAACCCAAGAATAATCCAATACAAATCAACCCTCCCCACAAGATCAGAGGGACAGGGTTAACTTTGACCACTTTAACAGACGCTTTAATGCCACAAAGTACGCTCACTTCATGTTCGAGTATGAGAGGGAAGGCTACAGCAGTTGTACAAAGAGCCAACAATGCAAAACAAAAACCAAATCCATTTCCCAACGTGATAAGGATCCAGCCCCGTGGTGTCGAAATGACTTCCCACAAAAATTCAAAAATTGAGATTGGGTATTCATTTCCATACAACAAAGTATATAAAAAATTTGCTGTAAACATCCAAGCGCAGAAAAGACCAACAAGCATAAGACCAAGTGTTAAAATTGCTGGAATAGCAGGTGATTTTATGACACTGAAAACCGTTGCCCATGAGGTATCAAGACCTTTTTCCAATCTTCGACTTACTTCGTATAGAAATAGCGCAACAAAAGGACCCAGCAAAGCAAAGCCAGTCAGCATTGGAAACAATAACTGTATCGTATTTTGGTCAGAAGCCCAAAAATACAAAACAAAACCCATAAAGGGATAAAGAGTAATAGCAAAAAAATAATGAGACGGCTGTTGTAGGAAATCTTTCCAGCCAAGGTGCAACGACCACCAAATATCTGTTGTCGATATTTTATTGACAGAAAATTGTATTTCGCTGGGGCACTCGGTTGTAACCAAACGGTATTGAGACATTACCAAACCTCCAATTTTAACAAACCAAAAGAAACCAGTCTCTTGGACTTAAAATTAATCTTCCCCCATATATTTTTCCCTTCACCCGGATGGAGTTAAACGAGCGACCAAATTACTGAATCCACTAGTAGCGCTGCAAAAATGTAAAACAAATACTTTATGGAGTAAACGAAGAGCTTTTTTTCATTCCCAAAATTAGGATCCTTTGGATTGACAACTAAGACCTTCCAACTGTGCCAGATGAATATAGACCCCGTTATCGTAGCAAAGATTCCATAAAATAAACTTGCTGAACCTACCATCCAAGGCATCAAACCTACGGGTCCCAACGCTAAAGAATAAGCAAAAATTTGCAATTGTGTTGACCGTCGACCTGCAACAATAGGCATCATAGGAACGTTAGCATTTTCGTAATCACGAAATTTATAGAGCGCCAGGGCCCAAAAATGCGGAGGCGTCCAAAGAAAGATAATCATAAACAATATACATCCCTCAATTGTCACAGAGCCTGTTACAGCCGCACATCCAATCAAAGGTGGAAGTGCACCAGATGCCCCCCCAATTACAATGTTATGTGGCGTTCGAAATTTAAGCCACATCGTATAGATTACTGCATAAAATAAAATTGTGATCGCCAACAAAAGTGCTGCAATTAAGTTTGTTGAAATGGCAAGCAATATGATAGATAAGGTGGCACATATCAATCCAAACAAAAGTGCTTCACGTGAAGATAACCGACCAGACGGTATTGGTCTGTTTGCAGTACGTGACATCTTTGAGTCAGTATCAGCATCATACCACATATTAAGCGCACCAGCTGAACCCGCTCCAATAGCAATAGCAATTATAGCAATTATTGCATTGGCCGCGCCGATACTTCCAGGCGCAATCATCATCCCAACAACTGCCGTAAAAATGGCTAAAGACATGACACGAGGTTTTGCTAAAGCTAAAAAATCAGGAACTTTACCAAAATAGTTACTTCTAATATTATGTTTTAAATTTTCTGTTAGTATCGTCATTTAAAAATCACCACTTGGCCCTATATGAAATTATTGCAAAAGTCTTTCTACTTGCTCGCATAGAACTTAATCAACTGATTGGTTAATGGAGTGCGAACGCTAATGTACGTAAATTAATAAACCGCAGTGCACTACAATCCAGCAAACAGTAGTTTAAATCTATCTTTTGCCTTGCCCCGTTGCTTAACTTTAGCAGCCTTTTTGATTTCATCCGCTGAGACTTCGCCAACCTGAATTAAGGCTATCATACCCATTTGATAATGCGGTTTGCATTTAATCCCATACAATCCCTCAACATCTAACTGAACCATAAACTCTTTGTTCATTTTGCTTTTGAATTTTTTAGCTCCTTTGGGGATCATTTTTTTTATCGTTTCTGCGTTGTGCCCTTTTGATGTTGGTAAAAATTTTATACAGTCCCCTGCAGCTGCCAAAACGAAAGATGGTTCAAAAACCATTTTCATCTTAGGGTCGACTTTACTCTTATTTAGCATTTTGATTTCGTGGATCTTACCACCTTCACAGTCGGCCGCATTCGCTACCGAATATGAACTACAAAATATTGCCACCAATACAATGGCCATGCACCTTGAAAACATTATTTCACCTCACTTTTTATCTGATTGGGTTCCTTTTTCCAAAACTGCTGATTAGTCGTATCAGCTTGGATTTCAGCGGGGGCCAAACAGTAAATTATAAAAATTATCCCCCATCAAAAAAAATAAACCGTGTTAAGACAGTATAGTTGGATTCTATCGCCATAATCGCCACGAAAACCAAAACTGCTATCGGCGGCAGAAGGACAGCATAAGTCAAGGAAAGTCTTTCCCATATAATATGCATAAAAATCGCTACGATTAGACCAGCTTTTACGAACATAAAGAAAAGGATCAAAGTCCAACGCAAGTAACCTTGAACTCCCATGAAATCAATCGCATACGAACAGGCGCTCAGGACAAATAACCATCCCCAGACAACAAAATATACCTTTAATGGATGCGCTTGATGGCCATCAGCAGGTATTTTTGTAGCGCTGAATTGATCATTATGACTGTTATTAGATTCTACCATGTTTAATCCTCACCAAAGATAGAAAAATGCAAAAATGAAAACCCATACCAAATCCACGAAATGCCAATATAATCCCATAATTTCCACACATTCATATTCGCCTTTGCGACTGGTGAAATAACCTTTGCTCTGCTTGTCATAATCACCGCGCCAAACTTTCACCGCCATTACCAGAAGAAAGATTACTCCAATGGAAACATGGGTTCCATGAAATCCCGTTATCATAAAAAATATTCCGCCAAATTGTGGTGCACCCATCGGATTACCCCAAGGCCGCACGCCCTCTGAGATCAATTTAGTCCACTCAAAAGCCTGCATACCGACAAATGTGGCTCCCAAAAGCGCTGTAACAAGTAACATTATGGCAGTTAGCTTTCGGTCTTTTCGGTAGCCATAGTTCACAGCCAAGACCATTGTTCCACTGCTTGATATCAAGACAAATGTCATAATTGCTATTAGCAATAGAGGAAAATTTGTATGTCCAATATGCAATGAAAAAACTTCACTGGCATTTGGCCAACCTACTTTTGTAGACATCCTTGCCGTCATATACGACAACAGAAAAATACTAAAAATAAATGTATCGCTTAACAGGAATATCCACATCATTGCTTTGCGCCAACTCACATTCTTGAACGCGCGCTGATCTGATGACCAGTCCTCAACAAGACCAGTTAAACCCTTGGGCCTATTCTCTGAAGCAGTTACTTTTGCTGGTGAAGTATCGGTCATAAAAACACCCTTTGGCAAAGTTCAATAAATGGATCATAGGTCCATCCCAACATTACAAAAATCATTACGCACCAAATAAAAAATAAAAAATGCCAATAGAGGGCACATACATCCACTCTAGTCACTATTTTGCTTATTTGCGTGTCACTCCGAGTGAGAGCCGTCGTATGAAAAAGAACAGCCAAACCTCCAATAATATGCAGCCCATGTAGGCCCGTGAGTACATAGAAAAAACTACTCGAAGGATTGCTCGAAAGATAAAAGCCATTTCCGGCTACGTCGTACCATGTAATCAATTGGCCTATAAGAAAAGCAACCGTCAGAACACAAGCATTTATCAGCAAAGGTCTTACAGAATTGTTGTTTCGATCATCTCGAACATCAACTGGCATGGGGTTTCCTCCCCCTAATACCTCTACTCGTGATGCTTGGCGACGTGCAGTAACTAGGGCCGACTGAAGATAAAGGCTTGCTGCCAATAAAAGAATACCATTAATCCAAATCATACTTGGCAGAGGAATTTGACGCCAGTCTTCAATTTCCTGACGCATAAAATGGCTACTAAAGAATAATGTAAATAACATTCCAACGATTGCCAGAATAACTAAGAGGCCAACTTTCGCCTTTGGCAAGGAAACCTTGTGAGACCCCTGGTCCAAACTGTCTAATCCACTTTCAAGCCAAGGTTTCGCCCCCAATCTTTGATGTGACAACCACCACATAGAGATCGAGACAACGACTGCCAGGAATATTAAAACGACAGTCATTACGCTGAACCTCCTTTGGCTATGGGGCCAGGATCATTTTGAGGCAAGAAATCTTCCGACGCACCAGGAACACTATAATCATAAGGCCAACGGTAACAGAGCGGAAGCTCTGGGCCGAAATTACCATGCCCGGGAGGTGTTTGGGCCGTTTGCCATTCAAGTGTCGTCGCACGCCATGGATTGTGTCCAGAGGGTTGACCCTTTCGAAGGCTCCGAAAGATATTATACAAGAATAGGATTTGAGCAATTCCGACGGTAAAAGCTGCCAAGCTAATAAAAGAGTTCAAAGTAGCAACAGAATCAGGAATAAAAGCGGCATCTCCCAATTCGGGGTAACGCCTTGGCACACCAACCAACCCGATGTAGTGCATAGGGAAAAATATTAAATATGATCCTACAAAAGTAACCCAAAAATGAACTTGCCCAAGGCGCTCATCCAACATGCGTCCAGTAATTTTTGGATACCAATGATAAATAGCACCCAAGACAACAAGGATTGGCGCTACGCCCATAACCATATGAAAGTGTGCGACAACAAACATTGTATCTGACAGTGGAATATCCACTATAACGTTACCAAGAAACAATCCTGTGAGGCCACCATTTAGAAATGTGACAATAAAGCCAAGCGAAAATAGCATGGGAGTAGTCAGATGAATATTCCCATTCCAGAGCGTCAGTATCCAATTATAGACTTTTAGGGCTGTCGGAACAGCAATTATTAGAGTTGTTGTTGCAAAGAAAAATCCAAAATATGGATGCATCCCACTGACATACATATGGTGCGCCCAAACGATGAAACTAAGGGCTCCAATACCAACAATTGCCCATACCATCATGCGATATCCAAAAATATTTTTCCGCGCGTGGGTAGAAATTAAGTCTGACACAATCCCAAACGCAGGCAATGCTACGATATAAACCTCCGGATGACCAAAGAACCAAAAGAGATGTTGAAAAAGAATTGGGCTCCCTCCTCCATAGCTGAGGTGATCGCCAAACTCGACCAAAGACGGCATGAAAAAACTAGTTTCTAACAACCGATCAAACAACATCATCACAGTGGCTACTAACAACGCTGGAAATGCTAAAAGCGCTAGTACTGTCGCAGTAAATATCCCCCACACTGTGAGGGGAAGCCGCATCATTGTCATACCCCGGGTTCGCATTTGCAGCACTGTGACCACATAATTTAGTCCACCCATTGTAAAGCCGATAATGAAAAGGGCTAAGGATAAAAGCATAAGGATTATCCCTAATCCTTGACCACCAGGAGTTCCAGAAAGAATCGCCTGAGGGGGATAGAGTGTCCAACCTGCTCCTGTGGGGCCTCCGGGAACAAAGAAACTAGCTACAAGCACAAGTACCGCCAAAAAATAAATCCAAAAGCTAAGCATATTTACATAAGGAAAGGCCATATCACGGGCACCGATCATAAGCGGGATCAGATAGTTACCAAACCCACCAAGAAATAAAGCTGTGAGTAAATAAACCACCATGATCATTCCATGCATGGTGACAAATTGATAATAAGTTTCTGGTGTAATGAAATCAAACATTTCTGGAAAGCCAAGCTGCAATCGTATAAGCGAAGATAAAACAAGCGCTATTAGACCAACCGAAATCGCTACCCCAGAATATTGGATAGCTATTATCTTGGCATCTTGAGAAAAAACATACTTTGTCCAGAAATTTGTTGCATGATAAAGCTCCACCTCCTCCAGCTCAGCAGGAGGAAGAATAGGGAGCGAGTCGTTTTCAATCTCAGCCATAATTATGGGTCCCCTAAATTAGTAAGTTCTATTTTTTTATCTGTAGACATCTCCGCAAACGTTGTCTGCTCGCTGATCCACAGAGCATAATCCTCGTCGGTATCAATCAAAACAGTCCCACGCATGTATGCATGACCTGTACCGCACAATTCCGCGCACAACACGTCATAGGTTCCAACCCGAGTTGGTTCCATCCAGTAGTATGTAATCATCCCCGGAACCATATCCATCTTCGCTCGGAATTCTGGTACGTAAAAATTATGTAGTACATCGATTGATCTCAGAAGCATTTTTACAGGCTGTCCAACAGCCAAATGCAAATCATCGCCATCAATGACAATATCATCCTGACCATATGGATCCTCAGGATTAATCCCTAATATATTGTCGTCACTGATCAATCGATTATCTGCGGTACCTAATTTTCCATCTGCGCCAGGCAACCTAAAGCTCCAACCCCACTGTTGCCCCACAACCTCAACTTCGGTGGCGTCCTCTGGTACAGTTACAAACTGAAACCAAACGAACAATCCAGGTGCTAGCAATGCCGCTACACCCACGCTAGTTACAATGGTTAACCATGTTTCAAGTTTATTATTTTCAGGTTCGTATGCAGCAACCCTGCCCTCACGATACCGAAATTTATAGACACAATAAGCTACAAATAATAAGATTACTACGTATACAAAACCAGTGATCCAGAAGGTTAACGAGATCATGTTATCCATAAATACCCAGTTCGTCGCGATGGGGGTCCACCACCAAGGACTGAACACGTGGAATACCACTGATCCGATAACTAAAATTACGAGTACAAGAGCCGTGCCCATACTTTTTCCTTTTTGCCTAGCCATGATTGGCGATCGGTTTATAACGGAGTCTGTATTTGGTCTTAACTTGTCTTTAAATTACTTTTAACTTAACTAGTCTTCGATACTTATTTATCACTCTCTTTAAACATTTATAATAATAAGTCCATTGCGGCATAAATTTTTCCTTCTGTCGATCAGGCGTTTTGTCGCATCACTTACACTAAACTATTTTTAGATAATTTAAAAATTTTAACATTTAATATCAATATCTTAATATAAATAAACTTAGATTATTTTTAAGGGATAGCGATACAATTTGGGCAAAAAAAGTCTAAGTTACCTCTTTATAGATAAATATACTCACCATAGATGGACTGAATCCATCCCAATCATATACCTTAGTATAATAAGTTGAACCAAGACATCGTGATGCCTAAGCGCATTAGTGCAATCAAGTTTAGAAATCCCAGGTGAGCGATGTGATGGCCACACCAGCCAGTTAGGTCATTCCAAAATGAAGCACTCTATTTCATCTCTGCCGCACCCTAGGCTAGACAAACTTTGTTACAAGAATTATGGTAAGGCAACCAGTCAGAAAAAACTAAACAAGACCTTTCTTTGACAAACAAAACTTAAAAATATATTTGTAGCGTTTATTATATCTGCTAAAGAAAATTTAGCTTATTCTTGTTTCCTTCGTGATATTACTTTGTCCCATTAAAACCTCAGGGGGATATTCAGTGTTTAAAGCAATTCTAAAATACGCTGCACCTACTTTAATATTAATGATTGCTGGCACTTGGCTTGTCAGCTCTGAATACTGGCCGTTTTCGTCAAAAGACAGTGATCAATTTGCAAAGTGTCGAAGCAGCGCCATTACTGGAGTTATTGGAACCATTGGAGGCCCGTTTACACTTATTGATCATAAAGGCGCGACAGTAACAGATGCAGACGTTATCACAGAACCATCACTTATTTATTTTGGCTATACATTTTGTCCAGATGTTTGCCCCCTAGATACTGCGCGCAATGGTGAAGTAGTTGATATACTTGCCCAGATTGGAAAATCAGCAACTCCTATTTTTATCTCAATAGATCCAAAAAGAGATACATCCGAGGTTATGGCTGAATATTCCGAGTGGATTCATCCAAAAATGAAGGGATTAACCGGATCGCAAGAGCAGGTAAAAGCGGCAAGTAAGGCCTATCGAACCTACTACAAACTGCACCCAGACGAAGGTAACGGATTTTATCTTGTCGATCATTCAACCATGACCTACCTCGTCTTGCCAGAACATGGATTTATGGAGTTTTTTAGGCGGGATCAGAGTGCTGAAAAAGTGGCTGAAAAAGTGGCTTGTTATATAAACAGTTCGTAGAGGGAAATTATCGTCGCAGGCCTTAATTAATTTACCAAAGATACATGTAAAAAAAATTCATCACAATGAAGCCTTAGAAAGACACTGGTTAACAATATACTATCGTTAGTATTAGTACGTAAATTGCCCCGAGTGTTAGCTTTGAAAACATGGAAGCCTTCATATTAAACTATAAAGGTTTTTTAATTAACCCAATATTTTTTTGATTGTGGCCCCAGCTTTTCCAAAATCCATTTGTCCAGTATATTTTTCTTTTAAAGAAGCCATAACTTTCCCCATATCCCTGATGGAAGTTGCACCAACTGACGAAATAATCTTTTGGATCGCCTTAGCAACGTCATCATCACTTAATTGACGAGGCAAGAACTCTTCAACAATCTTTATTTCAGATAATTCCTGCTCTGCTAATTCAAGTCTACCACCTTCTTCATAAGCACGCGCACTTTCTTGACGCTGTTTTACCATTTTACCAAGAATTTGTAATATCTCACTTGAAGACACGCCATCTGGCCTATCTTCCACCCGAAGAGCAATATCTTTATCTTTAATTGCTGCGTTAATTAATCTCAGAGTGGATAGCCGCAACTTGTCCTTTGAACGCATCGCATCTTTAACCGCCTCGTTTATAATTTCGCGCACAACACAATCCTTTCGATTGCAAATACAAAAACAGAAACTACATCTTATCTATTATTCGATTATAGAACAATAAAAAAATAAACTGATTAAATACTATGTAATCTAATTATCTACTCTCTCTTCCTTGACCAACGTAATACAAGCTTCTATCAGTCATTAAATTAAATCACAGAGTGTATTGATGAGCACAAGAAGTGACGAAAAAAAAACTACTGTTTCTAAAACAGCTTGTATCGTATTTACTGATGGAAGTGTGTTTTATGGAAAAGGTTTTGGGGCAGAAGGAACCACAACTGGGGAAATATGTTTTAACACCTCCATGACTGGTTATCAGGAAATCATAACAGATCCCTCATATGCTGGTCAGATAATTACATTTACCTTTCCCCATATTGGCAATACTGGCATCACGAATGAAGATAATGAGCATCAAAACATCGCAGCTCACGGCATACTAGTAAAGTGGGATCCAACTGAACCTTCCAATTGGCGTTCAGTCACAAAATTAGACAGTTGGCTCAAACAAAAAAGAAAAATTGGTATTGGGCACCTAGATACACGAAAATTGACACGAATGATTAGAGAAAAAGGTGCACAAAATGTAGCTATTTCTTTTAATAAAAGCGGAATATTTGATATACAAGACTTGAAAAAAAAGGCTCAGAAGTTTGATGGGTTACTGGGAAAAGATTTAGCAAAAGATGTGACCTGTAAAAAGTCATATAGCTGGGATCTAGATGTCTGGTCTTGGGGGGATCAGAAATTACCCCCCTCACAGGTAAATAATAAAAATGTTATAGCGATTGATTACGGAGCAAAGCAAAATATTTTGAGGTGCCTCGTGTCTGCTGGGTGTAATGTTACTGTAATGCCAGCAGATACAAAAGCTGATGAAATACTTAAGCTTAACCCTGATGGCCTTTTCTTATCCAATGGACCAGGCGACCCAGAGGCAACTGGTGCTTATGCAGTTCCTATGATTAGAAAAATTTTAGAAAATAGCAAAATACCAATCTTTGGCATCTGTCTTGGGCATCAGATGCTTGCAATCGCTTTAGGTGCTAAAACCTTAAAGATGAAGCACGGTCATCACGGTGCCAATCATCCCGTAAAGGATTTAGAAACTGGCAAAGTTGAAATCACATCAATGAACCATGGCTTCACAGTAGACGCTAGTACATTACCTAAAGATGTTATTGAAACTCACATTTCTTTATTTGACAAAACCAACTGTGGAATAAGAATGCTTAATAGGCCTGTATTCTCGGTTCAACATCATCCAGAAGCAAGTCCAGGTCCCCAAGATAGTTTCTACCTTTTCACTAAGTTTGTAGAT
>ENA-OSJC01001051-OSJC01001051.1-marine-metagenome-genome-assembly--contig:-NODE-1051-length-24045-cov-7.015229_pt1 | contig 24045 bp, 23 predicted proteins | sample MGYA00237885_ERZ534234 | MGnify/ENA primary metagenome ERZ534234 (study PRJEB26413, sample SAMN06343907) | marine metagenome | isolation source: coastal waters | place: Atlantic Ocean: West Antarctic... | reverse complement strand
TTTGGCTCATCTTTAATGCCATAAACACTAGAAGAAGAAGCATAGAAAAATCTTTTAACATTTGCTTTTTTTGAAATATCTACCAAAGGCCTAAAAGCATCAAGATTTATACTCTTTCCTAAATCAGGATTCATTTCAAAGCTAGGATCATTTGAAATGCAAGCTAAGTGAATTACTGCATCATGTCCAGGTATTAATTCTCTAAGTAGATCTTGATCTCTAATATCACCTTTAACGGCATTTAAATTATCATGTTTAGGCAAAACATGCTCACCGTAAATCATAAGATCTAAAACCGTAACTTCAAAACCTTGATCAAGCAAATGGGGGACCATAACAGCACCTACGTAACCAGCACCACCAGTTATAAAAATTTTATTCATAATCTATTTCCTATATTAATTTAATTTATTAAGCAGAGTATTCCCTTTTACCAATAACCAAATCCACAATCGCTAAAAGCCAAATCTGGTGTATATTCTCGACAAAGTTATATGCCTTGCTATCTACCCAAAGGTTAACATCACCCAATTGATTTAGGGGGTTGTCATGAGCAAAACCAGAAAGGGTAACAACTGAACTAAAGTTCGCTTTACGAGCTGCCTTGACTCCATTAAGCATATTTTCAGAACTACCACTAGAAGAAATAACTATTAGCAAGTCACCATCGTCACCATAAAAATCTACTGCTTTTTCGACCCAGTGCTCAAAACCAAAATCGTTTGCAAAGCAAGTTATTAATCCAACATCATTAATATTAAGACATCGAAGTCTAGCATTTTTAGTAAGATCAACACTAAAGTGGCTTGCAATAGCTGCACTACCACCGTTTCCAAATATTAGAATTTTTTTATTTTTTTTTGTTACTTCTACTAATAAATCTTTAACTCTGATTAGATTTTTAATTACTGTTTCACTCGGCTTTAGTTGTAAAGATAGGTCTTCAAGATAAGTTTTTATAAAGTCATGATCAGTCATAGTATTATTTTAAAAAATGAGAAATTGTTTTTAACAAGTTAATTTTATTTATTGGAGAACTATTACCAATTGACTCCACAGATTGAGCAGCTGCTATAGAAGCAATCATGAGAGATAAATCTTCTTCGATACCATTATACAAACAAACTGACAATAAAGATAATAATGCATCTCCAGAACCTACCTTATCAATTACTTGATTGGCAAATGCCGGGCAGTTAATCGAGTCTTTCTTATCACTTAGTAAAAAAGCCCCATCTTTACCTTTAGTCACTGACATGTATTTTGCACTTATTGAATTCTTAAGTTTTTTAGCTAATTCTTCAATATTACCATCTCGCTGACGCATTTCATGACGGAGCTCATTCGCATTAATAATCAGACAATCAATATCATCATATTTTCTAATATTATGCGTTCCAATATTGGCAGCATTAACTTGTGCATTTAAACTAACAAATTTATCCATTTTTGAAATATGATTTGCAATCTTGGATGTAATTACCCCATGTCCATAATCAGAAACAATGATTAGATCATTTTCTTTCGCAAGCTCGTCAATTTCATGCAAAAATTCATTTTCTTCAGATTTTGAAAGCGCATCATCATTAATTGAATAAACACCTAGTATTTTTTTTCTATCAACATTATCAACAAACCTTCTTTTAATGATTGTTGGAGAATTACTTTTTATTAAAAAATTCAAATTGATATTTTCTTCAACATTTTTTTCAATAAATGATCGATGCTCGTCCTTATCTCCCAAAAAACTTAACACTGAAACAGAATCACAAAACTCACTTAAATGTCTTGCGGTTGCAATTGAGCCTCCTAAGTATTCTTCAGACTCCAAATCTCTTAGAACTAAAACAGGCTCTTTACCAGACTTACCAAGAGCCTCGCAAAAAACATATTGATCAATAATTGTTTCACCAATGATTAAGACTTTAAGTTTTTTTAACCCTTCAATCTTTGAATTAATTTCTTCGAAGCTATAATTTTCAACAATTTTTTTAATAAAAGAATTTTGCTCATTTGAGTGTAAGTCACCAAATTTATTCAATAAGCTACTCGAGCTAAAAGTAACATCATCTGTATAAATAATTTTACCTCCAACAGAGATAATGGCCTCTTCCTCCTCGCTTATTTTCCCTGTAATATCATCTAAAGGGTCCTTGTAATCAGGCCCTTTACAATATATATTTGGCTTAAGCTCTTTTATAATCTCAATAGCAGTTGGCCATTTGTTTGCAATTACATAGTCAACTGCTTCCAATGCTGCCAGCCCCTCTAAACGCAACATGGTTGAAAAGGCTGGTCGACCTGGCCCTTTATTTACAAACTCATCTGGAGTAATAGACACAATGAGAACATTACCAAGAGCCTTGGCCTCTTCAAAATGTTTAATATGTCCAATATGGAGTAGATCAAAAACTCCATGGCAGTGAACAACTTTTTTACCTTGAACTTTCAGATCACTAATTATTGAAGAAAGCTCACTTATGTTTTTAATTTTTTTATTCATTTATCTAAATATTCAAACCACTTTTCAGTTGCTTTTGCTATAGATTGCTTGTCCCATATAGGTGCATCTCTCCAATAATCTAAATTATTCAATAAAATTTTAACACCATCTTCTAAACTTACCAAAGGAGTCCAGTCTAACAATCTTGTTGCTTTTGAAATGTCAGCCCATGTGCAATCTGGCTCTCCAGGACGCTTTGGTATATAAACTATATCGCCCTCTAAAAGCTCTACAAGTCTATTTATACTATAAGTATCATTAGAGCCAATATTTATAATTTCCCCACTAATATCACTAGAAACAGCCGCAATAAGTGCATTAACTATATCTGATACAAAAGTAAAATCTCTTGTTTGATTTCCATCTCCAACGACTGTAAATGGCTTATTAGCAATTTTTTGAGCCAAAAAAACTCCAAAAACTGCGCCATAAGTTCCAGAAGTTCTTGCCCTTGGGCCATAAACATTAAAAAAACGTAATGAGACTGCAGGAAGATTATAAAGCTGGCACCAGTGCATAACTAACTGCTCACCCATATTTTTTGTCAAAGCATAGGGGTATTGAGGTCTAATTTCTGCCAATTCTTTCGTTGGATATTCATCAGGAATACCATAGCAAGAAGAAGATGCGGTATAAACTATTTTCTTAATATTATATTTTCTACATGCCTGGAGAACATTAAAAGTACCATTAACATTTGACTTGTAATATTCCGTTGGGTTCTCAATAGAAGGAACAATATCAGCCATTGCAGCAAGATGAAAAACCCAATCAACCTCTCTAAAAGAGGACTCTATTGCTTCATAATCAACAATATCGGCCTTAAGAAAATCAAAACTTGGGTTATCAAGATGATGAGTAATATTTTCAACTCTTCCGATACTTAAGTTGTCTATAACAAGAACTTCATTACCTGCATCTATTAAAAAATCCACTAGATGGCTACCAATAAATCCAGCCCCACCAGTTATAACTACTTTCATATAAAAACTTGCTTTAAAAAAACAAAATTATACAGTTAATATTGAACTTTTTTAAAAAAAAATATTATGTTACATCTGTAACTATTAAAATAATGAAATGAGCTATTGCTTGACATTCTTTAAGATTGATTAGGCTGATTTTCAAATGAATCTTAATAATTATTCGATTAATAAAATAATGAACAATACATCTAAATTGAATCTACTAAATATTTCTTATTTCCTTGCTATCATAATTGTATCAATTCTTACTGCTTATGTAAATGGAACGGCTGGCGCCGAAAGCTGGGGTTACTGGTTCTTTAATAAGGAGTTAAAAGAAACTGGAACATTCATAATAAATGATCGAAGTCCATTATTTACCATATATCTTTCTTTATTTAGTTGGATGAATTTCCCCACTAACTTGATATTTCAACACATAGCTTCTTCGATTTTATTGACCTTCTCATTTCTTTATTTATTTCGTAATTTAGCTTGGTTGCCGTTAATATTTATTGCTTCTGCAGCGTGGCTTCCATTCATTTTAGTTTCAGAGCCGCCAGTTCAGACAATGGCTCTATGTTTTTCTAATTTTGCAATAGGCTTGAGAGTTGGTAAAGAAAATAATTTAAATTTAGGTTTATTTTATTTATTATTATTCTGCTCATTCTTATTTAGAGGAACCTATGCGATATTAATAGTTTTATTTATTATTTATGACTTATACCAAGTCTCAAAACAAGAGAACAAACTAAAATATTTTTTAAAAAATCTAAAGTCTGTAACTATTTACTTCATACCTGTATTACTTATAATGCTTCTTGCTCTTTTAAGGCAATCGCCTCACCCTTTTAATAATGCTTGGTTTGCAAGTACTGACTGGATGCCAACTGATGGAAAGTCAATGACTAATGCATCTTTTATTCAGGCATATCATGAGAGGTACATTGTAAAGACCCATGGTAAATGCTGTCTTCCAGAGCATCACATGTATTATAAGGAAGCTGGGCCATTTAATTCGGCATTAAATATCATATCTGCAATTAAACAAAACCCAGTATTTGTCCTTAAAGAAGTATATATTAAGACTCAAGAGTATGTGGCAATGCTATCACGTTTAACAAATTATGACATACAGTGGATTGAAAATAAACAAGGATTAGCTTTCAAAATAGCAAAATTAGCTGGGTTTCTTCTTATATCGATAATTATATATTTTGCATTTTCTTTCAGTAGGGGTCATCCAGCATTACTCATTCTATTAATTTCAACAATTCTAACTTCCGCTCTTACAATATTTCTCAATATGCCAAAGCCACGATACCTAGTCATATGGGCGCCAATTTTTATATTTGCATATTTATGGGCTACTTATTTGATACGTTATAAATTATTTAAATTTTTAAGAATTAGCAATAATAAAATTAATAATATTTTTACTTTGATGATTATGTTTTTTATCCTTAACTATGCAAATTCTCCTCGTTTATATTGGGATGAAGTTAAAATTAACATTAATAATTCTATCAAGACTGGTCAAATTTCAATGCTGGAAAGATGGGAATCAAGTAGAAACTCAGCTAAGATAAGCTCGATAAAGTCAGTAATCAGTCGTTGTAGTAATGTATTGGCAACTACAGATGCAACTTTCATAGGAGCATTCACTGACATTAAAGTGAGAAATGTAACTGATTATTGGATTTTTCCACCAAGTAAGTTAGAAAAAGTTGATTACTCTAAATACCTTGACCTCAAATTTGATTGTATATTTGTGTCAGATGAAGCAAATAAATCAAACCATTATCAGTTCACAAATTATGTTTTCCCCCTTCAAGAAAACTTAATTAGAAAAGGAGGAGTTAAATTAAACTTGCCTAATTATGGGTATGTCACAATTTTACCAAATGAAAATGGAAATAATTAAAATAGGAATAGTAAAATGAATGCAAGCATAACTCTGAGAAATCAAAAAAAACCTACTCTTTTAAGCATTATTGTTCCTGCCTATAATGAGATTGAAGTCATTGAAGAATTCTATAATCGCTTATCATTAGCGATGGATGCCATTAAACAAAATTATGAAATAGTATTTATAAATGATGGCAGTCAGGACGCAACTCTCTCAATTATGAAAAGCCTTCGAGATGAGAATGAGGAAATTACCATAGTTGATTTAAGTCGTAATTTTGGTAAAGAAATTGCTACAACGGCAGGCATTGATGCTTCAAAGGGAGATGCAACTGTCATAATTGATGCTGACCTTCAAGACCCCCCTGAATTGATTGAGAAATTGATTGAAAAATGGTCAGAAGGATATGATGTTGTTTATGCCCAACGAAAGCAACGTGATGGAGAAACTTGGATAAAGAAAAAATCTGCTGAACTTTTTTATCTATTAATGCAAAAACTCGGGCCAGTTAAACTCCCTGTTAATACAGGTGACTTTAGAATGATGAGCAAAGATGCTACTGAAGCTGTCAAACAACTTAGAGAGCACAATCGATTTATGAAGGGTATCTTCGCTTGGGTCGGATTTCCTTCTATTGGAGTAACTTATAATCGTGACTCTAGATATGCTGGCGAAACAAAATGGAATTATATAAAATTATGGAATTTATCAATTGATGGTATCACAGCATTTACAATTGCACCTCTTAAGCTAGCAACTTATATGGGGCTTATTATTGCAGCAGCATCTTTTATCTATGCTATATATATTATATTTAAAGTTCTGGTGATTGGTGAAGCCGTCCAAGGTTTCCCAACTTTGGCAATACTTATTCTTCTCCTTGGAGGCATCCAACTAATTTTTCTGGGAATTATTGGTGAATATTTAGGGCGTGTATTTAGTGAGACAAAAAATCGGCCTCTTTACTTCACTAAACAAGTTCTTCAATCTAAATTTAACACTCTCAATAATGATGATCAGTCTGGATAATTCAGTTGAATTTTTTAATTAAACAACACCTCTTTAAATTTACAAAATTTGGATTAGTTGGCATCCTTTGTACATTGATCGATTTTATTTTATTTATTTCGCTTATTTTTATATTTGAATTAAGTATTATTTCCTCTCACTTATCTGCTTTTAGCGTGGCTGTATTAATAAGTTATTTTTTAAATAAAAATTACACATTTGATAGTAGCTTAATAAAGAATAACCAAAAAACAATTACAAAATATATACTCTTAAATACTATTGGAGCAGTAATTTCAACAACTGCACTTTTATTATTATCATCATTAATACATATTCTTATTGCAAAATTATTCGCAGCAGCCTTATCACTTTTATGGAACTATACTTCAAGTTACTTTTTTATTTTTTCTTCTAAGCTTCAATTCCAAAAAAAATAATCACTCTTCTTTTAAATATAAAGTAGAATTTGTTTTAAAATTTATTCATACAATTAAGCCATAAACCTTCATATCAATATGCTTTATAGTAATACTAACTTTAATAATAAAACTGTTTTAATTACCGGAGGGGCTGGGTTTATTGGAAGTAACTTAGCTTTTTACATCCAAGATAATTTTCCAAAATCTAATATTGTAATTTTTGACTGCTTTCAAAATAATGTAATATTAGAAAGTGGTAATCTTAAAAGTTATGGCCATTATAAAAATTTAATTAATTTTACTGGTGACGTAATATGTGGCGACATAACTAGTAAGGATGATTTGTTATTATTGAGTGATTACAAGTTTGATTTTATCTTTCATCATGCAGCTATTTCAGATACAAGGTTTTATAACCAAGAGCTTGTTATGAAAACGAATGTAAATTCGTTATACGATATTCTCAAAATTACAAAGAATGATGGTGCAAAACTTGTTTATGCAAGTTCTGCAGCAACTTATGGCAATTTAGCATCTCCTCAAGCTGTTGGTACAGAAAGTCCTATTAATCCATACGGATATAGTAAGTATTTAATGGATCAAATTTCAATGCGATTTTCTAGCAAAAACCCTAACATGACAATTGTTGGATTGCGTTATTTTAATGCTTATGGACCTAACGAATACTATAAAGTTAAGACTTCTTCAATGGTGATTCAACTTGGCCACCAAATATTAAATAATCAAGCGCCTCGATTATTTGAAAAATCAAAACAAATCATGCGTGACTTTATTTATATTGATGACATCATCCAAGCCAATATTAAAGCTTGCGAATCAAAACTTAATGGAATTTATAATGTAGGAACTGGAATTTCAAGAAGCTTTCAAGATGTTGCTAATATTCTACAAAAAGAATTAGGCACTAATTTAGGAACAGAGTATTTTCCTAACCCTTATGATGGATATCAAATGAATACACAAGCAGATATTTCTTCTACCAAATTAAACTTAAACTTTGAATCTAATTATTCTTTAGAAAAGGGAATTAAAGCATATATTCCCTATATCAAAAATCTTTATGGTGAGGCTTATGATTAGCCTAATGAAAAAATCTCCAAAACTACTAGTAATTGGTGACATAATGATTGATCATTACTTATGGGGATCTTGTAGTAGGATATCTCCAGAAGCACCTGTTCAAATTGTTAATATTGATCAAGAAAGTTTAGTTTTGGGTGGTGCTGGAAATGTCATAAAAAACCTTAAATCGCTTGGTGCACAAGTCGATGTATTGAGTGTAATTGGTGATTGTAAAATTGGTAATGAAGTTAAAGAGCTTTTAAATAGTATTAATGTGAGTACTAAATTCTTACTTTCTCAAAAAAATCGCACCACTTCAAAAAAAACTAGAATTATTGCAACTCATCAACAAGTCATAAGGTACGACCAAGAAACTATTGCTGAAATTGATACTAAATCACAAAACTTTATTCTTAAAACCTTTAAAGAAAATATTTTGAAGTATGATGCTATTTTACTTTCCGATTATGGCAAAGGCGTTCTTCCAAAAAATTTAACGCAATCTTTAATTAAAATTGCAAATGAAGCAGGGAAAAAAATTCTTGCTGACCCCAAAGGTTTAGATTTTTCAAAATATAAGGGTGCCTATCTGCTAACTCCAAACAAAAAAGAGGCTAGTGAAGCAACAAAAATTAACATTAAAGACCATGAAAGTTTAACTCAAGCAATTAAAATAATTAAGTCGAAATACAAATTAGATATTGGTCTTATTACTTTAAGTGAAGAAGGAGTTGCAATTTATGATTCCCAACTTCACATTCATCCAACCACAGCAAGAGAGGTATATGATGTAACAGGTGCTGGAGATACTATTCTTGCTGCACTTGGATTTGCTTTAGCTTGCCAATTAAATATTCATAAAGCAATTGAATTTGCTAATCTAGCAGCAGGAGTTGTAATTGGAAAAATTGGGAGTGCTTCAACTTCAATTAATGAGATTATTGAATATGAATCCACCATTAACAAATCTTCAAGCCATAAGAATATTAAAACTATAGATGAAATATCTCTCATAAGTGAACAGCTGAAATTAAAAGGCAAAAAAATTGTATTCACAAATGGTTGTTTTGATTTATTACATGCTGGGCATATAAAGTACCTTGAAAAAGCTAAAAGTTTTGGAGATATTCTTATTTTAGGCCTAAACTCTGATAAATCAGTAAAAGCTTTAAAAGGTATAAATCGCCCCATTAATGATCAGAATGACAGGGCAGTAACCATTGCAGCACTTAAGATGGTTGACTATGTAGTTATTTTTAATGAAAATACACCTTATAAATTAATTAAAGCAATTGCACCCTTCACGCTTGTTAAGGGTGGTGACTACAAAAATCAAAAAGTTTCTGGGCAAGACCTAGTCGAAGAGTTTAAGTTGGTTGAGTTTATTAAAGGAAAAAGCTCTACTCAAACTATTCAAAAAATTCAACAAGAGATTTAATTATGCAATCATTTATTAGTCACGAATTTGATCAACACATTAAAGCCTGTAATGAAACAAAAAAAAATATTGGTGAAAACCTAGAATTAGCCGCAAATCTTTGTATAAGTTGCCTTAAAGATGGTAGTAAAATTTTACTATTTGGAAATGGTGGAAGTGCTGCCGACGCGCAACATATTGCTGCTGAAATAGTCGGGAGATATAAAACTAATCGAAAAGGCCTTCCTGCTATTGCACTTACAACAGACTCCTCAGTCCTAACTTCAATTGGTAATGATTTTGGGTACTCAAATATTTTTAACCGGCAGGTTGAAGCACTTGCCAACAAAAAAGACGTGATTATTGGAATTAGTACCGGTGGAAATAGTCTTAACGTAATAAATGCCCTAAAAACTGCTAAAGAGATTGGCTGCAAGACTATTGGCTTTAGTGGAAAAGGTGGTGGAGATTTTAGTACTTTATGTGATGTTAACTTAATAGTAAGTTCCAATGAAACCCCAAGAATCCAAGAGATGCATATTTTGTTTGGTCATACTATCTGTCAACTAATTGATAGTGCCTTTATTGACTAAATTTAATGACTCTACCGCATTTAAAACTTCTATTGATTTAATAAGCTTCATGCAGTTATGATGCTGTAACGGACAAGTACGGCTCATACATGGCTGACAATCTAAATTTTTTTTAACAATAACGCTGTAATTATTCATCCACTGGGAAGTCTCATTATCTCTAGTTGGTCCAAAGATTGAAACTGTTGGCACTTGAAAAGATGCCGCTATGTGCATAGGACCACTATCACCTGTTATAAATAAATCTAGACTTGAAATATACTCTATTAATTCATTTATTGAGGTTCTACCTGCAAGATTTTTATAATTTTTAATTCCATTTTTTTTAAAAGACTCCTCAATTTCACTTGCAATATCTATTTCTAAAGTCCCACCAAAAATAATAATGTCATATTTACTAGCTAATTTAGAGGCTACTTTAGCAAATTCATCTGAATACCATCTTTTAGCGTCCCCATAAGATGCCCCAGGATTAATACCAACAACTGATTTTTTACTATAGGTATTTATACTTTTTTTAAAATAAAGTATTAACTTTTTTGCAGATAAATTAATATTAAGACAATCATTGACAAATTGAGAGTATTTCTCAACTTGATGAAGATTAGTATATCTAGATCTGTCAAATTGATATTTATTATGACTCAAAACTAGAAACTTTAAAACTTTCGAACGAAGCGAGCCTCTAAAAGATAAAAAATTATCAAACTTACCTAATGCTCGAATACTTCTAAACAAAGAGAGATAATCTTTATGTAAAACTTTAGATTGAAAAATTTTTGGATGATTTTTTAAAGCCTCAATTGATACAAATGATCCAATTAAAGTAATTTCAGCATCACTAAAATGCTCAACTATATTTTCAATTGCTGCTGAAGCCATTACAGTATCTCCTAGCCATGAAGGAAGTTCAACTAAAATTCTCATTAAATTAGTTTGTAATGTTTTTTACTAAGATCTATGCCAAAAAACTTTTCAATCGTAATCATTAATCGATGCTTTATTTGCTTTTGACTTAACTTATAATTAGAGTCTGCCTGATATAACTCACAATCCTTGGGTAGCCATTCTTGAATAATTTTTGGATGTGGGCCTTTAAATTCCTCAATTATTTGCTGATCCATTTGAGAATAATCTATTTTTAAAGGCTCTCCACCCCAATATTTTTGAATCTTACTACTCTTAAGGTTCATTTGACTTTCGCTTCGCAACCATCCATAATGATAACAGCTTACTCCAACATGTTTGGCTCTTGGATATCTCCCTTTTTTATTAGAATCTAAAACAAGCCAAAAAAGTCCATCTGGCGCGTAAGATCTAACTGAATTTTTTATAATTCTTGCTTCAGATCGATACCAACCAGGAGAATTAAGAACACTATTAGCATTTCCATAAAAATGATTAAAATTAAAAACAAGGGCTTCAACGCTTACGTCGTTCAAATGCATTTTCATGGATTTACTAATTTGTTCTAAATCATCTTCATGATATACCTCATCTCCTTCAACATAAAAAGCCCAATTACCAGTGCAATTAAACTGTGCAATCATTTTTTGCTGTCCATACACATAACCCCTATCTTGCATTAAGTCGTTCCAATGAGACTCAATAATTCGTATTTTAGGACTAGAAATTGACTTAATAAGCTCAAGTGTATCATCTTCACTTTTGCCGACATTAATAACAAATTCATCCACAATTGGAAGAACTGATTGAATTGACTGTAAAAATGGATAACCCAATATCTGTCCATTTTTAATAAATGTAAACGCGCTAACTTTCATATAAATAATTTAAAGAGTTTTAATATCTTTCCTGCTTAGTTTAGAAACAATTTCTAATTTACCAGCATGAAACATAAACAATCTATTATTAATTTGTTTTTTTAAGCTTATTTCAAAATCAACTGACTTCTTTCGAGTAAGTAATTTAAGAATATAGGATTTAATGTGCCTATTAATCGTCATATTTATAAATACTTGTCAAGGCCATTATTACACCACTTTAAATTATTATTAATTGTAAACTTTAAGAGTAAATCATTTTTTATTAAGTATTTTCTGGGGTTTTCAATATGCCATAGATGAAACTGTATTGCATTAAAATGAACATTCTTTCGAATAATACCACTATTTAATAAACGCGCTGCAAATTCGCTATCCTCCCTACCCCATCCTTCAAAATCATTATTAAAGCCATTAATATTGACGCAATCTTCTTTAAAAAATGCCATATTGCAAGCCTTAATCCCATTTAAGTATTTCTTCTTTTTCAAAAAAATTTTTGATAAAAAATCAGAATGAATTAAATTTTTACGATTTTTAATGCCATAAGATAGAAAAGAAAAATTAGAACTCATTTTTTGAATTGCATCCTCAGTTACATCTTCAGATAATAGTACTCGAGCTCCTTGAATAAAATAACCTATTTCTGCATTTTTAATATGGTCTTCAATAAAATATTGATGGAGAATCATGTCACCATCAATTAAAATAAGATAATCTGCATCTGATTGAGCAATGCCTTTATTTCTTGACTTGGCTGCCCTAAAGCCTTTATTTTTTTGCCATGAGTGGATAATTTTTAAGGTAGTAGTTAATTGAAAATTTATAATGAGTTCTTTTGTATCAATATTACTGCCATCATCAGCAATAATAACATCTGACGGCAAAGTAGATTGTCTCTCTACGCTCTGTAATACAAGCAATAATGCTGCGGGACTATTATAAGTAGTGATGATTAAACTGACGCGCATATAATGTATTTAAATACTTAAATAATTAGGTAACATTTTTACCAGATAAATTCACTTATAATATCAAGCTATGAAAATTTCGGTCTACATCATTGCTTATAATGAAGCAGAAAAAATTCGGGACTGTATAAATAGTATTTTATGGGCTGATGAAATTATTTTAGCTGATTCCCACAGCACTGATGGAACCACTGAAATCGCTACAGAATTAGGAGCTAAGGTTGTCCATATTGAATTTAAGGGGTATGGTGATCTTCGTAACAAAGCTATTTTGCAGTGCACTGGGGAGTGGATCTTTAGTTTAGACTCTGATGAGCGCTGCACCCCTGATGTTCGAGATGAGATATTATCACTAATTAAAAATCCTCCACTTGATATTTATCGAATTCCAAGAAAAAATTTCTTTATGGGCAAGTGGATTAAATATTCTGGCTGGCAACCAAATTTTAGACAGCCGCAACTATTTAAAAATGGAAAAATGAGTTATGATCTAAACCCTGTCCATGAAGGTTTTATTAGCCATAGCAATAAGGATGTTGGAGTTATTAATAATATGATTTGGCAATTTCCTTTTAAAAATATAGAAGAGATCATCAATAAAGCTAATCGATACTCTACGCTTGGTGTGGCCAAACTCCAAGAAAAAGAGATTTCTGGTAACGTTTTTAAAGCGTTTCTTCATGGTTTTTGGGCTTTTCTTAAGCATTATATTTTTAAACTGGGTTTTTTAGATGGAGGTGCAGGATTTGTTATTGCATTTGGTAATTTCGAAGGAACTTTTTATCGTTATCTTAAATTAACTGAAGCACAAGCAAATTGGCAAGTGCCTAAAGTACAGCCAATTAATAAAATAAGCTCATGATCGTTCCTATTATTTTATCTGGTGGGAGTGGCACAAGACTATGGCCGCTCTCTAGAAAACTTTATCCAAAACAGTTTATAGATTTGATTAATGATACAACATTATTTCAAGACACTATTCTTAGGCTCCCTAAGACAGTTGAAAAGCCAATTATAATTTGTAATGAAGAACATCGTTTTTTAGCGGCTGAACAACTACGTCAAATTAAAGTAGACTCCAAAGGGATAATTTTAGAACCAATGGGTAAAAATACAGCTCCAGCAATTGCTTTAGCAGCAATTAAGCTGCTAAATGAAGAAAGTGATCCATTGCTACTTGTATTATCAGCTGATCACTTAATTCAAAACATAGAATCATTTCATAAAGTAATTAGTTCTGCTGAAAAGCTTGCAACTGAGAACAAACTTGTAACCTTTGGCATTATTCCCAATAAAGCTGAAACTAGTTATGGCTATATTGAAACAGAAGCGAGCAAATCAAACGATTACTTTAATATTAAATCATTCACAGAAAAACCAAAAAAAATAGATGCAGAAAAATATATAGAATCAGGAAACTATCTATGGAATAGTGGAATGTTTATGTTTAAAGCGTCTATTTATCTTAAGGAGTTAGAAAAATTTGAGCCTGAGATTCTAAATGCCTGTATGAAATCATACCAAAATAAACGTCAAAATTTAGATTTTATTCGGTTAAATAATAATGAGTTTATGCAATGCCCAAATAAATCTATTGACTGTGCAATTATGGAGAAAACAGATAATGGTGTGGTTGTTCCACTAGATGCCAACTGGTGCGATGTTGGGTCTTGGAGTGCTTTATTTGAAAACAAGAAAAAAGATAAAAATAACAATGTCATTGAAGGAGATGTAATCTTAGAAAATGTTTCAAATGCATATATTTATAGCCCAAATCGCTTAGTTTCAGTACTAGGTGTCTCAGATTTAATTATTATTGATACTCAAGATGCATTATTGGTAACAGACAAACAAAATGCCCAAAATATAAAAAATATTGTGCAAAAATTAAAAGAAGATAATCGACCCGAAGTAGAATATCATCGAAAAGTATACCGACCTTGGGGATACTATGACTCAATTGATGCTGCCCCTGGTTTTCAGGTAAAAAGAATTTTAGTAAATCCTGGTTCAAAATTATCTTTGCAAAAACACCAACATCGTGCTGAACATTGGGTAGTAGTAAAAGGAGTCGCTACAATAACTTTCAAAGATAAAGTTTTTAATTTAAATGCAAATCAATCTACTTATATACCAAAAAAAGAAATACATAGACTTGAAAACCAACAGAGTACCCCACTAGAAATTATTGAAATACAGACTGGAGACTACTTAGGTGAGGATGATATTATTAGGCTTAAGGATGACTATCATAGAGATTAAGAGCCTCACAATATTTTAAAAAAATACTTTGTACTGGAATATTATTAACGTCATTTGCATCAAATAATGGAAAGGCATTTGCCGCATTTGTAAGCTGCATCTCTGGAGACAGCCTCGAAAAAAGTGGTAAAATTTTTGCATTAACTGCAGTTGCAGCATGCATCAACCCACCATCACAACATAATAATATTTGTGACCTTTTGATTATTGCAGCTGTTTGATTAAAGCTTAGCTTAGATACAAAATTAAAAATATTACATTGAGGGAATTTATAAATTATTTCGGTTGCAGCTTTTTGAGCATTTGTTGAGCCAATCAAAACAACATTTAATTTTTTTTCATGTGAAAGCAAAAGATCTAAAACTTTATTCCATTTATTATAAGTTCGATATTGCCATTCGCCACCAAGAGCAATAGTAATATAATTGTTATAAATTAAATTATTAACTATTTCATAATCTTCTTTAGAGATTGATATTGAATTTTTAGCTAGAATATTTATATCATTTTTACTTTTATGATAATTAAGCAAATTATTCATTTGATGAAAACTAAAAAGAACTCGATTTACCTCAGGACCATTAAAGTAGCCAAACATTCCGACATAAGGAGTTTTAGGGCTAACTTTAGCCTTAACTTTAATGCTTTTCGTACTATAAGAGTCTAAAATAACTAGGTCATAGGCTAACTTATCAACTTCTGATATTTTTGTATAAATTTTATTAAAAAATCGATCATCAGAATAGATATGTGCATTTTTTATATCAGTGAATAGATCAATACTTTTGTCTTCAAGCATTATTCTACTCGATAAATCCATCAAGCTATCCCCTAGACTAGGGGCTGATAAATTAATCCATAATAACTTTTTATGTACTTTTTGTATTAAAAATATTTCATGATGATTTTGCTTTTTTAATAGTATATAAATATAGCGCTTAAAAAATTTAATAAAGCAAGTAATGGAATTAGACTGTTCAAGATAAAATTTCGAGTAACTTGGAATATCAAACTTAAACGGAAGCGTATGGGTTCGTTTAAAAAACTTAAGCATCTTTATACCATTCGTTTATTTTATTAAAAATTTTTTCTGGATGAATATTATGTAAGCACTCACTTCTGCCTTTCTTATTGTCACAACCAGCATTACCACAAGAAACACATGGTAAGGCTGACTGGAAAATAGTTATATTTCCATAAGTTTGAATTGGCTTGTCCAAAGTAGCTGATAACCTCAATTGGTTTGACCAAGGCGCCCACATGTTTAAATTAGTTGGACCAAATATGGCAAAAATACGCTTATTTTGAGCTGCAGCAATATGCATATTTAAAGTATCCATACCGATATAAGATAATGAAAGTTTGCTTAAAGCAAAATACTCTTCCAGTGTAGTTTCGTTTATAAAATCATACAAATTTGGTAATAATGGCAATTCTTGCTTGATAGAAATATCAATCTTATTACCACTACCTGTAATAACAATAGGTACGCCCAAAGTATTTAGAAAAATAAGCAGCCTATCTCTTAAATATTTTGGATAAATTTTATAATTATATTGAGCTGATGGATGAAAAATAATAAATCTTTTAATACCTAATTCAGATAATTTACCTCTCATTTTTGAAATAATTTCTTTAGATGAAGTATGACATTCATGAACTAAATCATATTTAATTTTTAAAACATCTAAAGATTTCAAGTTATTATAAAGTATGTGATCAGAGCAATCAAAGTAATAGTAATTAGATAAAAATATTTTTTTCCACCAAGATTTTTTTTTGTCAATTTCAATTGCACTAATAGATTTTTTTCCAGCAATTAATGCATAAAAAACACTTCTATCACTTGCTGTAAGATTGATACTTAAATCATATTTTTTATAAATTTTTAATAATATATTCTTTTCTTGTAACCATTTTTTATCTTTTTTATCTTGGTAGGAAAAAAGATGTATTTTTTTTACATATGGAATTTGCTTGGCAATAGAATATGTATCGTCATTAACAAGGAGATCAATATGGGGGGTCTCATAATATTTATAAAGTTCTTTAATAAGAGAAGAACTTAAAAAAACATCTCCATTAGATCGCTGAATTATTATTAATATTTTTTTAATTTTTTTCAAAATCTTTATATAGAAATGAACTAAAAAATACAAACATTAAGGTAGTAAAGTGCCCTAAGAGATAGGAATCACTCAACATCATAACTAAAAATAATAATGGTAGTGTGAAACCTAAATCTCTGATAATTTTTTTAGATGAATTAAATGAGAGTTTAATTTGATAATAAAAAATACTCAGCATACTAATCAACCCTAAAAAACCAAGTTGCACTAAAACTAGAGTATACATATTATGAGGATTTGAAGCATTGGGCAGACCTGGGGAATTAATTTCATTAATTTTTTTATATTCTCTTGGAAAGTCACCAGTTCCAACTCCAATTAAAATATTTTTTTTAATTATTTCCCATGAATTAATTGCAAAATTAAACCTCTGACCAACAGAAGAATAAATACTTTCATCAGTATAGCTATATGCTTCTGTTAAAGCTAAATCAACTCTTTCTTGAAAAAGATCGCTTGATTTATAAGCTGAGAGAAATATTCCAGGAATTACTACTAAGATAACTATTAACGACTTAATTCTTTGTTTATCCAAAACCTGAAAAATAATTATTGATAGCATTACAAAAAAAATAACCTGTCCCGCCCTTCCCCCTGTAATAAACATATTAATTGTCATGCTAATTGCAAAAAAACTATACAAAGAAAATAATAGATTTGTCATTTTTTTGTTAAAAAATATTTCATGCAAAACTAAATAGATAGCAAATGCTAATATTGGGTTGTAAGAAACATGACTCATAAAAGGGGTTGGGTTTTCAACAGTTGCATTTTTAAATGGTTCAACTAATTCAAACCAAACTAGATATGATGCAATTTCAGTTAATGTGATAGCTAATAAAAATGCAGAGATATATGTATTAATATTGTCTTTTTTTACTATCGAAAAGAGAACTGGAAATAATAATAAAAAATACCACATTTTATGAACAATATGGAGCCCCCATGCCAAATCTTCTGTCCATAATAAGCCGATAACATGCAGGCAAAAAAACACAATTGACGCTATCATCAATTTATTACTTATTATTAGATTAAATTTAGCTTTGTAACTACCAGAAAATAGCCAAATAATACAAATACAAACAATAATTAAGTTAGCTCCAAAAACTGTTAATGGCATTAAAAATGCCAATATAACTAATAAAAATTGGTATGTCTTATCTAGATTAAAAAATTTAAACATGAAAATCCATTAAAATGACTTTTTAAAAATTGCTTTAATTATACTAGCCTAAATTTATGACTTTAAAAACTATTTTTCTAGATCGTGATGGAGTTATTAATAAGGAAATTAATTATCTACACTCAATAGATGATTTTATTTTTACTGAAGGGATTTTCGATGCCTGCAGACATTTTCTAAAATTAGGCTATCAAATTATAATTATTACGAATCAATCAGGAATTGCTAGGGAATTTTATAGCGAACAAGACTTTCAAATATTAACAAAGTGGATGTTAAATCAATTTGCGGAAAAGGGAATAAAAATTTTAGATATATTCTACTGTCCACATGGGCCAAAATCAAATTGTAATTGTAGAAAGCCAAAACCTGGAATGATTTTAGAAGCTAAAAATAAACACAACATTGACTTAGAGCTTTCTTGGATGATTGGAGATAATGAAATTGATATCAAGGCTGCAAATAATGCTGGAATTACGAAGACCATTTTAGTCTGCAGCACCCGGAAAATTGAAAAAATTAAATCAAATTCAAATTATATTATTGATTCAATTAAACGTGTAAAAAAAATAATTATTTTTTAGAATTTATAGAAGTCCTTGTACCATTCAGCAAAATTAACTATGCCTTCTTGTATTGATATCTTTGGCTTATAATCAAAATCTTCAATCAAATCATCTATATCTGCAAAAGTACTAATAACGTCTCCTGCCTGTAAAGGCAACAACTCTTTTTCAGTTTCTTTGCCTAAAGCCTTCTCCAGTAACTCAATATATTCCATTAATTTCACAGGAGCATGGTTACCAATATTATAAATTCGCCAAGGTGATTTAGAAGTACCGGGGTCGGGTTTATCCCCATCCCAAGTTATATTTGAAATTGCAGGTTTATCAAGCACTCTAATAACCCCATCAACAATATCATCAATATATGTAAAGTCTCTTAGATGATTACCATAATTATAAACTTGAATTTTTTTTCCAGTCATAATAGATTTTGCAAATTTCTGTAAAGCCATATCTGGCCTATCCCATGGCCCATAGACTGTAAAAAATCTTAAGCCAGTTGTAGGCAGATTATATAAATGACTATAAGCATGAGCCATTAACTCATTTGCCTTTTTGGTTGCTGCATAAATACTCATTGGATGATCAACATTATCATGAATTGAAAAAGGCATTTTAGTATTCGACCCATAAACTGAGCTACTTGAGGCATAAACAAGATGTTTTATATTATTATGACGGCATCCCTCAAGGATATGAGTAAAGCCAACTATATTAGTATTAATATATGCTAATGGATTTTCAATGGAGTATCGAACACCTGCTTGAGCGGCTAAATTTACAACACTATCAATATTATACTTCTTAAACAGATTTGCTACTTCATCTCTATCTTCAATATCCATACGTATATGGGTGTAATTAGAGAGTTTTAAATTTCTAGAAAGTCTTGCTTCTTTGAGCTCAGTACTATAATAATTATTATGATTATCAATGCCAATTACTTCATCGCCACGATCAAGAAGTTTCTTTGAAACTGCCGAGCCAATAAACCCAGCGGAACCGGTTACTAATACTCTCATATATGGAATTTAATTAGAATTAAATAAATCACGAGTATATACTTTACTTTCGACATCACTAATTTCATCGTCCATTCTATTTGAAATAATAACGTCAGATAGTTTTTTAAACTCATCTAAATCTTCAACAACTCTAGAATGAAAAAAAACATTTTCCGATAAAGCAGGCTCGTATATTATCACCTTAATGCCTTTTGCTTTTATACGCTTCATAATGCCTTGAATAGATGAAGTTCTGAAGTTATCAGAACCTTTTTTCATTATTAATCTAAAAACTCCAACTATTTTTGGATTCATTTTGATGATTGAGTCTGCAATATGATCCTTACGAATTGAATTAGCCTCAACAATTGAGCTTATTAAGCTATTAGGAATATTTTCATAATTTGCTTTTAGTTGCTTAGTGTCTTTAGGCAAGCAATATCCGCCATAGCCAAAAGATGGGTTGTTGTAATGAGAACCAATTCTAGAGTCCATTCCAACACCTTCTATAATTTGTCGAGTATTTAAATTATTTATCTCAGCAAAAGAATCAAGCTCATTAAAAAAAGCAATGCGCATTGCAAGATAAGTATTAGAAAATAATTTGATAGCTTCAGCTTCTGTAGAATTTGTAAGAAGAACGCTTATGTCTTTTTTTTCAGCGCATTCTATAAATAAATTTGCAAAATCCTGTCCTTTTTGTGACCTCTCACCAACTATTATTCTTGATGGGAAAAGAAGATCATAAAGAGCATAGCCTTCTCTTAAAAATTCTGGTGAAAAAAAGATATTGTCAAAATCAAATCTTTCCTTTATTTTCTCAGTATATCCAACTGGAATAGTCGACTTAATAACTATAAAAGCATTTGAATTAATATCTATAATTTCTTGAATTACTGATTCTACTGAAGTAGTATTAAAGTAGTTATTTTCTGCATCATAATCTGTTGGAGTAGCAATAATAACAAAATCAGCATTTTGATAAGCTTCAGTTTTATTTAAAGTTGCACTAAATTGAAGGCTTTTATTTATTAAAAACTCTTCAATCTCATTATCAATTATAGGTGACTCGCCACGATTTAACATCTCAACCTTTTTAGGATCAACATCCAAAGCAACAACTTCGTAATTTTGTGCCAACAATAAAGCATTAGAAAGACCAACATAACCTAAGCCAGCAATTGCTATCTTCATTATTTTATTTCCAATAAAAGTTGAGTTATTTTAACAATTTCACTAACTTCAATAGTTTTAATTGAAAAATCATTTGGATTAATCTTTAAAGGATTAACAATCGACTTTGATTCAATAATTCTATTAATTGGAGTTAAGTAACAATTACGGTAGCCTGGAGTTGGCCCAAATAAAGTTATTGATGGAACATTTAAAGCCCATGCCATGTGAGTTGGTCCTGTATCTGGGCCTATCACTAAATCAACTTGATTAATTAAAGACTTCAACTCTTCTAATGATAGTTTATTAGAAATATGGACCATTGGTGCCAAGTCTTTCACATCATTAGCTAATATCTTTTCACTTGAATCACCCCAAATAACAATGAAGTTAGCATCTAAATAGGTTGTTATTTTTGCCAATTTTGAAAAAGGAATGCACTTTGAAATATTTGATGAACCAGGAATTAATAAAATATTTTTATGTGTCTTAGAAAGATTAGTAAAAAAATATTTACGATTAATATGTAAAAAAGGTAGTTTTTTTAAAATATCCTCTTTTCTATTATTTAATCCTAAAGCAAACTTTATAAGCGCAAAGTTTCGCTCAATAACATTTTCATCATAACCATACTTATAAGTTTTATTATAAAAAAATGAAGCAATATTTTCTCTAATTGAAGAATTATCAAACCCTAAGGTTATTGGTGATGGAATCAAACGAGAAATCAAGGCAGATTTAATCAACCCCTGCATGTCAATAACAATATCATATTTACCAAATTGGCGAACTTTTTGCAACTCCTTAAATAAGAAATATAGTGATTTTTTCTTTTTAGCTTTTTTTATATTTACTAAGTGGACCTTATTAATGTCTGGATGAAAATCTACTAGCTCTTTATAGCACTGTTCAACTACCCAATCAATCTCAATTTCTTGATTATATTTTTTAATAAACTGCAAAACAACCATTGCGTGAACAATGTCACCTAATGCTGAAAGTTTAACTATAGCGATTTTCATAAAAAGTATTTTACAACGGCATTCACTTTCTAAGCACCACATATTAAATTGGATTTTTAATGATATAATTTAGGAAGCTTAAAATCACTCTAAGAATTGATTCAAATGAATTCTCAAAATTCAAAAAAAAAATCTACAAATTTCATTCGTAATATTATTAACGAAGATCTTGCAAATGGAAAGCATAGTAGAGTTATAACTCGTTTCCCTCCTGAACCTAATGGCTACCTTCATATTGGACATGCAAAGTCTATCTGCCTAAATTTTGGAACTGCTATTGACTATAAAGGTTCTTGCAATTTAAGGTTTGATGACACCAATCCTTCTAAAGAAGATATTGAATATGTAAATTCTATTAAAAAAGACATTCAATGGTTGGGATTTAATTGGGATGGGGAGGTTAAATTTAGCTCGAGTTATTTTGATATATTTTATAAATATGCTGAAGAATTAATTTCTAAAGGCTTATCTTATGTATGCTTTTTAAGTAGTAATCAAACTCGTGAATACCGCGGAACTCTTAAAGAACCTGGGAAAAATAGTCCATATCGCGACACAAATATTGAAGAAAATTTAACTCTCTTTAGAAAAATGAAGGCAGGAGGGTTTAAAGAAGGTGAGTGTGTATTAAGAGCTAAAATTGACATGTCCTCAAGTTTTATGTGCATGCGTGATCCAACTCTTTATCGAATTCGTTTTGAGACGCATCACCAGACAAATGACAACTGGTGCATCTATCCGATGTATGATTTTGCACATTGCCTTGGTGACGCTATTGAAGGAGTGACACACTCACTATGCACCTTGGAATTTCAAGATAACCGTCGAATCTATGATTGGCTATTAGAACACTTAGATGAATTCAATAAAACTGATCGCCCACACCAATACGAATTTTCACGCTTGAACTTAGAGTACGCAACAACATCGAAAAGAAAACTTAAACTCTTAGTTGATAATAATCACGTTACAAGTTGGAATGATCCTAGAATGCCAACTATTTCAGGACTTCGAAGAAGAGGATATACTCCAGCTTCAATAAGAAACTTTACAGAGCGCGTTGGAGTTTCAAAAGTTAATAGCTTTACGGATGTTTCAATTTTAGAATCTTCAATTAGAGATGATCTAAATGCAACGGCTCCAAGATCAATGGCGGTAATTAATCCAATAAAGCTAGTGATTGAAAATTATCCTAAAGGTGAAATTGAGTCCCTTAAAGCTCCAGTTCATCCTCAAAATGAAGAGATGGGAACTAGGGAGATTTTCTTTAGTCGTGAGATATACATTGATAAAGAAGACTTTATAGAAGTAGCACCAAATAATAAATATAAGCGACTAGCAATCAATAAAGAGGTCCGCCTTAGAAACGCCTATGTTGTCAAAGCGACTCATTTTGATAGTGATAAAGATGGCAATATTAAAACCGTCTACTGCACTTATGATCCTGACACTTTAGGTAAAAATCCATCCGACGGAAGAAAGGTTAAAGGCGTAATTCATTATGTTGAATCCAGAAAGGCTATTAGTGCTGAATTTAGAATATATGACCGCCTTTTTTTAGAGTCAAATCCAGCTAAATTTGATGACTTATCATCTTCAATTAATCCCAATTCCCTTGAAATAAAAAATGGATTTATAGAGCCAAGTTTGTCAAATGCAAAGACCGAAAAAGCTTATCAGTTTGAACGAGAGGGATACTTTTGTAGAGATAGTGAGTCTGAAGGACTAGTATTTAATAAAACAGTTGGGCTCAGAGATACCTGGAATCAATAATCCATTTTTTGAAGCCAATCATTCACCCGCTTTACTTCAGAGTATTTAGTTGTATCAATCTGAAGAGGGGTTACTGAAACAAAGTTATTAGAAATTGCATGAAAATCTGTGCCCTCTGAATTGTCAGCCTCCTTCCCATTCTCTCCAATCCAATAAAGAGACGTATCCTCTTTATCCTTAATACTTGGCTCAGACTTGTGCCTGCTTCCTAGGCGAGTACTCTTAATGCCTTTAATTTCGCTAAGTGGAATATCTGGGACATTAACATTTATGAT